>Ga0116227_10008588_pt1 | contig 19165 bp, 16 predicted proteins | sample S1TSphgellanicum_FD_89693 | JGI IMG/M metagenome (GOLD analysis project Ga0116227, IMG submission 89693) | Host-associated microbial communities from peat moss isolated from Minnesota, USA - S1T2_Fb - Sphagnum magellanicum MG | ecosystem: Host-associated > Plants > Peat moss > Unclassified... | reverse complement strand
CTGGGGACCTTTCTGGGGACCTCGACTGACAGACAGACGGTTCGGGCGAAGGTTGGAACTTGGAACTTGGAATGGGGTAGCGTTCTACAGCAGAACGTCTCGGGCGAAGGTTGGAACTTGGAACTTGGAATGGGGTAGCGTTCTGCAGCAGAACGTCACGGACGGACGGACGGGAAGACATAGTGAATTTATATATAAGATTGGAGTTACCAACTTTGTGGAATTAGTTAAAATTTTCACTAGATATAAAATAACTTTGTTTGGTGATCAATCTAGTGGTATCTTTATGGGTGTTTTATTTATTGTTGTAGGTTTTTTATTTAAAATCATAGGAGTTCCTTTCCATATGTGGGCACCTGATGTATATTAGGGTTTACCTACTCTAGTTACAACATTTTTTTTATTGCACCTAAAATATCTATTCTTGCCAATATGGTACGCGTTTTTATTTATAGTTTCTATGATCTAACATGACAACAACTATTTTTTTTGCTTCTATGATCTTAGGAGCACTAGCTGTCATGGCCTAAAACAAAGTCAAGAGACTTTGAACTTATGGTTTTATTGGACATGTAGGTTATCTTTTTATCAATTTTTCATGTGGAACCATAGAAAGAATTCAATTGTTATTAATTGGTGTCTTTATTTATGTATTAATGACCATCACTGTATTTGCCATAGTTTTAGCATTACGTCAAAACTGTTTCAAATATATAATAGATTTAGGTGCTTTAGCCAAAACCAATCCTATTTTAGCTATTACTTCGTTTATTACTATGTTTTCATATGCAAGAATACCCCCGTTAGCCGGATTTTGTAGCAAATTTTATTTGTTTTTTGCTGCTTTAGGTTGTGGGGCTTACTTACTAGCTTTAATAGGAGTTGTTACTTGTGTTATCAATTGTTTTTATTATATATGCTTTGTGAAAATAATGTATTTTGATACATGTAAAACATGGATTTTATATAAACCCATGGATTGCAAAAAATCCTTACTATTAGTAATTACTTTATTATTATTATTATTTGTTCCTGAAGATTCATCATCTGCTTTGCCATGATGTAGAAGGGATTGTGGGTAATGCAGATGATGATGATACTTGCCACAAATGCAGCCGAAGCAAAGACATTCTGCTGGAGTTTAGGAGCATTGGAAGGTTCAAATGTGTACCTTCAAAGAGAGGTCAGTCCTACGTTTGTTTCGTTAAATGATTGTGTTCCAGCACCCAACAAATTTTCTGCTAATGGCAGACCAGCCCTTGCATCTATAAATTGCAACAAGAAACAATGCTTCTGGCAAGGATCCAATCATCAGCCTCCAAATCAGCTGCATAAATGTTGCTCTTTGGAATATGTATGAGAACTCTCATCCCTTTATCTCATTTCCATGTTGAGTTGCTCAGAACATTGCTGTCAGTAAGGCATCTACTGTCTTAGTGGCTACAAACACAATGCCTAGTGTGGATGGAGCAGACTCAGAGCAACAGCAATTGTTCTCATAAGACTGTTTTCCATAGCCTGGTGGCCATAAATCCTTTGTGTGTATGCACAAGTAAAATGGCGGGAGAGACCACAAGGTACCTGGTATGATGAAGTGATTCTATGTGTTCATTAGTCCATCAACTTTGTGAGCTCACCAGATGTGATGGTCCTCACACCCCGGTCTGCCTTAGCATAAGGCATTTTTGCAACAGCAAGTGCTCCTGGGTGCTGCACCCTCTAAGGTCATTCCAGGCTTCGCCACACCCCTCAGGGTTTCTTAATTATCAATGGCCAAGCCTGTGTAGCAATCTCAGGATTATAAAGAGCATTGACATCTGCAGTGAGAATTCCATTGCAACCTCAGCCAGACATGCAAGCACAGGGTTCTCTCTCCTTCCCCTAGAAATGTCAAGGAATACCATTTGCACTCTTCCTTGACTGTTTGTAGATAGATGGGGAGGTACAGATTTCAAGAATCCCAGCCCTTCTGCATCTCTCTAGAGGGTTTTTGTTGTCTTAAGTGGCAAGGAGTCAAGTATGCTTTCTCTCTCACAAGGTCAGCAAAGAATTGGAGCATAACCTGAAGCTGCTGCCATCTTGGTTTTGTCATACAGTACTGCGAGCTCCCAGGTGGAAAAGCAAGGCCACTGAACCTTCCAGCTCTTCAAGCAGGTGCAAATGCCTTCTCCCTGGAGTGCCGTATACTGCCTGTTTACATTTCCTCAAACTGTTAGCATGGATTTCTGGCCTGATGGAAAATATAACCTCTTTCCACCACTACCCTTTTGGCCCCAGCTCTGGTGTTGTTGAAGACAGATCAACACCACCTGTCCTAGTTTTCCTCCATCATGTTGCCCAAAAGAGACTTGAACCTGCATGAGCTTCTGGAATCTGGAGATGTTTTATGTATTTACGATAGCGTTTCAATTCTGAATTGGAGATGTCACCTTGTTGCAGATTGGAGAACTTTGGCAACACCAACACTACTGGCCTTAGGATGCAAATGGCCAGTAGCGTTTACTCATGATGGAGTCATTGATTTGGCAAGCACATCAAAGGATGCATATGGACCATTCAGGACTCTTAGATTTTAAGTTTCAGTAGCCTCTGTGTTTGAGCCATTGTCAAGCTTGTGTCACAGCGCCTGATGTGTGATTCTTTCACAAGAAACCAAATCTTGTACAATGAAGCAGTCAGCATCTGTGACTTCAACTGAAACAATTTGTACAGATACAAATTGTGCACAAACTGATGAAAGGAAGAGGCAAATTACCATGCAAGATCAAGTTGAGAAAGGATCTAAGCTAAAGGAGTTCCACCCATGAGATGCTTGTCACTGTTATTGCCATCATCAACATCATACTCTGAGGTTAGGGTTTTCGTTTCAAACACATTTTGCTGAACAATCTCAACCAATTCTGATGCAATGCCTATTGCTGTAATGCTTGTCTTTCTTGTCACCTGCATGTGCAAAAAAATTCTCAGCAGTAAAATAATATAAAAGAAAAAAATGTGACAAAAATTTGTGTTCCAGACTTCAGCAGGGTCATCAATCTGATGACATATTACATGTTTCTGATGTCTCATAGTTTGCAGGGTTTTGAGTCTGCTGAAACTTAAAAAGCATTCAACTTAAGAGGGTATTGTTTGCAGCATCACATGCTCTTGGCCCGAAAAATTCCATGCTGCAATATTAGGTTTTTCTCTGCAAGTATTCCTTTTCCATTCCATTGCAGAATTGGTCTTATCTGCTCATCATCAACTCTCAGAAACTCTGCTTTTGCATGCTGCAAAAAGGGCAAGGAATTCCATTTGCAGCAGCACTCAACAAAAAAGTTCTTCTTTCAAAAGAGATCTCTTACCTCTTTGCACTTGCACTGCATCAGAAGAAACTCATGCATGAAACATGGTCAGGAAATCAAGGCAAATGGAGATTTCACAGAGAGAGAGAGAGAGAGAGAGAGAGAGAGAGAGAGATGCTTCACCTCCAAAGCTTTGGTCACTGCCAGGATTGATGTATCAGACAGTGGCCCCTCTGCCTGCAAACTTATAAGAGAAGGAAGGTTTCATTGCAACATTTGCAAACGGAAGATGAAGAACTCTTGCCCTCTACATTGTCACATGGTCAATTGAGAGCAGAATGGAGTTCTTTCTCTCATCTTGAAGAAAATGGCGAGGAGGTTGTCTTTAGGCTGCTCAGCTTGGACCCCTTTCCCGCTATCATTTGAAATTGTCTTCGCCTGAGGGCAACGAAACCTTCTGCAACCAATTCTTTTAGAGACATGAAACCTTGTGCTGATTCTACAACCCTGATTTTTTCAACCCATTTCTGCACATGGTGCATAGAAAGGAAACGGCAAGTTGCCATGAGACCCAAAGAGATAAATGCCATGGAAATTCAAAAGTCTTTGCTTGCTTGCTCATCATCCACATTTCAGTGTTCCTTTTTGAAGGCAGTGGAGGGCACTTGTAAGGAAGGATTCTTAAAAGGCTCAAAGTGGGTAGGTACCCATATGAAGGATGCAGAGGAGTTGAGTTTTCTCAGCTGCTGTAAGACAGAAAAAACAGTTTCCTCCTTCATTTGTAGTCACTCACCTTCTACAGCATCTCTGTTGCTGCTGCTGCACCTGTGAGATGAAATTGGATTACAAAGCTTTTTGAGCTCTAAGAAACATTCTGCACTCCTTGAAAGATCCTTTGTCGTGTTGTTTCAAAGATGCAAAAAAGCATTGTCAGACACTGCATTCTCTTCCAAGGTTTCAGGTGTCTTCTGTTCAAACCTTTTAGGGTTCCATGGATCACTACAGCAGCAGCGATGGATCCAATGTCTTGTTCAACTCCAAAACTAGAAGAATTTGCTGTGTGTGATTAGCACGAACTTTTTGCTATGGAATCTACTGTACTGGGTTGCTCTCACAGAAACCCAATTTCCCTCTTCGGCAACCAAAGCCATCTCGTTCATCCACCAATCTCAGTAGCACACATTCCAACATCTACTCCTCATTTTGTGACAAAAGGGCTCAAAAAGGTCTTCTCCACAGCTTGCATTTCGAAGAGTTACGATGATGGATCATTTTCTTCCACCATTCCTGAGAGGTACTCGTCAAAATGCGAATCACTTGGGATTCGCAAGTGTGAGTGCCACGATCGGTTTCGAGAGCTTGTGCCCTACGTTGAGGCCTGGGCATGGCAGAAACTTAGGGTTGAAGAAAGAGTTCAAGCTTTGAAGAGAGGGGAGGATATGGACGACTGTCTTGTTGTGTTGCAGCATCCTCCGGTTTATACTCTGGGTACCAGAAGCTCCAACGACTTCCTAAAATTTGACCTTGAGAACCCCCCTTTTGAGCTCCATCGAACAGAGCGTGGAGGAGAGGTAGGTATGTATGTATGAATGCGGATCTTTTCTCTATGTATCTTTTGCTTTTTGGGTTTGTGTTGAAGTTGCAGCATTTTCTGTGGGCAATTCCAAAGGCATTCAATGTGTTAAGGATCTTCCTGGTAACAGACCTGCCTATTGTTTGTGCCTCTCTCATCACTCAAGCTTGCATTCTAGATCCAAACCCATGGAAACTTTCTCACTAAACTTATTTCCCTGATTTCATTGACTCTTCTACATTCTGAATCCTGTTTTGTTAGATCCTCCTCAAGCCTTCACACTGAAATTCCAAACCTTCCCTGATTGGGGTAAAACCCTAAACCCTAAAACTCCTTCTCCATGGTCAACTGTGAAGCTCTATCTCAATCTATACTCCCTCTCAACATTTAAACTTGCATGCCTGTTTTTCACCTGAACTCCATTGCTTGTTTACCTGAAATGCCATCACTGTTGTTTAGCTAAACAAACTCTGGTTTGTATCCCTAAATTCTCAGCCAGTGATCATTGATCCCTGGATGCTGCTGCATCCCTGCATCAGGAAAAGTAAATCTTTTGTCTTTCTCAAAGGAGCTTGAGAAAATGCTTGAAGGTGGTGGGTGGCTTTACAAATGCTCAGAAGTTGTTTTGGTGGATGTGTTTTGTTGTGCAGGTAACATACCATGGGCCAGGGCAGCTAGTAATGTATCCCATTCTCAATCTGCGGCACCATCAAATGGACTTGCACTGGTATCTTCGTAGCCTCGAGGAAGTTGTCATCCGTGCACTTTGGTCTGCTTGCGAAATTAGAGCTAACCGTATTGAGGGCCTCACTGGTGTCTGGGTTGGTCATGAGAAGGTATTTACAGTTTTCTGCCAATTAAATGCCAAACATTATTTCATTATGTGAATTTCACAGATTGTTTGCAATGGTCACAGGCTCTTCTGGTTTGTGTGCAAACTATCAGTTTATATGAAATGTACTTAATTTGGGTTGTTTGGTTTTGGAAAAGGTGGCAGCAATTGGTGTGCGGGTCTCAAGGTGGATTACATACCATGGACTTGCCTTAAATGTGAGCACCAACCTTGCACCTTTTGCCAATATAGTGCCATGTGGAATTGCCAATTATTCAGTTACAAGCTTGTCAAAGCTTTTGGAAGCAGGATCTGATTTGTCCTTGGAGCATGAGACCAGCAGATATAAGCACCCTGATGTTTTGGTGGATACTGTGCATCAAAGTTTGTTATCTGAATTCAGTCGTATTTTTCAGGTAGAGTTAGTTCCTCACTCCTCACCTAGACCTTGATTCCTGTTCTCAAGAAGTTTCTTCACTTGATATCGATAATACAGGGCTGTGAAGATGGGTTCAAAATATATTCTTGACTGTGCACGTAGGAGGTTCTGAAATCATTTTATATGGACATGATTTGATTATGAGAACAGAGAAAACAGCTAGAAATTTGCCAACCAGCACTTGTGAGCCAAAAGGGCTTCTACAACCTGGAAACTGTAGTTCAACAAGGGTATAACTTCCAAAGAACAAAGTGGGGATAAAACCCCCAAGTGTTTGTCAAAGTTACTGGAATTAATAAACTTTAAATAGATGCCAATGGAATTGGATTGGGTCACTGCAGGCTCTTTTGTAAGATGTATTTCAGTATAGATGTAGCATTGCCTGCTAGTTTCATTGTTAATCGTCACCTCATGGCAACTGGTTTAAATCATCATGTTGTTCATGTTAACTAGAGGATAAACCCATAGGCATTTGATAGCAAGCTTTTAGTCCACCTTATTGTTGCTTATGCCTGGCAGGTGGCCATTGCTCTGTGCTGACGGGTTTTTGCTGTGTGTGCTGACTTTTACTCTTTGATGAGAACTCTACTTGCAGATGTTGAAAGTAAGGATTCACCGCAAAAACATTCAAGAGATTGATGTATACAGTAGGGGACAATTGCTCAAACATGATGTTGCATAATGTATTGTAGTCCTGCTATGGCTGCTAATGCTGTCTCAATATGTGCTGCCAAACACATTCATTAGATTTGACTCAAATATGTCAATTACATTCAATATGCGAATGTCTTCTCAACAGTTTTGGGCACTGTCTATGAGGATTGGGTTCATTTACAGCTGCACCATCTAGAACAGTTATTTGTGTTCACGCAAAAAACCAGTTTCTGTGGTCAAATATCATCCTAAGCTCCTCCTTATTCAATGTTTTGCACACAGCTGCTGGTCATGAAGATTACACATCATGTTCAGATTCTATCTCTTGTCAGGTATACCAGCGAATGAAGGAGAGTTTCAGGACCTGAGTGCATTGATTGACAATTCAAAGGCATAAATGATCAGGTTTTACATTCGTATCTTTACCTTCTGTGTTGCATGTTGCAACCATCAGCTTTGGCTTTCAAAGCATATCATGTGTGCATTAGAGGAAACAATTTAGGTTATATGTGGCTTCACCACTTCTTGGGAGTGTCTGCTCATCCACAAATGAAGCCCCTTTGTCATATATGACAACACACAATATTGTCATGTTGTGTTTTTCAAAAACCCAACTTTCCATGCCACACTAAATATTATTGAAATTCATGATCATCTATGGTAAAAGAAAGTTGAGGAAAGCTTTAGTAAGTTGATGTATTGCAACACATGGTTGGTTGCAAGTATCTTGAGAACAAGGGACTTTTGGTTGACAAACATGAATGTTTCAAATGCCTAAGAGACGTAGTAAAATGTGCGACTTCATAGTTTGTTGAGTGAGGGTGTTGGATATCAACAAATTTTGTTCAATTTTAACTTTACATTCAGGATATTTTAGTGTGGATTTTAAGTTGGGAACTAGGAGATATTTTAGTTATTTTGTATACCATGGGCATGGGATGTTCATCGCACCTCTTCCATGAACAACATAACCATGAAACCTCAGATGGCAACTAGTAGATACATTGGACAACCAAATATAAAGCTTATGTTTTTTAAACTTGAGTTTTATCAAATAACTATATAGGTTGTAGATGTTGAACATGACAAGTATCATGGTGGATTAGGTGTAATTTTCAATTCTATAATAGCAAAATTTGGAAGTCAAACTAAACCTTGGAACCCAAATCCCAACACAAAGAAAACGGTCACATAAAAGTTATGAGATAAAACTAGGTTGAGACATTTCATGTTCACCTTTTGGTCACATCAATTGCACAAACTAGACTAAGTAGGTGATTAAGGTGGAACTTGTACAAGTTTGAAAGACTAATGTTAGGTTTGGTTTTTTTTGACAATGTTGAGTGCAATTACTTTTATTTCCTTTCTAAGTGAGGGCAAGGAGAGGAATATGAGAGCAAGACTAAAGGAAAAGGTATAGGAGGATATTTTGAGGGTGATAGATGAGGAGGATGAATTGGTTTGACCAAGATTTGATAGGTGAAATGAATTGAAGCCACAACCATAAGGAGCTATTACACTTAAGATACATCAAATGCAACTTGTGGGTGTTCAACATCAATTGCCCATAAAGAATCTTATTGGTTAGCTTGAAAGGGGATTTTGAAGTGAATCTCGAATGTAGTGAACTAGTTGTTAGAAATATTATTCAAAAAAAACCATACCTAAATATAAAACATTATGTAGCAACAACAACATAAGGTCATCATGTTATGGAATGACCCTAACAACTTAAAAACAAACTAAATTAACCAATAATCAACAACAGTTATGAACATAAGAATGCATTGTGTGCAATAGACAATTATTGTGATGATAAGCCCAAAAACCTTAAATAGTTAATAAGAACAAGAGATCATTAGGGCTTCAACACCTCCCCTCTAACTTGTAGTCCTCTAAAAATAACAAACGAAAAATTTGGATGATGAGTCTTATTCAATTTTTGATAAAAGCTCAAGGTTTTGAATGTTGCACCATTTAATAGTTGCTTTTAATTATATTTTGGTTTGGTTGTTTTTTATTCATGAAGATCTTTGAGAGTCTTTAGAAATTGATAAAGAAAGTTATACATAAGTCTTTGCACCAAATTGAGTTGACATTAATGGTTTCAAGTTGTTATAATGTGGTGTTTTTGATAATTGAGAGAAGTTGTTTTAATGATTTGAAGCTTGTAATGTCATCTTCAAAAGTTGTGAAGAACTCAAAGCTCTTGCCACCTCTCCCAAATGACTTAGTCATGAAGTTCATATGGTCACATTTTGTGCAAGCCCTTAGATCCCACAAAACTCTATTGTCTTTGGCATGTTAATTTGAGTTAGTGCAATTCAATTTGTGAGTCACTATAATGGTCGGTGCTAAAAATGGTTTATTTTAATAGTCCAAGTTATCACAAACACATCAATTAGAAATATTTACCCCAAGTTTCCTTCACCTCTTAATTTCAATTTTTCCATCTTATAGTTCAATGAAGACTTTTTAACTATGTGGACATTAGTGAATGTCCCCCAAACTTGAAACTCATCTTGCATATTATCTAATTTGATTCTTTGGTAGATTAGATGTTGCAACCAAACCTAGCTTAGTTTTCAATTTTTTTAAAGATTAATGGCCAAGTAAAAGTTTAGTTGGGATGTCAACTAGTTGTTTAGATGAAACATGATAGACTTGCATTTCACCTTCTTGGACCTTTTTTCTAATGAAGTGATGTTTGATAACAATATGCTTGGTATGATCATGGAAAATTGAATTTTTTGACAATTTAATGACACTTTGTTTATCCACCAGTAAATGAGTTGGTCTTGGATTGGTACTTCTTTAAATGTCTTATAGTAGTCTTCTTAACCATGTCACTTCCTTAGTTGCAATCAACATGGTTATGGATTTTGTTTTAATGGAAAAAAGTGTTGTAGAAGGTTGTTTCTTGCTTCCACATGTGATTGGGCTCGATCCAAGCAAAAACACATATCTATTGTTGATTTCCAATCATGAACATCACTTGCCCAATTTTCATTTTAAAAACTAGCCAGCTCATATGCCTCCCCTTGATGGTAGTGAGTACTTAAATCCATTACTCCCTTAATGTACCTCAACAAATCTTTGACTTCATCCAAGAATTTTAGTTTGGTTTGAAAATCTACTAACTTGATTCAGAACAAATGTTATATCTAGTTGGTTTGGAATGAGAAAGTTCAACTTTTTGATCATCCTTTGGTGATATGAAAATCCACTTCTAAAATTCCCATGTCAAGAATCATCTCGAAACTTGGCATCATTAATATTACTACTAAGTTATGAGTTGTTATCCCAAATTCCTCAAACATTTTGGTTGCATACCCCATTGAGTCATTGTAATCCCATCTAATTGAAAAGCATATTCTAGTCCTAAAAAACAATTCAACAACTCCAAGTCTATCATCTCAAATCTTCTTTTATTTTATAACTTAATTCATTGAATTTTTTTAATCGGGTTTCCTATGAGGTATATACATCATCAACATAGAGCATCAATAAGGCAACTTTTTCCCCTTCATGAAGAAGACACTTGATTAGCCATTTGTAGTTCCCTTTTAAAAACCTTGGCTTTTTAGGTCATCATCAATCTTGATATACTAAGCATGAATGCATGTTTCAACACATAAAGAACTTTGAGCAACCTACATACTTTACTTTTTTTTCCTAGGTCTTCAGAGCCTTGGGGTCAGTGCAAGTAGACTTCTTTAGCAAGTTCTGCATTTGGAAAAGTTGTATTTATACATCAAAATGAAAGATTGGCCACATACTATGTCCAGTTAGAGTTGTCATTGTTTGCAAATGTTGTATCTGGCAATTGGAGCAAAAGTATCTTCAAAGTATTTTCTTTTGTGTTGTTGAAACCCCTTAGCAACTAGTTGAACTTCAATTTTGTAGTGGTCCCATAAGCTTGAATCTGCAATTTGAAAATCCACTTTGTGACAGTGGTTTTTTGGCCGAGAAGTAAGTCATCCAAACCCCAAGTGTTGTTCTTCTCAATTGAAGTCATTTCTTATTTCATGGCATTGACCCATTATGACAATTGTGTTACTTTTTGAAACGTCATAGGTTTTATTTATGTTTCAAAGACACCAACCATGAAAACTTAGAAGTGTCAAAGGGTTTTCACCACTTTTCTCATGCGTGTTATGACAACTTCTCCATTTGGTGTGTCTATTCCACATGTATCTTGTAAGTTGGGTCCAAATAAGACATTGGTGGCTTCTTCACCAATAAGGTTTGGAAGCTCCATGTAGTTGTTTCCTTTAAAAAAAATGGATCAATTTTTATGTGGTGATTGACTTATGCAATCTTGATTGTAATTTGTATTCCCTTTCATATGGTAGGAGAACAAAAATAATGACATCTTATTTTGGGGTTTTAGTTTCAATTAAGATAAGTCTCGTGCAATCTTTGTAAAAAATGACATCTTTAGAGACAATTAGGACTTTATTAGTTTCAAGGTGAAAATTCTATAATATTTAGTGGTGGTGTCATAATTTGCAATAACACAACTTTGGACTTAGGAGAATATTTCAATCTTGGTTTATTGATGTGAACTAAACATTTTGCATCCAATAATTTTGGGATGTTTAACATCAAAGACTAGGCTGTAATTTACTAACATTTCTTCTACCAAAGCTAAAGTTTGGCCATTAAAAAAACATTAAACGCCAAACTATTAAAATTTGTAAAAACTAGCAATGAAGGTATTGTATTTTGCAAACTACCATTGCTTTAACATTGTGATACTTATATCTAATGTATAGCCAAAATTATTATCCACCAAATGGACTTAAACTGAGAGATTCGAAGTTTAAGGTTTAGTATCACATTTTTGGACGTATTCCAAATTACAATGTATTTTTGGGCATCAATTACAATATTTGATTGAAGATTAGATAGGTGGGCCCATGTAGGTAGAGCCATGTTAGTGGGCAAGAAATAGGTATGTGGGAGGGAGATATAGGTACATAGTTTTTCTTTATGCGATATTTTCATCTTGGATGACAAAATCCCTTATTTGGTGAATAGGTAAGTAGGTGCAAGTAGGTCATTTTAGGCAAGTAGATAAGTCACAATATAGGTTAGGGCAAGTGCCCTTTTAGTTAATAGGTAAGGAGAAGAAAGAAGGGGAACAAATAGGAAAGTATCATAACTAGGGATGAATCGCTAGGGAAAAGGACCCAATGAAAAAACGTTCCATGTCCACTTAGCATGCATCCAAAATGGTGCATTGGTGGATGTTGGTTCATTATGGTCGTTGTGAAGTGGGAACAAAATATGGGACATGAATATGTAGAACATCCCCTTATGAGGTCCTGACCTACTTAAAAATTTAGTAGAATTTTAAATAGTTGTGATATATTTGAGAAGAAGAGGGCATATTGTGTAAAGTGCCATCCTCAATTGGAGCAAAAACTTTACTAAAGATAAAACATCCTCCACATACACTAGCAAAATGCTACTAGTTATTTTTTAGTCATAGAAAAAGGGGTTAGAGAAATTTTAAAAATTAATTAATTATTATTTTTGGTTACGCATATTAAATTTTTGATCACACATATGATATCAATTATTAATTCATTTTACTCCCTATTGCATGTAAATGGTGGTTAGATCATGGGCACAATCATTTTGAACTATGGAAAAAGAAGTTACCAAAATGTTGATGTCTTTGACATCCAGCATTCATGTCATTAGTGTTTGAACTTAAGGGAACAATGAGAAAACAAGGGCACATGCATTTGAATCATAAATTAGAAATTTCTTAATGTATTTGAAGGGCACTTACATTTTATAGTAAAACATTGCAAGCTTTTTTTTCCTTTGTGTTTGAAGGCACTTCCTTGTGTAGAAAATCCTTTTGTCAAAATCTTCACCGTTCAAAAGGTGATTCCACCTATGGAAGATGTTTCTATCATGTGTCATGGTAAATTAGATCAAAATGTTGTGTGACAAGAAGGTTTAGGGTTTAAACCCTAAACCCTAAACCATTTATTACACACAAATGAGATCATTCATTCATATGCAAAACAAAACCCCAAAAGGATTAAAAATAAAACATGGTCAAAAAATTTGCCATGAAAATTTGCTATGAAAGAGGAGGGATCTTATGCCTACTATTTGAGAGTGGGAATTAGGAGCTTATGCTTATGAGGTCCCTCCCATCTTAAATAGTAGGTGTAAGATTCCTCCCGTTCCTACCACGTCGTGTATGTAAGGTTCACCTCATGCTTTATAGTGGGTGTAAGGGCCAGAGGTGAGGGGACATTTTCAATATGTTGCAAGGTACTCACCCACCACCTTTTCCTAGGCCCCTTTATTTTTGGAATGCCAATAGAGTGGGACTTTACCCTACTACACAAAAAAGCATTTGTTCATTCACCCGGGATGTTGCTATGTTTTTAATAAGGATGCAAGTGCAATTTTGTCACTTGCATGATGTGCAGCTCTTTGTATGAGCATTGCACTTCAGTAGCTTGGTATGCAAGTGTATATATATATTTTTTTACACTTACACAAGGCCAGTGTAAATATTTGTCAAATACACTTACACGCCCCCTCTGTGTAAATGTTTTGTGGAGTGTAAAGTGTAAATATTAAAATTATCTGTAAAATCACCTTGTCTTTGGGCCTCCTTTAACCCCAACCCCCTTCGTTCAGGGGTAATCCATAAAGTAAGGAAATTTTATTAAATCTGGGAATGAAATGCTGGAAAATCAGCAATGCACAAGGTTCAAGACTAACTATAGTAGCTTTAAAAGTAGGAGCAGTGAAAATATATGCAGCAACAACAGTGGAGGCGCTAAAGAAAAAGGAAAGACAGGGTGAAACTCAGTGCAGCATAAAAACTGAGGTACCCCCCTCCCTTGAATTCTAATGTTTTTTATTTTTTTGAATCTCACCCTATTTATGATCAAACTCAGGGTTCTAGTGTTGTTTTCCTTACTTTATAGATAGTTTTATTATATGTCTTTAATGACCATACCTTCTTGCAAAGTCATATGAATTAGTTGCGAGTGTATATTTTGATTTTGATTTTTTTTTTGGGGGGCAATGGGCCATTTAGTTGATTTATCTTCAAAAAATTATGAAATATCCCCTCCACACGTAAAATTCACATTTTTTCTATTTTTATACATTTACATATTCTTTTACAGAGCCATGTAAAATCATATATATATAATGTTATATTTACATTATTTTATAGGACTGCATAAAACAATATAAATATTTTTATTTTTACACGCACAACACTGATTGGCCCATCACAAGAAAAAGTTGAAACTTTGAAGGCTCCCCAAAATAGAAAATTCTATGGAAAGATGAAGTGCCTTCTCCCTTTGGTCCAATATATAGGTGAGAAGGGGAGGACTTTGGGCAAAACATATGGGATTAAAGCGAGGTGCTATTGGGAACACCCTTGGGGAACCCATTGGGAACTTGAAGGGAACATGTTGGGAACAAAGGAAAAATCAAAAAAAGTCCCCCACCCCAAAAAAAAAAACTTAAAAGAAAATAAAATCAATGCACTTTGAGTGTATGCTGAGCCATCCCATTGGCTGCATGAAATTTCTATTTCCAAAAGTGTTGGTCACCATTTTTGGCCTGGGCTAATACCCCCATTAGAAACTAAACTGGGGGTAAATTATTAACAAAATCTGTTGCTTGTATATATCAGAGCTAATGAGCTTCAAAATTTCCTAGGAAACTCTTGTTGTGTGAAGAAGAAGAAGAAGTTGAGCTTGAAAAATCCATAGATTTCAATGGTAAACAAATTCTCAGATTTGTATTGCAAATTGCATGCATTGTCTCATATAAAAATCAATCTCAAATTTGAAAATAAAATTTCTTGAGTTTTCTTATGGTCTTGAGAAGCTGGTTTGAATTTCAACAACTAGAAGAGCTGCACCAATTTAAACATAAGCAAATTTAGATGAGTATTATTAACTATTAACTTACATCACAAGGCAAACAAAAATTTTGATATAGTTTTTGGAATTCAACCCAATGTTGGGACCAATATATAGGCCTACACCTGATATCAACACTAGTATATTAATGACCCAACCAAGCTAGTCTTGTCTTAGGTAGAGACTTGAGGTAATATTAAGTATATACATGCCTTATACCAATTACACAATATCGTGTTTATACTTTATATTAATATTGTTGGGCGATTTTTTTTTATTTTTATAGGAAACAATATATAAAATATCTCAGATCCAATTTCAATTCCACACATGGAATTAGGGATTCGGTTTTGATTCCAGTTCTTCAAAAACAAATTAAAAATTCTAAGTCCAATTTTCATTCTAGTTTGGTCTAGTTGTTACTTATATAGACCAAAACCATTGGTAAACTACTAGTTAACCCATTGTTTTAGTCACTTTTTTTTCAATATATATATAATTTTTTTTTAAATTTTAAATTTCAAAAATCTCAATTTCAGGAGTCCAATCCCAGGTCTAAGTTCTTCAAGAAAATAAAATCCCCCCAAAAATCCAAAAATCCAATATTAAGATTGAGCTCTAGTATGTTCAAAAGTTGATACCAAACCAATACTCATTCACCCCCACCTAAACTTTGAGGTTGCAAGGTGGAAACTTACTCAGATGAATTAGAGTGTGCAGGATGGATTGGGGGACCCATTCTGGAGCATTGGCAGCAAGGAGGGTTTACACATTGTGGGAAGAAGAATGTGTTATTCTGGTTTATTTCTGCAATTGTGAAAGTGCACTTAGATGTTACATAAGTCTCTTGAAAGGTAGTTTCAAGTCTTATATTTTCAAACTAACTTACTATTTACATTGCATGGTACCCAAAACATGGCATTGTTGGAGGTTTAGTGATCAACAACAACATCACTATAATGATGGTTGATGGTTGTTGGTGGAACAATCCTAACTTGCATTTTGATCTAATGCTATGATATAAAAATCACATTAACAAAAGAAAAAGCGAAATGATGATATCTTATTTCATCATGGATTTAAACCAACAAGTGAAGTGGTTGAAAACCTTCTTCATTGAAGATTTAGAGAAACATGGTTTCATGTACATTTGGTGTGATTTGTGGTGTTTTTATGCAAATGTGCCATATGCAATGAACCAAAAGTTTACAACAACTAAATCATGTTCTTATTTTATATTTGTACATAAATTTAAACTAGTGACATGAAAACAACATTACAAAACACCTCCCAAATGTAAGATCAAACAACTTTTATTGAAAGAAAAAAAAACTTACTAGAGCCTCCTTTAGTATTTTCACAATATTTGCCAAACACATCATTGAGCACATTTGTGGAAGAAAAAGAAGCTTTCAATAATTGCAACATCTAGTGCATCATCCCACACATCCTAGATTAATCACTTTGCTTTTGAAGCTACAAAACCAAGTCTACCCATCAACTTAATAAAAATTGTAGATCGTTATTCAAATCTAAAATCAAAACATGTAACATATTTAATTGGGACATTCTAAGGCTTTATCTTATATAGTCCTGGAAAAGAACTTGCCAACAACATATCTATTTCTTCAACATGAACTATATTACACAAGTTGCATCATTGGAATAGCAAGTAATGTTTTTGGGACACAAAGCACAACTTGAATTGGGTGTAATAGGTACCTCCTCAGCATTGACAAGAACATCAATGGTGTCCAAATCACCAACTTTTTCGGTCCTCAGCATATTGAGTGTGATGAGTGCTTTGATTGCAGAGCTTGCAAAAATATCAAGTGTGTTGGTGATCATGAATTGGATTCCTCCCTTCACATATCCTTTCAACAACTCACCCTTCACACTCTTTCGAGTTGGCACCTGCCCCACTCAACTTGATACCATAGGAAATAATATGTGATCAATTTAGTATCACAAACATTTACAATCTAAACATATGGTTAGAACATTCACCATGACTTTCAACAACCAAATTTAAACTTGGAATTTCATTTGTCATATGAGGTTTTCATTTCCATACATCTCCATGAACATTTGAGTGCATGCAATATGAACTTTCAAGAGCATTGATTATTAATTTCAAATTGAGCTTGTAAGCATTTCTCTTATTGAAGTGTGTTACATTTGTTGTTAATGCCAATTTTACAAATAATTAAATTTTGATTTTGATCTCAAACAATGACATGACACAATTTTGTAGAAATTGGGGGTTTGTGCAAACTTACAATGGGGTGAATAGGTCTAGAGGTGGTGGTGGTCACCATGGTAAGTTCTGCATCAACATTAAGTCCTCGAGATGTTTGAGGTCGTTGTGGCACATCAAGATTAATGTTGTTTTTTACTCTAATGGAACGTCGACTAGGTGGAGAAGGTGGACTACAAATAGGAGACTCACAATCGAGGCCCCTTGATTCCTATGTCCCCCCCACATGGTGTATGATTTTATAGATTAGTTAACTAGTAGTTCCCAATTCCTAAAAGTGTTGCAAGGAGTTCAATATGTTGAAGAAACATTCATTACAAGTGTAAAGATGGAATCTAGAAGAGAAGTTGTTCCATGAATTTTATGTCAAGGACATATTTTCTACCTGTTGTTGCTCTTCAACTTCAAGAGACTCTAAATCTTCAACAAGCTTCAAAATGGTTTCCATCTTCCTAGATTTGTGTTTGGGACATTTGGTGCCAAGTACCGTGGTCACAAAAGAACATTTTTGACCACATCCATAGTAGTTGTCACTTTGAGAGAAACTCCCACTCGCTAAGACCCCCCCCTCGGGTGTTGAATTGATAGAACTTAAGAGCTTGCCAGCAAATCCATTCGTGGGTTTTGGATCTAACAAACATTTCTTATCAATCACCATTTTGGAAGCTTCAAACCTTACCACACTATCAAACACATTGGAGATGGAGGTCATAGCAAAATGTTCCGTGCATTTCTGTTTCGCTTTCTTGGGAGTTGGGGTGTAGGGAAGAGAAGGAGGCATAAGTAATGGTGGTGGTGGTGAAGAAGGAGCTAGAACAACAACATATGTCTCAGGTTTGTGGATCATTGCAGCTTGAGTAAGGAGCTTGACAATGCAACCCATAGGGAGAGTGAGGAAACCCACAAGCATATCTACAAAGTCCTTTCCAGCTTCTACACAAAGCACTTGTCTACTAAGTTTGGAGAACAAGAGAGTGATCCCTATTGTCTCTTCCTCCTTGGTTGAAGGCATTCCACAATTTTGGCAAATGGGACATGGTGGGATTGACATCTCCACATGACCTTGGGCAATAATGCCTCCATTAGTATGGTCCTCTTGTGATGATGACATGATCACAAATCAAGATTATATTATTGTCACATTTTGTTCAAATCCTGAAGAAAAACATCCATAGAAGCAATTCCCAATATCATCATGAACAACCAAAAGGCAAAGTGTTGGCTTCTTTTTTACTTGTGAAAGAGAAAAATGAGGCCAAGAGTCTCAATGCCTCCTTGATCTTTGTAGCTCTTCTTCTTCTTCTTCTTCTATTTCCAAACGGTTTGTCACCAATTTCACCCTAGGCTAATACATACCCCCATTATAAGCTAGGGGTACTTATTTGCTTTCTTTCAAGTTTTGTTCTTAACTATCCTTTTGTCCTCTAGGGGAAAGGGTTTTTAATAAACATTTTAGAAAAAAAAGAGATAAAAAGGCATTTTTTCATATGCTACAATTGAGAATTTTTTTTAAAATATATATTTTTAGATATAATATTCTTATAATCCAATTCAACCAGGGTAGGGGAAGTTTTTTGGGCACCATTGATGATTTTTTTAATTTTTAAAAGAAGGGTCATGAGATTTGAGGGGGCTCTCAAAAGGAATCATCATCATCATCATCACCCTTTCCATTTGTGAAGAGGTTTTGGGTTTTTTCTTTTTTCTTTTTTTTTCTTCTCAATTATTTGTTGTTGTTGTTGCTTCTTCATCTTCCAAGCATCCGGGTCTTTGAGTCTTAACCACTTTTGGGCAGCAGGTTATATGGACTTTGATTTTGTTGATAACCGTCGGTTCTGGTTTTTTTTTTGGAGCATGCATTTTTCATCAAAGAATTGCTGGTGGTTGACAGGCGGTTATTTGAAAAAAAATTCAAAAAATTGACCCTGGGTATGTATTGGAAACGGTTCTTTGGGGGGTTTGGGGGGGGGTGAAAACCGTGGGTGATGAACCCTAAGAACCGCCCTGATATCTGCCAGGGTTCTATTCCTAAGACCAGTCTTGTTGGACACTTATCTGGTTTTTATTGATAACCTCTGGTTTTGGTTTCAAGGAGAAACTTTTTGAGATCAAAGAACCGCCGGTTCTGATCATTTAGAAAAATTTCAAGAATGAAATGACCTTGGTTTCAATTTTGATTTCATTTTTTTTTTTTTTTTTTT
>Ga0116227_10008586_pt1 | contig 19169 bp, 16 predicted proteins | sample S1TSphgellanicum_FD_89693 | JGI IMG/M metagenome (GOLD analysis project Ga0116227, IMG submission 89693) | Host-associated microbial communities from peat moss isolated from Minnesota, USA - S1T2_Fb - Sphagnum magellanicum MG | ecosystem: Host-associated > Plants > Peat moss > Unclassified... | reverse complement strand
TCAGTTGCATCAGCCTTGAGCGCACCGACTTCGCGAAAATTTGACACTCGCTGATTTATATATAACCATATGGTTTATTAACTAAATGGTTATACAATGTCGCCAACGGGCAGCAATCTCGATTCGATATTTGCCGCGCTTGCCGACCCTACCCGTCGAGCGATCCTGGCACGGCTGGCATCGGGCGAGGCGCCGATGTCTGAGCTCCGAAAGCCGTTTGCGATGAGCCAGCCGGCGATTTTCAAGCACTTGAAGGTGCTCGAACGTGCCGGGTTGATCTCGCGGGGGCGCGACGCGCAGCGGCGCCCATGCCGCCTCGAAGCCAAGCCGCTCGCGGACATCGACCAGTGGTTGGCGGGATACCGGAAAATCTGGGAGGCCAACTATGAACGCCTCGACAGTTTGCTCGACGAGTTGGTCGCGCTTGAGAAGCCCCGCGTGCGCAGCAAGCGTCCAAAGCCGTTGTCGAGGAAACCAAAGCGCCCGTGAGGCGTCGCCAAAGATTTAGCCGAAGGAGGCCTGTCATGCAGAAGATCGTCCCGTTTTTATGGTTCGACGGAAAACTCGAGGAAGCGGCCAAGTTCTACACGACCGTATTCAAGAACGCGCATGTTGAAAGCATCAATCCGATGAGTGCCACTTTCGTGCTCGAGGGCCAGGAATTCATGGGCTTAAATGGCGGTCCGCAATATCATTTCAACGAAGCGGTGTCGTTCTTCGTGCGTTGCGAAGGTCAGGATGAAGTGGATTTCCTCTGGCACACGCTGACCGCTGATGGAGGCGCGGAAGGCCGATGCGGTTGGCTGAAAGATAGGTTTGGGCTTTCCTGGCAGGTCATCCCGACGGCGCTCGGCCGATATCTCGGCGACCAGAATCGTAATAAGGCAGACCGCGTCCTGCAGGCCATGCTCAAGATGAACAAGATCGACATCGCGGCACTCGACGCGGCCTACCGCGCTTGACCACAATTCACGGTCTGCAGGTAGAAAGCTCTGGCGATAGCCAGGTCATGATCTCGCGTTCCTTCAACGCACCGCGAGCGCTGGTCTGGTCCTGTCATACGAAACCTGAGCTGGTGCGTCGCTGGCTGCTGGGTCCGCCGGGTTGGACCATGCCCGTCTGTGAGATCGACCTGCGCGTTGGGGGACGTTATCGCTACGTATGGCGCGACAACCAGGGCATCGATATGGCGGTGGGCGGCATCTACCATGACATCGTGGTCCCCGAGCTGCTGGTCGCCGCCGAATGTTTCGATGATGATTGGACCGGCGGCGAAACTCGGGTCACCCAGCGCTTTACGGAGTCAGGCAGCACGACTCTGCTCACAATGACGCTATCGTATGGCTCAGCAGCGGCCCGCGAGGCCGCATTGAAGACTGGCATGACCGGCGGCATGGAAAAAAGCTACGCCCAACTGGACAGTCTTTTGGCTGGTTGAAAGTAACGCGGTCTCCGAACCTGTTGAATCGGCCATCCGTGCCGACCTCAGCATGACCTTAAATCTTACCTTTCAGTGGCCATGCGACCGCCGTTTTGACGGCCACACGAGTGCTAGCGGTGACGGTGATGATGAACGGGGTGATGGTGGTGGTGCCGCACATGATGCCGATGACGGGGCGCAGCAAATGCGGAACTGGAGAAACAACATATCATCCCCACAATCGTTGCTGCGATTAGCTTGTTCATAAAAAGTCTCTTGAAGTATGGAGCAATAGGATCGGCGGATAGTATGGCATGCCCGCTCATGGCGGAGAACGCCCGACTTAGTGATTGAGCGACACGATCGCGCATCCATCCGCCAGCACATGCACACTTGGCGCGTCGGGACTGTCTCCGCGACGGATGCGCTTGCATTTGACAGTACCCTCAAGACGCCTTTGAAAGGACGCCAAAATCGCGACTCTATCATCAGACACGTTCTGATCGAGCAGAATGACAGTTTGCAGCGTCCCACCTCCCATATCTGACGAGGTGCCGGTAAACCCGTTGAAATCGTCCCCACCCCCAATGGCGGCGATCGAGCCTAAGGTGAAGTGCAACGTGGCGTCTTTCTGTTCGGCAACCACATTCAACCTTAGCTTCGAAACATCAGGCACTGACTGTGCAAAAGCGACCAGCGGCAGGGAAGATAAGATTCCAATTGCCCAAATCGATTTTCTAGACATATCTGTGGCCGGCAACAAGAGCGAGAGTATTTCGCGCTCAAGATCATAATTCACGCGTCCAAGAAAAGCGATAAATGGGAGCGACATCCAACCAAGCGACTCGCGGCACTCCTGCTCTAGCGAGATCTCGGTTACACGGCCTTGGTTTGAGCGTTCGTGAGCGGCAGCACGCGAGTCAAGCAATGCCGCAGCTGATTCGGATCGATCGGTTTCGTCAGGTAATCGTTCATGCCAGACGCCAAGCACTTTGAGCGGTCCGTCGCCAGCGCATGCGCGGTCAGCGCGATGACGGGAATGTTCGGATTGCGCACCGCCCCGGCGACGCTGCGCAAGCGTCGCGTCGCCTCATAGCCATCCAATTCCGGCATCTGACAATCCATCAGCACCGCGTCAAAATCTGCTTCGCGCAGCGCCCGCAAGGCCTCGAGACCGTTGACTGCGACCTGTACCTGTGCGCCCATCCTTTGCAGGAGCCGCACGGCGAGCTTCTGGTTCACGACATTGTCCTCGGCCAACAAGACTCGCATGCCGGCCAGGGGCAGCGGCGCCGTGGCGTCATTGATTGCCAGCGTCGGCCGTATCGGCCGGGTGAGATCCGCCAGGGCACTGAGCAGAGCGGAGCTTCTGACAGGTTTGGCCAGAACGCGGTCGAAATGTCGTTGTTCCGCTTCCGTCAATTTCGTCGACAAGGCGGTCAGCACGATGATCGATGGCGGCGGCGCAGCGCAGGCGCCAATTTGCGCCGCGAGCCACGGCGCGGGACGATCGGTCATGGGATGTTCCATCACGAGGGCGGAAGGTGCTCGATCCAGCGCGAGCAGGCGGGAGTGAGCAGCCAAAGCGGCCTCGGCGCTGGCGACGAAGGTCAGCTCACAGCCCTCGGGCTGCAAGTGTCTCTCGATCACCCGCTGCAATTCGGGCCGCTCTACCGCGACCAGTACCCGCAGGCCCGTCAATCGATTGTCGATTTCACTGGCCGGAACGACATCACTGCGCTGCACGTTCACGCTGAAGGTGAACGTCGATCCGACACCCTCCGCGCTGTTCACGGCGATGACGCCACCCATGAGTTCCGCCAAACGCTTCGAGATCGAAAGACCCAGCCCCGTGCCGCCAAACCGTCGCGTGGTCGACGTGTCGGCTTGAATGAACGGCGCGAACAGCGTCTCGACACGATCGGCCGGGATGCCCATCCCCGTGTCTTTGACGGCAAACCCGATAGTCCACGTGCCCGCGGTCTCGGCCAGGGTGTTCACGATCAGCGACACGCTGCCTGTCGGCGTGAACTTGATGGCGTTGCTCAGCAGGTTCAACAAGATCTGGCGTATGCGAGTCGGATCGCCGCGCACGTGCTTGGGAACCGCCATGTCGATCTCCAGCAACAACTCCAGCCGCTTCTCTGCCGCACGCGGGCTCACGACGTCGACGGCCTCGTCGATCAGCCACTGCAGGTTGAAATCGATCGATTCCAAATCGACATGTCCCGCTTCGATCTTCGAGAAATCCAGCACGTCGTTGATGATGGCGAGGAGCGATTCACCGCTCGACTTGGCCGTTTCGACGTACTCGCGCTGCTGCGCACCGAGTTCCATGTCAAGCAGCAGTCCAGTCATACCAATGACACCGTTCAGCGGCGTGCGGATTTCGTGGCTCATATTGGCAAGGAAGTCGCTCTTCGCGCGATTGGCGGCCTCGGCGGCATCCTTGGCAATCCGCATGGCCTCCTCTGAACGGTGCGCTTCGGTCACGTCCTGGATTGCGCCGAAGATATGGGTGCAGCGTCCACCCTGCATTTGCGGCTCGCCGATCACGCGTACCATGCGTTCGCGGCCTTTGGCAGTGACCATCGGGACGATCTTGTCGAAGGCTTTGCCGGCTTCGAACGCCGCTTGCATGGCCTGCATCAATTCCTCGCGGCCGGGTGATGGATAGTGCGCGAGCATTTCCTCGAGCGGCGGCATTTCGCCCGAGGGGCGCTCCAGGATCTGGATAGTCATGTCCGACAAGAAACCGGTGTTCGAGCCTCTTGCGACCTCCCATCCACCGATTTCGCCCATACGGCTGGTGGTGGCCAAGCGGGCTTCTTGTTGCGCCAGGCGGCTTTCGTCGTTCTTACGCTGGGTGACGTCGACGACCACCGCGTAGAAGCCGTCCAACTCGTCGCCTTTGCGCTTGGGTAAATATTCGGAGTGCCAGTGCCGCACGCTACCGTCCTCGGCCACGGTGGTTTGATCGAAAACTTGGCGTATGCCCTTGAGCGCTTCGGCCACGTGCAAACGCCGCACCTTCAGCTCTTCCGACGCGAACAGATCGAGGTAGTGCATGCCGACTATGCGCTGCGGCTCAACCCCCAAATGGGCGAAATGGCCCCGGTTGGTGAAGCGGCACACACCGTCCTTGTCCCAATAGGCGATCATGGCGGGAATGTTGTCGGATATTTCGGTGAGCCGATCCTCGGCTGCGCGCAATTTCTCCACCTGCAGGGCCAGCTGCGCCTGGATGCTCTTGTGCTGGGTGATCTCCGTTCCCACTTTGACCACTTCGGCGACGGCGCCGGAGTCGTCGCGATAAGGCACCAGGGATATATCCATCCAGTACAACTCACCGGATTTGTTTCGACAGCAAATTTCCCCGCGCCAGACCTGGCCCGACAGCACGGCAGCCCACACCTGTTCGTGGAATTCCCGCGGTTGCAGCGCCGACCTCAAGATGCCATGGGTCTGACCGAGCAACTCATCGCGGCTGTATTGCGACAGTTCGCAGAATTTGTCGTTGGCGTAGGTGATGACGCCGTGCCGATCGGTCAGAGCCACCGACACGTGCTGCCCTAGCGCAGATTGCAGCTGATCGAGCTTCCGGGATGCGGCGTCATTGGTGTCATTCCCGGAGGCAGTCTGGGTCATAATCCCCACCATATGAGCAAATTAAAACGCGTCGCTGTGAGGCAGGTAAATATTCCAAAATGTTGCGTTGCATGACCTGTCGCGGTCCGGCGAGGCACGTGCCCACGGGGAAGTTGGTGTTACTGTCGCGACGCGGCGCTTTGATCTCGAATCAGCTTGAACTCTGAAGAAGGCCGCCACGTCGGCCATTCCCGCGAATTCCCGAGTTTTAAGCCGACTCTATAAAACAGGTCGACGTCCAGAGCGGCACCGGCCAGGTTCCAGCTGGCGCTCCACGCGTCGCAGGTTTGATGATAGCAGTGCGTCGTATAGTCGCTCACCCAGGCGTCGCCGGCTTCGCGACCGCCACTGACCAGATCAGCGCCACCGCCGATCCCCATCAGCAGCAATGTCGGCACCCCGCGCTTGGCCAGCGAAAAATGATCGGCACGATAAAAAAGGCCGCGCTCCGGTTTCGCGTCCGGCGTCACCGTACGCCCCTGCGCGGCCGCTGCGTGCGCGAGTTCATCTTCAAGTTCATTTTGCCCGGCACCGACCAGTACAACATCGCGAGCCGGACCTGCGGTCTGCAAGATGTCGAGTGTCAGGTTCGCGACCATCCGATCGAGCGGGAACCAGGGATGAACCCCGAAAGTCTCGGAGCCAAGCAGGCCGCGCTCCTCCGCGGTCCAGAGAGCGAAGACCAGCGTGCGTTCGGTGCGCGGACCTTGCGCAAATGCGCGCGCCAATTCGAGCACGCCGGCAACGCCAAGCCCGTCATCGTTGGCGCCCGGGCGAATCGTCTTGCCGCCGCCATCCGGCGCACCGCTTCCGAATGCATCCCAATGTGCGGCGAACACGATCGTTTCCTTCGGGTGGACCGTCCCGCGCAGCTGTGCGAGAACGTTCTGGCTTTGGATATGTTCGGTCTTGACGGGCATGTCGATACTGAAAGTCGCGCCCCCAAGATTCACGGGTCGAAAATCGGGATCTCGCGCCTTGCGCTTTTGCATCTCGAAATCGAGGCCGGCCTTGGCGAACACGTTGACCGCGGTCTCGCGCGCGATCCATGCTTGCAGGAGCACACCTTGTGGTTGTTCGCCGGAACGCAAAATGTCATAAGTACCGCCGGCATCGTTAGCAACGACATTCCAGCCGTAGCCCGCAGCAGCGGTTTCATGGATGATCATCGCCGCCACGGCGCCGCGGCGCGCCGCCTCGGCAAACTTGTAAGTCCATCGACCGTAATAGGTCATGGCGCGGCCCCCGAACCTCCCCGCAACGGGCTCGCCGGGACTCGCCTCGAAATCCGGATCATTGACGAGGAAGACGGCCACCTTGCCGTGCAGGTCGACGCCCTTGAAATCATCCCAATCGCGCTCCGGTGCCGAAGCGCCGTAGCCGACGAACACCATGGGCGCGTCCGTGATCGTGACTCTTGACACCGGGCGCACCGTCTGAGGATTGATGTCGCGACCGACGACCCAAGGGATCACGGCTCCACCAACTTGAACCTCGAGGCGTGTGGGCACGCCCGGGGTGCTGTGCACCAAGGGCACGGCTTGGACCCAGTTGCCATTCGCACCGGCTGGCTTGAGCCCAAGGCCCTTGAACTGGTGAATCAAGTAGTCCACGGTCTTGGCTTCGCCTTCGGATCCCGGCGCGCGACCTCCGAACGGGTCCGATGCCAGAGTCTTGACGATCGCCGACATTCTTTCGGGGCTGATCGGCGATGCGTCAGCACCAAAGGCAGCGCAAGCCAGGGAACAGCCGGCAATCACCAGAGAAAACATTATTGGCTTCAAGTCATAAGCTCCAATGGGCGAATCGGGTTTGCGCTATTCTAAAGCGGCACCATGATTCGCACATCCTGCCTCGCTGTCGTCACCGCCTTGCTCCTGCTGGTCGCGGGAACGGTGTTTGCGGCCGAAGTGCTGGTGCATGAATTTCCACCGGGGCTCGTCATACCACAAGGCGCCCAGCTGACGCCGGATTTCGATGCCGAGAAAGCGACTCAGGCCTACATTGATCTGCTATCTCCGGCACAGCGTGCCCGCTCCGACGCGTATTTCGAGGGCGGCTATTGGTGGCAGCTGTGGGAATTCATGTATGGCCTCGTCGTCGCGTGGCTCTTGCTTTCGGGACGGCGTTCGGCGCGCTTTCGTGATTGGTGTGAGCGTGTGGCGCACCGGCGTTCGCTGCGCACCCTGCTGTACTCGGCCGCTTATCTGGTTGCCACATTCGTACTGACCCTGCCGCTGATCATTTATACCAACTATGTGCGTGAACACGCATACGGACTGGCGAATCAGAGTTTCGGGCCATGGTTTGGCGAGCAATTGACGGGGCTGGCCGTGAACGTCATCGTGGGTTCGCTGTTTCTCTGGGCAGCTTACGCCTTCGTCGCGAAGTTCTTGGAATCCTGGTGGATTTGGTTGACAGGGTTTACCACCATTTTTCTTTTGTTGCTGATGTTGGTCTTTCCAGTCTGGATTTCACCTCTTTTCAATGACTATCAGGTACTGGCGGATGGTCCGGTGAAAACCGCGGTGCTCGGAATGGCGCGCGCCAACGGGGTACCGGCTGAAAATGTCTATTGGTTCGATGCGTCGAAACAGAGTAATCGCGTCAGCGCCAATGTCAGCGGCTTTCTCGGCACGACTCGCGTCAGTCTCAATGATAATTTGCTGAACAAGACCTCCGAAGCTGAGATCAAGGCAGTCATGGGTCATGAGTTAGGTCACTACGTTCTCAACCACTCGCTGCGTGGCGCGATCTACATCAGCATTGTCCTAGGCTTGGGGTTTGCCTTCGTCAACTGGAGCGCGCGCAGTCTGATCCGTCGTTGGCGCGATCGTTTTGACCTGCGCGATTTGAGCGACATTGCCGCGCTGCCCTTGGTGGTAGCGCTATTCACGATCTTTCTGTTCGTCGCAACCCCGGTTTTGAATACGATTTCGCGGCAACAAGAGCAGGAAGCGGACTACTTCGGCTTGAATACCGCCCGCGAGCCTTACGGATTTGCGATGGCCGCGATGCGTTTATCGAGTTATCGGAAGATGGAACCGAGCGCCGTCGAAGAAATCATCTTCTTCGACCACCCGAGCGGCCATACGCGAATCTATGACTCCATGCGCTGGCTCAAGGAAAATCCTTCCGCCGCCGAAAACCGGTAACCGCAGCTTTGGGCTAAGTAGCGATCCTACCCAACAATTAATAAATCGTAACCCGGTCATCGGGAATGGCGTTGAAACGCTATGACCTCATGGCGACGCGAGATCGCCAATCGTTGATCACCGGAGGCAATTGTGAAGCAAAGCATCATGTTCGAGGCGGCATCGGGGGTGGAAAAAATCGCGCTGCTACTGTTCCCAATGACGGTGCTCTTAACCGCGTGCGGGGGTAACGATGGCTCGGCTGCGTCGACTCCGCTGCTGCAAATCGGTCAGACGCGCCAATACACCGGCACCACAACCCGGGACGTTGTCTACGCCAACCCCACGGGCACCCAGCAGGACAACACGCTCGAATACACATTCGTCGAGAACGTGAGCGTCCTGCAGGCACCCTCCGGCGCGCCGGCAAACTTCGATGTGCAGGGTAGTTACGCGTATACGGTGGTGCAAGATCCCGGCGTCGGCGTCGTCCCCCTATCGGAGACGGTCGACAACTACGAGAATCTGCTGACTTCCGGCAATTCCCAACAAATCACGCAACTCGGATCGAAGACGGTTACCGTCTCAAACGATGAAACCTCCGACGCGCTGGGTGATGGCCCGTATACGGAAACCAATACAACCACCGCGACGTTCGGGACGGCTCGCGACAACTTCCCGTATCCCCTGCAGACCGGCGCCACCATGACCACTCCCCAGTCGGAGAGTGAAACCATCGTCTTCACCGACCTCAATGCGAACAATGCGCCGCCGTCGAACGGCAGCAACATCGGCTACACGATCACCCGCACCGAAAACGACGACGGGTCTTATTCTTATACGCAAAGTAACGTGAACGGCACCAGCTTCTCACGCACCCAGAACGCCGATGGCAGTGGCACTGAAACCTATACGGGCGCCACATCAAGCACCGATACCACCCTGGGTGTCCCGGTGCAGAGCAGTGGCGGCTACACGATTCCTGTCTCGGTCGTTGTCAATGCGGCGCGTACCACCACGACCGACTACTCGGCGCAGGACTGGTATCCGGGCAGCGCACTACCGAGTTCGCCACTGGTCCTGGAATCGAGGAACGTCGTGGGTCCCACATCGACGCTACCTTCCGAATGCGCCGGCGCGGTGACGAAGCCTGGCATTTACGAGATCGATACCACCACGAACAGCCTCAATCCCTGGGGACCCACCTATGCAACGACCGCGACGCGCAACTTCAGCGCCTCGGACGGCGCCTCGATCTGCCAGCTGACGACGGAGACGCAGATGGTGTATTCCCTGGACACGGGCGCGCTGGTCTCCACGACCACCACCACGACCTCGCAGATTCTGAGCGCGATCAACTACTAATCCTGCCGCCTAGCCGGCCATAACGCGCTCAGGGGCAATTGGCTACGCAGTTTTGTGTCAATACCATTGTATTGACACAAGAATTCTGCGCAGGCCAACATAACGCGAAGACGGTTTAGCTCGAGAAAGGGCGCATGTTCGTTATCGGTTACGACTCTTGGATCTTAGGAGCTACGATCAAGCGATCGCAACCATCACGAAGTATTACCCGATCGATGAGTTCCCGCAAAAAACACTCTACGCTCTGACGGATCTTCTGCCGAAACCCGACTAGAGTGCCAGGCGGCAACCCACATGACCGCTCATTTCGTCAAAAACAATCGCAGCCGCTACAAAGATCATTTGCTCTGCGAAGCGCAAGGCTTGGACGCCCTGCGTGCCGCATTGCATGCCAACGCCATCGAGGTGCCGGCGGTCATTCAAGTTGACGAACTCACTCTGACATTGCCTTTCATCCGCGCCACCCAATGCACCCTCACGCAGTGGACTATGCTGGGTGAGGGGCTTGCCGCGATGCATGCACGGCCGTATTCGCGCTTCGGTTTCCAGGCAGATAACTATATCGGCCTGAATCGGCAGCCCAATGGTTTCAATACCAGTTGGGGCGATTTCTTCCTACGGCAGCGACTGGAGTATCAGGTGGGCCTCATCACGGAGCGGCAGCTGCAGCGGCAATTCTCCGATCGTTTGCGCCAACATGCGGTGCGCTTGCGCGAATATCTCGACAGCGGCGCATCACAACCCAGCCTGCTGCACGGCGATCTGTGGAATGGGAATGTGCTGTGTAGCGAGGACGATCGTGTTTGGTTGATCGATCCGGCGGTGTACTACGGCGATGCGGAAGCTGATTTGGCGATGACCGAGATGTTCGGCGGCTTTCCCGCCGAGTTCTACCAAGCGTACCGAGCCTGCCGGCCCGAGCCGCCGTTCTGGGCGCTCAAGAAACAGATTTACAACCTGTACCATTACCTGAATCATTTGAATATTTTCGGCAACGGCTACTTGAGCGGATGCGAGGCGGGATTCGCGGCGCTCGAAATGATCTGACTAACCCTATTGTCACCACGCCAGCGGGCGCCTCTAGAGCCAATTGCCGGTCAGCACAAAGGGCGCCCAAAAATACGGGTGTGCATACGGCGCATTCGGATCTGCCTGAAACTGCCTGGTGGCAGCGCCATCTTCCCCGGGCTCTTGGAAGCCGCGCACTTTCCCTGCGTCGCTGCCGCCGCGGTTCGAGCCGTGCAGCAGCGACAGCTGAGCGGTTCGCAGCGCCTCGGCCTTGGTCATGTGTGATTTCTGCCGCGCTTGATACAGGGTACGCATGAAAAGCGCCGTGCTCGAGTCCGCCACCGACCAGAGGGTAGCCAGCACCGCGTGCGTACCTTGTTTGAGCACTACGCTGCTGAAGCTCTCCACCTCGGAACCATCGGCCTTCCGGGTGTCGCCGAGCGCCGTTTCGCAGGCTGACAACGTCAGCAGGTCGATCTTTCCAAAATCGAAGGTCGTCCGCAGCGCCGCCAAGGACAGTGGGCCATCGCCCAACAGCAGAAATGAAGTGGTGTTGTCGCCCGGCGAGAACTCGAAATGGCTCGCGATATGCACCACCGCATAGTTCCCTGACAAACCTTGGCGCAGCGAGGCCCGGTTGAAGCTGGAATCCAGCATGACGCTGCCCGGTAGAATCCCGGAGGATCCGGCGATGCCGTTCAGTTCAGGTGCGACACTGCTGAGGGCTGCGAAATGCAATTGCTGGGGATGATCCGGGTCGCCGAATGTGACATCGTGAGCCTCGGTGACGCCGAGACCCCACACCTTCCAGTCGGGCCTCGCGGGCGCGGTGATTTGTTGAGTCGCCGCCAACGGCACGGTGGCCAGCGCATAGTTTTCGATCAGATACTGTTTGCCGTCATGCAGCGCGGCAAAGGGCAGGTAGCGCAACGCGTCGTCCAGCGACAGCATCAGGACTTTCGCATGCAGCTGCTTCAGATCGCCGACGATGGGAGCAATGAGCTCGCCATAAAGTTGCTGCGCCTGAGGCAGCGGGTCCGCATGGGGATTCTGCAGCGTCTCGCGGTAGGCCTCGATCTGCTGATAAAGCAGCGAGCGGGACACATCCACATTGCGCACCACCGGCGCGTCGGCGGTGGTCATGATGATCTCCAACTGGTCCGGCAACACCAGATACTGCAACATCACCGAATCGTGGCCCAATGTCTTGATGGTCTCCCTGAAGGGCATGCCCATGGCCTCGACCTTCTCCCTCGAGGGTCCCGAGCCTTGCGCATTCGCCCGGCTGAGATCATCGAGTTTTTGCGCGTAGATGGCTAGATTGTCCTCGGTCCTGCGTTCGAGTTCGGCCAATCTTTCTTGAATCTTGGGGTCCACCGGCCCTTTGCTCGCCTTGGCCTCCAGGGCATTGAGCTCGCGTAGGTCGCTGATCAACTGCGGCTCGGATTCCGTCGCTTGGCGTTCCTCCACGCTCAAGGACAGCGTGGTCTTGCGGGGATCGGACGTCGCATCCCGCAGCGTGAAATTGAACAATTCTTGTTCTCGCAGCATCGCCATCACTTGCTGCGCCTCGCCCAGACGCCCCGCATTGATCAGCAGATTGGCGAGTCCTCGGTAGACGAACGACACGCTGTTCACAAACGAGGTCTGTGTATCGTCTGAATCGGGTGCGGCGCTGTTCGGGTCGGAGAGCCCCGCGCGCTGCGCCTGCAAATGATTGACGGCCAGCTTGCCGTAGTAGATGGCGAGAGCCGGTTGGCCGACCTTGCGATTCCGATAGTACAGCATGAGATTTGTTTCACTCCGCCAGACGGTGGGTGCACCGTCAGCCCGCTCGATCAGATACGCGCGCACGTAATGCTGGCGTGCGGCCTCGATGTCTCCCTGGTGCAGTTCTATGTCGGCGAGCGCGGCCAGCGGGACCACCAATTCAGACGTATCCGCCACTTGATTGGACGCCATGATCGACATCGATTCTTTGAGGACCTGCTGCGCCTCATCGAATTTCCTTTGCGCGATCAGGTTTCTTCCCAACAATGCCAGGATACGTCCGTGCGACACGGACTTCGGACCCATCGCTGCGACAAACCCTAGCAACTTGCGAAGAATCGGCTCTGCCTCTTCGAATTTCTTCTCGCAAAACAGCACAGTCGTCAGGACACTGCAGGACGTCACATACTGATCCGGGTTGGACCAGGCGTTGTCTTCAGCCACGGCACAAGACGGCCGGCTGTACGGGTCCGCCATGTCGAAGCGACCCAGCAGGGTCGAGATGCCCACGAGCAGCACCAGGTGGGACTCGAGTGGCGCATTCAGCCGTTCGGCTATCGAGAGCGCCTGTTGGATTTGCGTGAAGCCTTCACCATACCGGCCGAGACTCGTCAATGCGACGCCAAGCCCCTCTCGGGCAGAGAGCAGGGCGGGTTCTTCGGCGGGCAACTGCGCAATGCCCTTTTCGAACCAATCGAGCGCCTCCGCGTTCCTGTTGCCCAACAGCAAATAGCCCAGGGTCAGCTGATAGGCGGCAAGATTATTCGGCGCAGGCGCCGCTGCTTCCTCGGTCAAGGCTCGTCGTAAAAGCGCCTCGAGTTGCGGCGCGACCTTCAGCCACTTGGCGCGATCAGCGACCCAAGATATGGCGGCCGACCTTGCGGACCACACCGGATTGCTCAAAGTGGTTGCCTGCTGGAAGACAGCCAGCAAGTCCTCCTGGCTGCCGAGCGCCAACTGGTTGAGAACCATGCCCATCAGCGTTTTCCACTTGTAATCTTTCACCGCGCTATTCCTCGCGTCCGTCATCGCGAGTATCTGGTTCAGAATACGAAGGGCCGCATCCAAGTCGCGCTTTTGCCAAGCGATTCCCAGAGACCATGAAAGTTGCTCGACCTCGAACACCTGCCGCATGGCATTGAATTTTTCAGCGCTCGACGCGTCATCGATACGAACCAACGTGCTTTTGGTACGGGTCGGCCAGCAACCTTTCGCCATTGCCGAGGGGTCTTGGTCCACCAAGGTCACAGTAAGTGAATCCCGACCCAGATGATCGATAGACACACGCGGTTTGCCAGGATCCGCTTCACGGGCAAACACAATGCTCAGAGCACCATGCCGAGCGCCGTAAACGTGCGTCGGGGGGGCCACCGTGGGATGGTCCTCGCCCATCGTGACAACATAGTAGCCATCGATCGCGCCGCGTGGCGAGTCGCTCAGGAACGCGTCCAGCTTCGAAGTCGGCACTTTGACGAAAGCGCAGGCTGCGCCAGCGGTGGCCTCAACCTGCACAGGACCGGTGTAATGGTAGGTGTGAGATTCGGCTCGCGCGCACAGCGCAAGCAAACCCAATGCAACGACGCAGCGACAATTGCCAATCATGGTACTGACCTCTCCGACCCGACTTATATATAGGCGTAAATCGCTCGCCTTTCGTGTCAAATGTTGCCCGTTTCAACCCGCCCCAACAAAAGTTACCGCGCCACAGTACCCACAATTAAAACGCTCGACTAGACTCGAACGCGAACACCCTACAACTAACCGGGGAGATGTCATGACGTCGCATTACTCTGACCCATCGCAGCATCGTAACGGCGTTTCGCTGTCGGCGATTGCCGCCACCGTCTGTCTGTTGGTGCACGGCGGTGCCGCCGACGCGCAAGCGGTTCCCCTGCAGACCTACACGGCCGCGGACCAGAGCGTCACCGTAGGACTTGCCAGCGGTTGGCGGGTGGTGGAAGCCGCGCGCAGCGTCGTCACCATCAGTGGTCCGAACGGCGAAAGCATTGCGCTCGGCCCTACCTACGTCGCGCGCAATGCCGCCTATCAGTTGAAGGGCAGCGGCGGCGCGGACCTAGACATACCGTATTCGGCTTCGCTGGCGCAGAAGTTCGCGGCGGTGATGAATTACGTGGCCGCCACCCGCGGACAAGGGGCCGTCCAGTTCACCGTCACCAATGGCCGCGCGCTGGCCATTCCGGCGAACATTGCCAGCTGCGCACAGGCCTTCGGCAATACCGGTTCTGCGTCGGCGCCGATGAAATTCGAAGCGGTGTTCTGTTCCCTACCGTTGGATTCGGGCGGCCTGTACAAGAACATGTACAAACTGGCCATCGTGCCGGCCGCCCAAGCGGCTGCCGACCAATCCATCGCCGAAGCCATCATGGCGAGTTATCGGCTGCCCCCGAATGTGCTGCAGCAGAAGATCGCACCGGTCACGCCCGGGCCCGTACAGGCCGCGGCTCCCCGCAATGCGCAAGCCGCGCCCACCCAGCAAAGTCTGGCGCAAGGCGCTCTGCAGTTACAGGAGGCACAAATGATCATGCGTCAGACCAACATGCAAGCCCAAGCGTCTTCGAATCAGGCGAATTGCTTCGACTTGTCGGTGTTGCGGCAAACGCCGGATCGCCTGCTGCCGGCCTACTGCCGCTGACCGCGTGCGAAATCCTCCTCCCAGTATTCCCGGTCGCGTCTTACGCCGAGGTCGGTGCGCGCAAGTTCCGTTTGTCGAAGTTCGGCGCGGCGTATTTTTCCGGGGTGTACCGGGTCATAACCCGTTTTTTCGATCGCTATCTGGGCGTTTAGGCTCTACAAGTTCAATTCCGGCTTGCGAGAGAAACTGAGTTGCATCCTGCCAAAAGGGCACGTGCTCGGGTTTCCAGCAGTCATGGGCGCAGTCGTAGAGTTTAAAGGTCGAGCGCGGCGAGGCAGCGCTAAGCAGCTGGCCTTGCTGCCAAGGAATGCGCGGATCGTTGCGGCCGTGGATCACCAGCACCGGCCCCGGATACTGAGACACCGTCTGCACGCTGTTGAAACGTCCATGCATGAACATGTCCCCTCCGCCGCGCGGCGAGAAATAATCCGCGGACGTAAAGGTCGACATGAGTATCAACGCGCGCAGCGGCCGGTCCTGCGCCAGCAGACAAATGGCCGCGCCGCCGAAGGACTGCCCGAAGCCGATGATGCGCGAGGCATCGACGCGCGGATCGGCAATGATTCGATCGTAGGCGCCGTCAAATGCCGCGCGGATCGAAGCTTCCGAAGGGGTACCGGTGGATCGTCCATAACCGGGATACTCCACCAGCAGCACTCCGACGCCCCGCTGCCTGAAGCCATCGAGGGCCGTCAACCAATCGTCGATGAGCGCCGTGTTGCCGTGGGCAAAAATGACCAGGGGTTTGGGACCCGTGCCGGCGTCGCGGGCCGGCAAGAACAGCGACTCGATGCTGGCGCCGGCGGCCTCAAAACGCAGCACTTCCATGCCTGGACCTTGAGGCTCCGGCGGCGCCACCCGGCGCGTCCCGGGGAAGAATGTCGGGGGCTGCGCGTTGTACAGCCGGTGCAGGAAATGGCGGCCGGCAAAGGCCAGCAAAGCGAAAGCCACGATCAGGCCGATCACTATTTTTACGCGCACCCATCTACCCCCGGATTGTGACTTCAGTGAACGAGCGAGGAGGAGGGTGTGATGTCCTTCGCCTTGATCTCAAAGCGGTCCGGTTCCGTCCAGGCGCTTTCTCCCTTCCCCTCGGGATCGAATCGCACCATGGTCCCTCGCAGCGTTTCACCCTCCAGCCGGAAGCGTAGGTAATGAAAGTTCTCCGAAGTTTCAAGCTTGGACAGCTCTCCAAACAACCGAAGCACGGGCACGGGTTTTGCGCCTCCCCCGCCGCTGACCAAATAGGTGACATCGTCGCGACTGAATCTTTCGTAGTTGTGCACGTGGCTGCCGATGACGATCACCTGCGCCTTCAGTGCATGCGCATGACGGGACAGGTAAAGGGCAATCTCCTTCTCGTCTTTGGCGCTGGGAAAGAGCGGATCGCGAACGGGCGGATAGTGCAGCACGACAACCACAAATTCCACAGGGGAAACCGCACGCGTAATCTGCTGTTCGAACCAGGTCCGCTGTTCGCTGCCTGGCTTGAGCGATGAATCCGAGTCGAGCAGCAGAAACAGCATCTTTGGCCCAAGACTCACGGAGTACCAGCGGAAAGAGCGCACGGCACTTGGAGCGGCAGACGTCCACCAGTTGACGAGACAAGGGTTCGGATCCTGATCGCAACCCTTGAACTCATGGTTGCCCAGCGCCGGGAATACCGGGATCTTCGCCTGCGACCACGCCGCGGTTTCACCCTTATAAGTCTCGTAGTCTTCAGGATTGCCGCCGTCGTACACGAGATCGCCGCCGATGAAAATGGCGGCCGGTGTGTCCGCCGCCGCCCTTGCCACCAGAGCACGGCGCGCCAGGGTGTTTGCCACGCCCTCGCGTTGCGTGAAGCGAGTATCTCCGTAGGCGATGAATGTCAGAGGCGCATTCGGATCCGCAACCGGAACTTCCAGTCGAGGCGGAGCGTCGGCGAGTGCTCGGCCGACGCACAGCAGCAGAATGACAAGGAGTGAAGGCTTGGTTAAAAAACTCATCGCGCAGTTCTCTATGAGGTCCTGCTCTTGGCGCTTGCCACCTCGCGCTCGGCCTGCGTAAAGCCGTAGTCGGGCACGATCTCTCCGGCGCGGTTCGAAATCTCATCCCAAAATCGAATCACTTGCTCGCCGGCATCGTCCCCGCCTCCGATGTAGTGCCCCTGCGTGAGCGTGACGTGGGCGCGCTCGAAATGCCCTGCACCGGCACACAGAATCGATCGGGTCGGAGCATTCTCACCGACCAACGCGAGCAGCCCGGGGCTCACCAGCGCCGAATCGAGCAATCCCAGGTTGGCCTCGGACAGAACGCCACGGGTCATCTGCGTGGCTGCCGTGGGCGCCAGGCAGTTCACGCGGATGCCATACTTCTCGCCTTCGAGCGCCAGTGTCTGCATGAGGCCCACCAGCGCCATCTTGGCAGCGCCGTAGTTGGATTGCCCGAAATTCCCATACAGGCCAGAGGACGACGTGGTCATCACGATCCGGCCATAGCGCTGTTCGCGCATCAAATCCCACACCGCTTTGGTGCAGGTCACGGCCCCCATCAAGTGGACCTCGAGGATCAAGCGAAAATCCTGAAGATCCATCTTGGCGAAAGACTTGTCACGCAAGATCCCGGCGTTATTCACCAGGATGTCGACACGCCCCCACCGATCCAGCGTCTGTCGAACCATCGACCCCACGCCAGGCTCGTCGGTCACCGAGGCCGCGATCGCCAGCGCTTCGAACCCGCCGGCCGCGATCTCCGCTGCGACCCGATCGGCGCTGTCCTGCGCAAGGTCATTGACGACCACCCGTGCGCCTTGGCGAGCGAGAAACATCGCGTGCGAGCGGCCAAGTCCACCCCCAGCGCCCGTCACGATGGCAACCCTTCCCCTGACCGACATTTAAATCCCCCGCACCGTCTTAAGATCGGATTGGCATCTTATCGATCTTTGCCCGGTGGTGCGTACAATGACGATGCATGCCTCGGATCGCTTCCATACACGTCGGCAAGGTTGCCCCTCTCGGACCCGACGCTGTGCCGAGCGCGTTCGTAAAAATGCCGGTCCATGGACCGGTGCGAATCACCCAACTCGGTCTGGACGGCGACGAACAAGCGGACCTGACGGTTCACGGAGGCCTGGAGAAGGCCGTGTATGGTTACTCATCGAACCATTACGACGCCTGGCGGATCGAATATCCGCAACATAGCTCGGTGCTGGTGCCGGGCGGATTTGGCGAGAATCTGTGTATCGAGGGAGTATGCGAGGCGGACCTCAGCGTGGGTGAGGTGCACCGCATTGGCAGCGCCCGACTGCAGGTCTGCCAGCCGCGCCAACCTTGTTTCAAACTCGCCTTGCACTTCAAGGATAAAAGGATGCCCAAGGCTATGGTGCGCACGGGCCGCGCGGGTTGGTACTACCGCGTACTCGAACCGGGTGTGATTGCGCCGGGGGAGGCCGTGCACGTGGATGAGCGCCCTAATCCTAGGTTCGCTTTTTCACGACTGGTCGAACTCATCTCGCATGGCAGGGCGACACGCCCGGAATTGCAGTGCATGCTGGATATGGAGGGCCTGGCAGCGGATTGGAAAGCATGGGCTCACGAGCGCTTGAGTACGTTGGGTTAACCGTCATGAGTACATCGAAAATAACTGTTCGTTTTCGCGTGGACCTTTCACCGCAATGCTCGATCGGCATCGGAAAGATTGAGCTCCTGGAAGCGATCGGACGCACCGGTTCGATATCCAAGGCCGCGCGCGCGATCGGCATGAGCTACCGTCGAGCCTGGATGTTGATCGAGGATATGAAAGTCAATCTGGACGAACCGGTCGTGGAATCGATCACCGGCGGTGTTCGGGGCGGCGGCGCCAGTGTCACCCCCTTCGGAAAACAGATCGTCACGCGCTACCGGCATCTGGAATTGGAATTGCAGCGCCTCGCGCGAAATCAGCTGGGCGATCTCGTCTCTCATGCGAAAAGCAACTCGGGCTGGCCGACGGTCAGTGCGGTGTCGACCAAGCGGAAGCTTAAGCTCGGCTCCGATGCCTAGGCGCGGAACGGCCTAGGCGCGGAACGGCAGGATGTGGTTCCGCTTGCCGGTCGCGGCAAAAATAGCGTTGGCCACCGCAGGTCCGACCGGCGCGACACCCGGTTCGCCGACCCCCGTCGGCGGCGCGGTTGAGGGAACAATGTAAACCT
>Ga0116227_10008585_pt1 | contig 19172 bp, 15 predicted proteins | sample S1TSphgellanicum_FD_89693 | JGI IMG/M metagenome (GOLD analysis project Ga0116227, IMG submission 89693) | Host-associated microbial communities from peat moss isolated from Minnesota, USA - S1T2_Fb - Sphagnum magellanicum MG | ecosystem: Host-associated > Plants > Peat moss > Unclassified... | reverse complement strand
TAGTTTGTTTCCAAGGGCATTACAACCATAGCCATTCATTTCAAATGAGAAATATTTGAAATTTGTTATTAAATAACATGTCAATTACCATTAGTTGGAAAAAAAATTCAAACACATGATTTGTAAATGGAAAAACCTTTATGGGTAATACAAGAATAAATAAATAATATTTTTCATATCTTCAACCTTCATTTGACTTAGGAATTTATCTTATATAATACATCTTTCTTCCAATATATCATAATTTTTTGGATGAATTTTAATTTGGATGTAGTCCATATAATTATTTATGATGCATAATATTGGCTTAAATATTGGTCTAAATATATTGTTGTTTATAACATATTGAGTAATACAATATATTTAATTAATAATATTATGAAATTATAGTTTTGATTCATTTTAATACATATAATATTTTCATATTTATTTTTAATGGGATAAGAGTTCATTAAAAATATATACTAAATGCAATTTATATACATACCCATTGTTATGTATAATGCAATTTTTGTATGATTTTTTATTTTTAAAGAAAATTTAAAATTCCCCCAAAAAAAGTCATTAACATTGCATATTTATTAATGCATGTAAATTGAATATCATTTCTAAGTAAATTGAAACTTAGTTTATAACATATCAAATAATGCCAATATTGTTCAATAATTTTGTGACATTTTAATGTGTATTCCTTTTCATATTATAATACATTCAAATATTTATTTTCTTCATATTTTATTAAAATTAAAACACATGTAAAGTTTATTTGAATAAATGAATGGTTACTTATGATTCAAAAAATAATAATGGTGCACAAACTATCAATTTTTAATTTTAAAGATATTTTATTTGAAGTTTGAAATACAAGTTACTAATATTATGTAAGTTTAATCCATGTAAATTAATTCAATGTAAATTTTAATTTACAATGTGTTAAACAAATGACATACTTAATGAGTGAAATTATATATATATATATATTTCATTTTAGAAATATAATATTTGCATAATTATTTTAACTTGGTAGAAATTTTAATTAAACATTAGATATAGTTGAAAGACATTTTCAAATTCATAAACAAGAAGAATTGTTTAATGGACCAATGCAAAATGGTTAATATATGTAAATGAAAGGATTGCAAAATTAGCCACATTGTGCATGAACAAAGTTTAAAAGTGTAAATGCAATACCTTCATTATGTTGTGATAATGCTATTAACCATGAGACATAAAAATAAAGCTAAAAAACTTTCAGCTAATTTTTTTCAATTCATTAAAATTTGATATTTATACACCATTTTTTTTTTTTGAATCACAAACCATCCATTTATTCCCCCCAAAAAAATCTATTTTGTTTTAATGAAAGATTAATATTTTTAAAACTTGAGTATATTTTAATACAAAAGGGTATACACATTAAACTATTATAAAATTATTGATCTTATATGGCATTATTTGATATGTTATAAACTAAATTTCAATTTAAATTGAAATAATATTCAATTACATGCATTAATAAGACATGTAATGTTAATAATTTATCTTTTGGAATTTTTTAATTATCTCAAAAAATTTAAAAACATGAAAACAAATCGCACTATACATAACAATGGGTTTACATACATTCAATTTACACTTAATATAATTTTTATTCAATTTTTATGGTATTTAAAATAAAAATAAGATATTATATTTATTGAAATGAATAAAAATTTAATTTAAAGGTATTATTAATTACATAATGTTTTACTTGACATAAATAACAATATATTTAAAGACCAATATTTAAGCCAATATTATACATCATAAAAAAAATGTTACATAAATACTTGTGTTACATATTTATAAAATATAACATATTAATGATCTACTATATAATTAGTTTAGGTGAGAAATTAATTAATATATGTAAAAAAAACTATAAAATAAAATTTCATTCATACATCGGATTCATATATGTGAGAGGTACCGATTTTTATTAGTATGTGAACCATTAAATAAAGGTGACATCATGTGCTATAATGTTTTTTTGTAAACAACCATTAAAATCTTGTCAAATAATAAACTTTAAGTTTTTGTTTTCTTGAAATGAGTTTGCAACTTTAAGAGGGGAAAAACGTAAATATGTACATCATTGGAAAAATGTTCCTCATTTTTAATCCATTTTCAGTGATTAAATTTAACCTAATGGGTGCATCAATTAGGGGTTTACAAAACTTCTTTGTATTCCAAAAGCAAAAATGCGACAATCAAAGATTCCACAAGCTTTTGCCCTTCAAAGAGAAAGTGTGATATGTATCATGACATGTGTTCATTGATGTTGAAAAAGAAGAATATTAATCATGTACAAGATAGATGTTATTACAAAAAGATTTTTTTAAAAATTTGATTTCATAAGTTATATATCCTATTCTAAGTTGGCCTTGGCTAGTCCATGTAAACATCAAGCGAGGTAATTAATTTTTGCAATTTGTAATTGAAGACCCCACATGGTTCCCCATGTAGACCACATGCAAATCAAATGCATCATTTGTGATTCTTTTTTGACATGCTTCACATGCTATGACACTTTGGTACTCAAGGATTCCATTAGAAAATGTTTTCTTCCTTTGAGGAAAAAGTGAGTCAGGTACCACAATTTATTGATTTCACCCAAAAAAGAGGACACTAAAGTGGGTCAAGTACAATGATTTTTTGATTCCACACCAAAAAAAAGGACACACATGTAAATTGTCCTTATTGCATGTGAGTTAAGATTTTTTTTAAAAGGAAGAACACATGTTATATTAAGTTGATAGAGCTTTCATACACCTAGTTCCATCATCAACTTTTTCATGTCATGTCATATGATACAAATGAAAATCTTACATGATAAACATTATACAACACTTGAAAATATAATAGTGACCCAATTATAATTTTTTTGTTTGGGAAATGCATTTAAATAAAAGGCTTGAAAGGGGAGTGGAAAGGGGAGATTTATATGTGACAAAGCAAAACAAACAAAACATAGAAATTAAATTTTTAATTTTTTTTATAAAAAAAACCTTCTTTAATAGTAGGATTACATAATAGCACATGAATATGAACATATAATGATAGTCCTAAAATCAATGTTTACAATAAAAATTAGATTATGACAACATGAAATGTGCATCTAGAAGTTTTAAGGGTCATTTTATGGAATGCATGTGACTAAAAACTAATAGTTTGAGATTGGTGGAGTTGCTTTTGTTTCTTTGTAGAATAAGCCTCCACTACAAGCTTCCCTTGGTACTTTCCTTTTGAATTTAACGATCCACTCAAATTCCATTCTATAGTGTTAAACTAATAACTTATTGTACCATAATGAAGTCCATGTAATAATGTCCATATAAATAACTATGGAAATAAAAGATTTCATAAATATGAAAATGGGGAATTTTTTTGAAAACATAGAAAAAAATACTTTAACAATTTATGGAAATATGGTTTAATTTTGGCCATTTGAAAGTCCTAAATTGGAATTTAGTTATAATTTTTGAGAAAAAAACTACACATGAAAGTTTGGGTGTATTCACAATCCAATGAACCAAAAAGGGCTTCGAACCGTAAAGAAAAATCAAAATTGGATAAATATTTATGTTTTTCCATTTAAAGCCATGGCAATCATGGTAAGTTATTGTTTTTTCATTCATGTAAATGTTAAGGAATTCAAACAAAAAATCCATTTGATGAAATTTTGAGTTTTAAGTTTTGATTTATGACCTCTAAAAGTGAACAAGAACACATCAAACATGAGTCAATTTTGCAAAGGATTATCCAAAGGACTCATATAATAAATCACATTTTATGGGGGGGAAAAAAAAAGGATAAAGACCTATGAACCACTTTTTCAAAACACTCGTACCCTAAGATATGTGGAATTGTAAAACTTTAAAAATTCAAAAAACTTTCCAAAATTGATCTAAAATTTTAGAATTTCAAGAGTCCTTTGCCACACATAAATGGGGTAAAATGTACATGATGTGTTAAGAAAAGTTGTAATTTATCATACAAGAATACATAAAAATGTAAAAAAATAAAATTGGTTATGATTTGAAATTATTATCATTTAAAAAAAAAAACATTGAATTTACAAGGAATCAAGACACTTTCAAGAATTCATATTTATTAAAAATTGATGAAGAAAAAAACATGTCATGTACATGGACAACTATAAGCATTTAGTATAACAAGTTACAAAAAATCATTTCCAAAATTCATTCACATGAAAAAGTTTTTTTGGCAAATAGGACATGCAATCCTTTTTTACAGTAATCATGTTGGCTCATTGTATCCCATTTGCACATGTTTATTATTTGAGGCTACATCACCATACTAAGTCATTATAGATAATTCATAATTACCTTCTCAAATTGAACTACCATTCCAATTAGGTGCCCAATCCATATTTTTGCACTTCAAAAGTCCACTTACAAAAGTAGATCTACTTTTGTCAATAGATAAAATTACACATAAAATTTATAATAAAGTTATTAATCTATAGCCAAGTCCCAATTTTTAAATTAATTATTTTTTGTTAGGAGACATTGAAAAAATATGGGTATTGCAAAAACCAAAAAGTTGTCACAAAATGAGTTGGATTCAACCATGCATTCACATATTTTCATGATATAAAATGCCAAGCAATAGGTATTAGGAGCATGGGACAAAGAAATGTGTCATTTCATGATAAACATGGGAATAAAACAAAACCTTGGCTTAAGGAACATTGGCGAACATGGAAAATAGTATTTTGAAGGTTAGATCCAAAAAATGTGCTTATATTTAAATTATCTATATATGCTTACACCTTATATTTTTAACTTGCAACAAAATGAAAGAGAGATGTGTGTGTGTGCACGAACATAATGTGTCAATATATATTTATATTATTCCTCATCAAAATGTGCCAAAGTTTTTCATCTACTGATTTATTTTTCCAATAACCTCTAGATGTATTAAACATTAGCAAAATGCTACATCAAATCTAAATATTACTTACACAAGATCCATTCTATTAGTTCACACATTTTTTAATAAGTAATATGCCCACATGTATCACAATGCAATCGTCTTCATCCTTTGTAGTTTCATGTCCACAACATAAAATTGAAAAACAATTTTAATGTCCAAACTTGAAAATCATATTATTTGTTGAACCCTCAAGGTAACCATGTTACATTTGAAAGTTTTCCTTTCAATTGTTTCATATATAAAAAAACTAAATGGCAATTGATGAAATATGATGGTAAGGAAAATAATCATGATCTTGGATTACCACGATGGAGAAGGTGTGAATTGAAATAGTCTTTTCCCTTGAGGTGGACCTCCTTTCCCAACTTGGACAATTTCTCAACATTATAATGAAATTGATTTCATTATTTTTTATGTTTTCAAGGTTTTATAATGGGGTAGACTCAAGATTGGGTTACACAAAATGATTGTCTTAACTAGACATATGTAATTTCCAAGTATCACAAGGACTCAAAAATTTGCTAATTTGTACCAAATCTAATGTGTTTATTGAAGAATACATTTAAATAAAATTAATGATATAAGAAAATAAAGTATTTGACTAGGCAATGAAATATAAAAGTTCATGAATGTAACATGACAAAAAATTGACTTTAGGGACATAAAAGGACTAACAATTAAAACAATTGAGTTTTTGATCTTCTAGACTCATATAGTGTATGAAGGTCATATTTACTTATGAAATTTACTAGAATAACACGTGGGCCAATATTTATAACAAAGGACTCCAAAAAGTCAAAACTTTTTAAAGGAATATTGGCCACAAGGTTAAGGACTACTAATTTGGTCATTTGATGGTTTTGAAGGGCACAAATAATTTGGCATCAAAAAAGCTAAAGCCCATAATGAAAACCATGTAAAATATCCTACTTTCTAGAAATGAAAAGTTTACTTTAAGAAAGTTTTAAGAATAATTTTTTTGGACTTTTTGCATGTCTTAAAAATAAAGTCTTTGGACTTTTTGCACGTCCTAAAAGTTATTCATAATATAGTGTAATCCAACCTTGAATGAACGTACCCATTGCCTAGGTGCCCCTTTTCTTTTCGACAATTTGTTTACACAATGATGTCCTTTACAATACGTTGACTATCATAAATAAAAAATAGCATGATTACGTGACAAATAAAATAACCCACAACTAAAAGGTGCCTAGGAATCCTAACTAGTAGGTTGTACATATATTTGTTTCATGATGCATTCAAAGTTATGTACATAATTTTATAATCTTCCATTCAAAAGACTTGGTTTCCATTTTCATTGTGTAAATTTTGTAGTTTTTAAAACCACTTGAGAAGCAAAAACATTGCACAAATATATAGTTTTCACTTGCACCCAACAAAAGGTTTCTATTTTCCTTGTGTAGAGCTCGTAGTTTTTTTAAACATTTGAGAAAGCAAAAACCCTTTTGCCACATGGAAAATATTGTTTGGATATGGGCCAAATTAATTACACCCACTCAAGGGTTGATGGTTGTACTTGTAGCAATTGCAACCTTGATCATCTTGGATTTCATTTTCAAGAATTTTTTTTGTCACATGAAACTAAAAGCAACACCACACCCTTTCCCCTTGTGGCCAATGTTGGGTAATCTTCCACTAATTGGAAAATTCCCACATCTATCCTTTTACAAACTTTCACAAAAGTATGGTGATGTGATGGAGCTCAAGCTTGGGTCAATTTCCGTAATAATGATTTCATCCCCAAATCATGCGAAAGAGGTTTTACAAATACATGATCTATTGTTTGTTACACTAGTAGAAAACCCCCCTTTTTTAACCAAAAGTTTTCAACTACATGACATTTGCAATTGTGTTTCAATTGGATTTTTTAAATTTTAAAATAAAATTATGGAAATTACCAATTAAGTTGATTCATTTTCTATATTGGTATATAGTTGAAAGTAATTTTCAAATGGGTGGTCATTTGCCGAATATTCCCAACATATGTCTCCAAGTTGAACTTCCAACTATGTTGGTAAACAATGTGAAGCATGTTTCAACTAAAGGGTCATTTTTGAAATATTCTTGACATCTAAGGTTTTTTAGTTGGCACATAGTCAAGACATTGACTAGTGTTCAACTATTTTGGATGATAAAATGTATTAACAAATGGATGAAATACAGTCTTGTTTGCAACTATCTTTTTCAATTAAGTTAAACAACTAGTAGGCAACTTTAATTTTATACATATAATATTATAATATTTATTTAAAATTATGATAACATTAAATTACATGTAAATTTTATTTGTATAAATGAATGGTTTTTTTTGTGCATATAAATATTAAACTTTAATTTCAAAATAAAGTTTATATTTTTTTTATAAAAATGTTAATACTAATGTTTATGTTCAATACACATGTAATTTATTATTTCTATGTAAATCATTACACCATGTCAAGTAATGATACATAATTAATAATGTTGTGCAATTATAATGTTTATTCATTTTTATACATATGATACTTAATATTTGTTTAAAATTATGATAAAAACTCATTAAACACTAATGTAGCCTATGTCATTGGCCCAAGTTTGAATGCATTCAATTGAATTTTCCTTCCAAACCCCTTTTTGCAATTTGTTTGAATTTTCCTTCGAAACCCCTTTTTGCAATTTGTTTGAATTTTCGACAACAATACATACCCACCAAAAATTCAATAATATTGTTCACATTTTAGGTCTCAAAATTACGAAATCAACTTTATTAAATCAAACTCGGTGAGGGCTTTCCAACGATACCAAGAATGCCCCAAGTTCAAAAAATTCAATGAAAAAATGGTTCAATAATCAATAGATTTCACATCGTAGCTCCAAACATTCTAAACCAAGTTGTTGCACCCCTATTCATTGAGAACTTTTTGATGACAAGTTCCATAACATAACCTAAGACACTGTGGTTTAGGAGATATCATTATGACAAAACATAACAAACTACCTTCCTTCGTGGATAAATAAGGTAACATGTGTTGTTGGCCCCAAATGTGAACACATTCAACTCATTTTCCCTTTAAAACCCAATTTGTTGTAATTTGTTCAAATTTTCAACAACAAATATTCAAAATTCAATATCTTCCACACCTTAAATATGAAAATTATGAAATAAATTTCATTAAATCTAACTTATCAATTATTTTCCAACAATACCAAGTACACCTTTGGATTCGAGTAAAATTTCTATTTATGATTTTATTACTGTTTATTACCAAAATGATTTAGTAATCAATAACCTTTGCATTGTGGTTCCAAAACATTTCAACCCAAGTTAGTGTGTAACCAAAAAGGAGGGTGCACAACCTAATCAAACACCCTGGCAAGACACAGATCCTCACGGAGCTCAAATTGTTGAGGTCCCGAGACTGAATCGCAACCCTTATCTTCTCTCTCTCTCAGACTCTGCTCAAGACTCAGCAGGTATGCACACATAGATCTTCAAACATGCACAATTTGCATTCTTGAAGCATTCATCACTCAGATCAGGGGACTCATAACTTGAATTTTATTCACAGAATGTACAGACAGCTGAGGTACATCCTCCCAGCATTCCTCTCAGATCCTAGTAGCTCGTGCAAAAACAACTTCGATCTTTCTCTGGTTTCTAATCTCACTCCGTTACTCCCTCAAACTATGCTTCCTAATGCTAATTATAAGTACTTGGCTGGCTACTGGCGCAGCGGAAAAAGTCTGTAACCAGTCCAATCTTCTTCCAAAACCAACCGATTTACTCCTCAATCTACACCTCTCTGTGAGCGTCTAGCACAATCTGCCTTCCCTCTCCAACAACATGGTCTCTCCAAAAAAACTTGCTGCTTCCTCTGCAACTCTCTCCTTCGCACCACCACCATCTGCTACTTTGCAACCTTTCTCCTAGCCTCTGAGTTGCTAGCTCCTCCGCCGCCATGCGCTCTCCACCGCCTCAAGTCATAATTGTAGCGCCTCCTCAAACCATAATTGTGTGTCGTCTTCCTTACGCGCGATGATCCTCCTTAATCCTTCAGAAACAGCCGCCATGCATTTCTGCAGTAAATGAGAGTAATGCGCAACCAAACCAATGATGGTTGCAAAAATCAGAATCAGAAGCAATATAGCTCCATTGTGTGGTGACCCGCTGTTCGGTCACAAGTGCACCCCTATTCATTGTTAGGTTTCCAAAGATATCAATAACATTATATGAAATAATTTGGTTTAGGAAATTTCAACATGATAGAATAAAACATAACAAATTATCTACCTTCATTAATAGATTAAATTATGTGTAAAATATCTTTGTATGAAATGAATGGTTATGTATGATGCAAATATTTTTTGTGCACACAAATAATAAAATTTGATTGAAGGAAATTTAAAGAAATTCTGAAATATAAATTTCTAACAATGTGCATGTTCAATACACCTAATTATTATTTATATGTAAATTAGATTTTAGTTTACAACATATCAAATAATGATACATAATTAATTTTTTTGTGGAACTTTAATGTTTATTAATCTTTATAAACACGATATCTCAATATTTTCTTTAAATTGCAAAAAACATTCATTAAACATTAAACTACATGTAAATTTTATTTGTGGAAATGAATGTTTATGTATGATGCAATTTTTTTTTGTACATATAAATACTAAATTTTAATTTCAAAATAAAATTTAAGGAAATTTTGAAATATGAATTTGTAATAATGTAAGTTCAATATATGTAATTTATTATTTCTTTGTAAATCAAATGTTAATTTACAAAAAATCAAGTAATCATACATAATTCATAATTTTTTGGAACTTTAATGTTTTTTCATTTTTATACGTATGATGTCTTAATATATATTTAAAATTTTAGTAAATATTCACTAATTATTAAGGTACACATACATGTTTTTTCTATCCCTGAATGATTACATGTATGATGAGTGTTTTTATGCATATGAATATTAGACTCTAATTTGAAAATAAATTTGTAAAAAATTCTGAAATATAAGTCAACTTAATAATGTGTGTGTTCAATACATGCATAATTTATAATTTCTATTTAAATTCAATTTTCATTTACAACATATCAAATAACGGTATTTTTGTAATTTAAAAAAATATGTTTAATAAATGTGTAATTTATTATTTCCATGTAGATTCAATTCTAATTTACAACATATCATGTAATGATACATAATTAATATTTGTTAGAATTTTTATTTTTATTCTAATTTTTGCTATCAGTTCCAAAAAATAATTCATCCATTAAAATTATTTATTTATTTATGATTATATTATAATATTTTTAGAATATTTTAAAAATAAATTATCATATAATTTCAGAATTTTTATTTATTTAACACTACTATAATAGAAAATATTTTTTCTTATTTAATATTTATTATATTAGGTCATTTAATAATTCCAACAAGTTAGAAAAAATATGAATAAAAATAGTTAAATAACTATCCTAACCTAATTACTATTTACAATATTGTTATTAATGTTATTGTTGTAATTATAGTCAATTATTAATCATCACAACATTCTAATGATTATTTTAATTAAAATATCATATAAAATATATTATTGAATATTTATATTTGAGTTAATTCTTTGTTTTATGAAATGTTAATAAGAATTTATGATGAATTTCGAATTTAAATTTTTTTAGTGATAGTTAATTATTTAATAAAATAAATAAATATAATTGCTGATTTTTCCAAAAAAACTAATCACCATATTACTTAATAAATGATGATAATATGTTTAATTGTTTAATTATAGAACTACATGGTTAAAAATAACTTATGAATAATTACTATAAGTAATTAAGGTAAGTAGCTAGACCTAGGCTAGGTAGATTATTAGTTTAGGCCCAAGCCTAACTAAGCTTAGATTAGCTTGTACAATTAGATTACAACTATTTGAGTTGCAATTAAGTTGCAATTGGGTTACAACTAGGTTAGACAACAAATCGTACTCTATCACTAAACACTTTCAAGTTTTCCTTCATTTCAACACCAAATTGAACTTTTTTTATGTCATTGGAAGCGCAAAATAAAAAGTTACAAATTTTCTTTGAACCTCAAAAGCAAAGGAACAAAGCAGAGAACGCAAGAAGAGAAACAATGATATTTTGTCTCAAATTTTGTCTCTAGACCCCTTTACTTCTAGCAATTATATCTTGCTCATTTTCATTCATTTTGAACGATTTCAAAGGCTACAAATGCACTATGTCAGAATCTATAAAACTTGTTTAAAGTGAAAAGTAAAAAAAACAACAGTTGAAGAGCTGAAGCTTCAAAATCATACTGAACATTTATGAAAAAATCCAAAGCACGGCCCCCTTCACTTTGAAAGGGCATATTTTGCTCATTTTCCATAAATTGTACATTTTTTATAGATTTGGATACGCTAGGTGGAGGATTACAAAATTGTTTTAAATTTCAAAAGGAACAGATCATGGACAAGAGAATTATAATGATCCAATATCGTTAAATGTTCGGTGATAGGTGTGTTTTCCTTAAGTTACAACTAAAACTTTTATCCCACATTGTTTGGTTTCCATTCCATGAATCCAAATTATATAAAGGAATGCACTAGGATTATTGGAAAACACAATAAAATTGAAAATCTAATAGCCATTTGGGATGAACCATTCAAAAAGGTTCAACCTTAAAGGCTAAACCAAATGAAATAGGACTTCATTTATTAATTGCCATGTGGTTTAGGTCTATGCCTAACATAGGTGCCTAGATCTAGCCCTAATTTAATCATAGATTAAATGGCCTATGTTTAGGTTTAACCTAGGTGCCTAGGTTTAGAGCTAACCTATTCTTAGGCACCATGTGGCTTAAACTTTTGATGTGGATGTGCCACATGTCATTTAACTATGTGTTGACCCCACATTTTATGAATGTGCCACATGTTAACGTTGTTAGTGTGCCACATGTCACCAAACCATTGGCCAAATGTTCAATTTACATAGTTGCAACATAGTCGAAATGTTCAACTTACATAATTGCAACCTAGTTGAAATTGTAATTATATTTTTGGTTGATGTCATGTTTAGTTAGTAGATGAAGGTCATCCATTAGTTGAATGTAGTTGACAACATCCTTCAAGTATATTGGTAGAACAATTTTCAATCAAATTGGTAAATAGTGGCACATAGTGGCTATTGTTGTGGTGTTGACTTGTGGCATACACTTTCGACTTGTACTTTTCGACATCACTGGTTAGTAGTTACAAAAAATATTTCCCCATTGCAAAAAATAAATTACAACTATATGTGTAGTTTTCGACTTGGTTTATAGTTGAACATTAGTTGCAAAAGGGGGGGTTTTCTACTATTGCTACACGACCTAGAAGTGTGGTTATTGATATGTTCACTTATGGTCGAAAGGATGTTACATGGGCACCTTATGGGGATGATTGGTGCCAAATGCAAAAGTTATGTGCATTAGAATTATTCACTAGAAAAAGGTTCCAAGCCTTCAAGAAAATTCAAGATGATGAATTTTCTTACACAATGCATGAAATTTTTGAGCATTACAAGGTTTGAACTTGTGACTTTATATTTTTCATCGCATTTCAAGGTTGTGACACAAATTTGAAAAATTTCATAAAGCTTTGTGAATTTTGAGTACACTTAGACCTAATGAAACATGTTGCTTATTAATTTGAGCATACACGACAAGGGAAAGTGATAACCTTTTAAAACTTGGAAAAACCAAACATAATTTTCATTGTGATGTTGAATAACTTGCAGGATGCAAAACCAATCAACATGCAAGCATTATTACACAAAACCATCTTGAATATCATCACACAAATGTTGTTTAGCAAAAAATACTTTAGTGAAGATGATTCCTACAACAAAAAATGCAAAGAGTTCAACGACCTCATGGCCAAATTGATGCGTATAGCGGGTACTTTAAACATTAGTGATTACATTCCATATTTGAAACCATTTGATTTCCAAGGTCTTCTAGCCTCAAACAAAACACATTTTTATGGAATTTGATCAACTTTTTGACAAGATAATCCATGATCATTTGAATGAGCGACAACTGGATGAACCAAAAGACATTGTTGATGTGTTGTTATCTCTTCCTACAATGGAGGATTTTGGTGATAGACTTGACAATAACAAAATCAAGGCCATCCTCCTTGTAATGTTTACTCTACCTCATGTAGATTGCAATTTCAATTCTTTTAAGGAACCTTGTGAATATTAACAAATGGAATTTTATATTCATATTTGCATAGATTGCAAATCATATGTCAAGGTGGTTAAAAAGTTTTGCATCGTAAAAGAACCAAATCTTCATGGCATTCCATAGCTTGTTGATGATGTTAAAGTGGCTATATTGCTTTTGTTAGGATATGTTGCTTGGAGGTGTTGAAACTTCCAACACTATCATAGAATGGGTGCTTGCGGAACTTTTAAAAAACCCTGAAATCATGAAGAAACTCCAATATGAATTGGACCACATGGTGGGACATGAACATGTAGTAGATGAAAATGACATACCTAAATTAAAATACCTTCAAGCCGTTGTGAAAGAAAATTTTCACCTTCATCCTCCATTGCCTTTGTTGATACCACATGAAAACATGCAAGATTGTGAAGTGGGGGGTTATCACATACTTGCAAAAACATGCATCAATATTAATGCATGGGCTATTCATCGACATCCATTTGGTTCTGAAAATCCTTGGGATTTCAATCCTGAAAGGTTTGTTAGAAGTGGGATTGATGTGAAGGGCACAAATTTCCAATTGTTGCCATTTGGTTGTGGTCGAAAAATGTGTGTAGGTTTGCCTTTGGGTTTGATGATAGTTCAACTAGCATTGGCTTGATTTTTTCATGGCTTCACCTGGAAATTACCAATAGGAAAAAATCCTTAAGAGATTGACATGGGTGAAGTGTTTGGTGTCACCACTCCAAAAGCTGTTCCATTACAAGTAATTGGCATTGCTCGTCTTCCTTTTCACATTTACACACATGGCTAGATAATTCATCATCTAGCTAGTAAGTATATTTGGTAAATTAAAATTAGGTTGGTTTTGCATTTTGAGCAATCAAGTTTTACTTTGCACACATATAATTGACATCATGCACATATTATCTTTAGGCTTTGTAAGTGATGGAAAAAAACTTTATAATGTGAACATTTTCAAAACCAGAAATAATACATAAAGAAAATTTATCTTACCATAATTATAAAATATGCCATGAAGATTGATTTATTTGAAACAATGCAATAAATTTGATTCATTAAAAACTAGAAGCTCATGACATTAAATTAAAGTGATATTGAATTGTAATTTTTTTCTTTGTACTTCAATGGTTTTGTGTTTTTCATATGTTGACCAACAATGGAATGTTTATATACAAATTGCATAAAATATCATATAATGTATGATCTAGTTATTGTTTGTGGATGAAAGCACACAATAGGGGTGACCAAGATTGTTCTCACATTGTACTATTTTTTAGGGGTCCCATGTTTGAACTTCAACCATATCATTATTACGAAGGATTTTCACAATGTTTTTGCATATTATGGTAGGTCAAAACCCAAATAAATCAAATTCCAAAAAAACTACACTTTTTAATTTAATATGATGTGATGTTAAAATATATACATCACAATGTATTAAAAAATGATTGAAATGATTTTTAATCTTTATGAAATTTGTAATATCTATTAAACATTGTGATTCTATATTATTGGAATAAGTTTGTGAGCCATGTCAAGAGTTTGATAATTATCATATCACAAATGGGCGTTTTTGGGGGCAATAACCATAAGTATGTGGTAAATTAATATTTTGATAAACTATCACTTTCAAATGGAAGATGATAAGATATGTGAGGTGGGTCATTTTAAAAATTTTCATTTTAAACATTTTTGGCTAACTAATTAAACTCAAACCTAATGTAGTCCAAAAATAGAAGTAGTTTCTATTATATTGCATGTACCATAATATACCTATTATTCCTCGAATTTAATCATTTAAATTTTTTTCAAATAATATTAAATATCATTAACTTTTTGAAAATTAAAATATCAAGCCCAAACACCAAAAGTGAAACCCAAAATTGAATGCAACACGTTTTGTAAAAATATACATTACATACATGCTGTGAAAGTGCCCAAAGTGGCCCCCTAGTAGTGTGCTTTCACCTTTGTGTCTCACCATTGAATTACAACAATTTAACTATGGAAACTAATACATTTACCTCCACCTCGCAAAACAATCAAGTTAACATTATGCATGGTATGCTTCCTATTATTTACTTTTCAAAAATTATTTTACAATTTCACATATTTAATATTTAACAATGAAACCCTTTTCTAGCTAGAATTGTTATTCACAATTAATTACATACAAATTTCTCACGTGTTATTTGCAAGATGGATTTGATAGATCATAGTTATGAAAATGTTTGGTAGAAATGTTCATTTAATGGAATTGTTTTATTCAACACATTAAAAACCTGGTGGCATGGATGCTAGTTAGTAGTCATTGCAAAAAAAATCAACATATCTTTGAAGATGCATGCAGAAAATATGACATCTTGGGTACATGAACCTTCCCTTCATACTAGATGACGTTACATGACAATAATATTGCCAAATTTACAAAATATAATCGAATCCATACCAAACTTGGAATTTACTTATTATGGGGTCCATGCAATTGTCTTGTGATTGTGTCCTACATTTGTCATGTTCATTAATATGTAGTTAGAAGGATCAATGAAAGGTGTTGATGCTTTTGGGTCAATGCACCATCAAGTAAAGCAAAACTATTGTCATGTATTCATAATGTTATGCACATAATTAAAGTATTGCAATCATGTTTCAATGAAATAAAAACTTAATTTTAGTATGATCCATGATCACACCATGGATAAATGTTTCAAGAGGTACAAAGTAAATATAATAAAACTACCTTCACTACTAGAAGTTTTCAATTGTTTTACTGGCTAAACTGTCCTAAAAAACTTGTATTGGAGAGGATCAGGATTCGCATCTAACCATAAATTTTGAATTATTTGGTGTAATAAGTTAATTTTTTGAAAATTCAACAAAATTAAAATTAATTTAATTGTGCCAAAGCTCCCAAGTAACTATGGTACTGAAGAATCCATGAATGATTGTGGAGCAAGTATCATGTTGGTTACCAACTTTTTTTCTTAGAAATTTCTTTTGGAGCCACCATGATGAGCATCCAATTAAGATGTAGAAAAAATGACAATCATCCTTAAGAACATTTAGCCAAATATGACTATAAATTAAATATAAAGTGTAAATATTAAATCCTCGTTTTATGTATTTGGCTACAAACTAGAAACCAAACATAGGGGATCATGCAATTTTTATGTTATTTTTTCTCTCTTCTAGTGATTGAAAACCCTCAAAACACTTCATTTTCTATTTTTTAATTAAAAAAATTAGGCGATTTTTTTCCATTAAAAAAAGGATGCCTACTATGTGTCACAAATTTCCCAAATGGAAGATATTCGGTTAGAGAACAAATATTTGTAGCAAAACAATAATGTTGCCTATTAGATCAAAATATACCTAGGAACACTGCTCACTACTTTCAAATTTGGGAAAATCTCAATGGGTATCTTCTGCTGATTCATCGCCACCCCTACCATCCAATAGGTACTCCAATTCTTAATTAAGTTATTAGCCCAGACCAAAAATGGTGGTAACCAATTTTGCAAACAAAAGTTGCATGTAACCAATGAAAGGCTCAACATGCAATAATGAGGGGTCCAATTTTTTTTCTTTTTGGGGAAGAGGGGAGGAGGAATTCCTTTATTTATTTTGGCGGGTGTTGCCATGTCCTTAGCCCAGGCCAAAAATGGTGACAAACAATCCAGGAAATAAAAGTTACATGCAGCCAACACCATTACAAAATGTGAGTGGAGTCCCCTAGTCCTTGTTTAGTGGACCAAGAAATCCAGCACATCCCCTCTAGGCCTTGTTCAATGGGACCAGTGAGTTCGCTCCAAATCCAGTGACAGCACTTCTTTCTACTTCATAATTGGTGGTCCAAAGAGGTGCTTTTTATTGTGGACTGCCCAATGTTCCAAAAAAATTGGTAATGGGCCAATCAATATGGCCCCTTCAAAAAGAAAAGAAAAAGAAGTGTGAGTGCACCCACGAACTAATTAATATGAATCCAATAAGTACCCTAGTTCTTAGGATGGGGTATAAGTTCACATCCAAAATGGTGATAATTAGTTTTAGGAATGTAATTTGAATGCAACCAATGAGAAGGTTTAACATGCTTTCAAGGGCCCCAAGGTTTTTCCTTTTGGGTTTTGGGGGAGAGATAGATTTTCATAAGACCTCAATTTTATACCATATGTTTTGGCAATTATTGTTTTCTTTTCACCTATATAGGTGGGCCAAAGGGGAGCTGCTTGCTTCAAAATAGAAGCTTTTAATTTTGGTCCAAATTTAGTTGCAAAAAGAAAAAAACTTGAACTTGGAAAGCACCCCATCTAATTAATAGAATCAACAATAGGTACCCATCCAGTAGGGGTTTTATCTCATTTTTATCTTCAACACTGATGTTGACCAAATCATCCTCATGACTACTTGCCATCTTCTCTTTTGAAGTGGCCAGATAGCTTACCTACGACTCATGTTTTGACACTAATGAATTCTTAGGAGGGCTAGTTGGAAAAAAAATTAAAATTAAAAACGATGTACAAAAATTCTAAAAATTTGAACTTAGTTCACAACACAATATAATTTTGAGACTTAGTAAAGTAAAACCAGTCATCACCCAAACACATGTCAGCTATCATTCAATAATTTTCAATATTTTCCTAAAATTGGGTGATTTTTGTGTCATTGGATGTGCAAACTAGAGGGCTACAATTTTTTTGAAGGTTAGAGGTAAAGGACCGACACAAAAAACACAAGATGAGGGTGAGTGATAGTTTAGCTCAATTTGTTTTTTAAATATAACTTGACCCCTCTTTAGTTCCAATCCCATATCCTCCTCATTTTAGTCTATTTTGAGTGATTTAAAACTTGATAAGTGCATCAATTGGGGCTTTACAAAACTTCTTTGTGTTCTAAGCAGAAATGCAATGATCAAGGATTTTAAGCTCAAAATGCTAATATGTTCTAATCCACCCATCACCAAATATTAAATCCCCTTGCACCAAACACCTCATATCTTCCCCATTCCTTTATTGAATGGAGAATTTTTTGCAGTGTCGGAAGCACTAGGTGAAATTAGGCTACAAGTGTTCTTTGAGCTTTAGAAACGGAGGAACAATATCTGAGGATTTCACCTCCTTTGACTTCTTAAGTGTTCACTCACTAGCCTATTTACCCTAGAGGACTTAGCATATTTAAAGAGTAATGTTGAAATTCTGAAATATTCATAATCGGGCTGCCAGATTTTCTTTTCCCCAAAAAAAATTTATTATTTCAACAAGATTTGCAGAACATGAGTTGTAGGTATGACAATCATCATTAAAAGTTGTGATTTGAAGCCCTTTTCCATTTCCTACTTGTCCATTAGTAGGATTGACCCCCACATCTTTGGCTTTAATTGTTTCCTCTTTCCCCCTTGCACAATTGAGGGACTGAACAAAATACTTCATAAAAGTGTTTTAGCGAGGGGCTCAAGCAAACTAGCACCTATTTTGGTAGTTAGTACCAATGTTGTGTGGGTAGCCAAGAAACCTGGATACCCAGTATCAACTCCCATTGTGTGTACCTTAATCCTAACTAGACTCTGGGTCCTTACCTCGGAATTCGGTTGGAATCTAAACCATGGTTCTCCCCTAATTAGGAAACTAGGTAGGAACTAGCCCCCTAGTTCTTTATTTTTTAAATCCATGAGAACAAAACTGGGTTTGGTTCTTGATTTGGACAGAGGAACCCAAACTAAACTAGATTGTTGAAAAAACCCGGTTCTAATTCCAGTTCCATAGTCCTAGACTGACAGATTTGGGGACTCTTTTGGGGGAAAAAGGGGGTGTGCATTTGGAGGTTTTTTAAAAGTTGAATTAGGGCAGATTTTTTTCAGGTGCGGTAGGGGGGGGGGGGGGGGGGGGTTTGTGGGGTGGGATCCAAGGGCTTCAGACCACACCC
>Ga0116227_10008584_pt1 | contig 19173 bp, 10 predicted proteins | sample S1TSphgellanicum_FD_89693 | JGI IMG/M metagenome (GOLD analysis project Ga0116227, IMG submission 89693) | Host-associated microbial communities from peat moss isolated from Minnesota, USA - S1T2_Fb - Sphagnum magellanicum MG | ecosystem: Host-associated > Plants > Peat moss > Unclassified... | reverse complement strand
TGTGGTCAAATGGTCTTTTTTTTTGGGTTTTGGGTTTTTTTTTTTTTTCATGGGAGCTTGGTATTTGAATTAGGGTTTTTTTTTTTTTTTTTTGTTTCTTTGCCTCTTTCTTCAGATTCACACTGAATTAATGAGCATTGGACATGGCAGAAAAGACAACTTTGGATAATTCAAAACACACTCCAACAACCAACCACCTCCTAAAATTATGGAATACAAAAAGAGGACAAACAAACCATCTATTTAAAAAGAAAAGGCTGCATGCAAATAGGTATATAGATTGTTGCTTTTTTACCACATCTTGGGAAGCACTTGAGTCTTGGATGTGGGACCATGGTGGTAGTGGACTGGTGGGGACTGGGGAGTCTTGTTAAAGTGGAGACCCAATTCTGTGTTGGGTTGCCAAAAATTGGCTCATATACAGCTTTCTTTGGTTGTGGCCAATCTTGAGAGATTCTTAATGAACTTTGCTAGGTTTGTTTGTGAGGACATTTGGATTATACTGAAATACCTACCCACAATTATATACTAGGTAATTAGTGCTTACAATTATAGCACGATGCTAAGGAAGTTTGTACATAGTAGGCTAAGTCACCCTGCCTTCACCCTGTCTTTGGGCCTGCTTTCACCCCCTATCCCCTATCTCAGTGGTATCCGCAAAGTAAGGAAATTTTATCAAATCTCAGTATGAAAAAGCTGAAACTCAGAATTTAATGCACAAGGTTCCAGACGAATTATAGTAGTAGTACAGATAGGAGCAGTGAAAATATATGTAGCATCAGTGGAGGCGCGCGCTCAGGGAAAAGGAAAGACAGGATGAAACTCAGTTCCCCACCAAGATTGGTGGAAAAACTAGTTTGGGTCCCAGTTATTTTGCTTTGTAAAATTTTCATTCCCAGTTAAGCGTTTGATGGCCTATTATGCCGAAACTGACCGTTCTCAGCCCCTAAGTGTGAGACTTTTTGGATAACTTTATTGTAAGGCGAACAACTCAAGCTAGCTTCTGTGTTTGCTGGACTTTCCGTATACCTCCAAACTGGGGCTATTGTTCCCCATTTTTGTGAAAATAGGGACGAAGTCAAAATTGAGGATGAAAATAATATACAGGACAAAAGAGAGAGAGAGGATCAAACTAATTTTCTCACTTAAATTAGTCCTTACATGAGCTTCATCCCTAGTTTTGGATTTGCCTTGCCTGTTGGCTCATATTGTTCATCAAATCAAGTCTTTGTCTGAATCAAATACTGCAAATCTTGTGAACTGATACCCAGTTTCATTAAATAGTACTCAATTTCACTCACTTTATATTGCTACAATCAAATTGAGGATGAAATAGGGACTAAAGAGTCAGACTAGGGCCCAAAGACAGGTGACTTTTGAGCATAACTCAATAAAATAGTTACCCATTTCACTGACTTTCTTGGACTCGGACCCAAAGCAAGAGTGATTTTAGAGAGAACTTTTATATATCAACTAAGCTACAATGTTGGCATAGGTAGTGAATCTTTTACAAAGCATGAACTTCAAGGACATGGTCAATAGAGAGTTTCATAGTTGCATATGGTTTACCTAGTTCAAACCATACCATAGCCTAGGGTCAGTTTCCACATTGAAAAAATGAATATATATATTTTTTTCAAAAAATGAATTCGTTCTTTAATTTTGAAATTAATATATATTTTCCCCATCATTTACTATAATAATATTTTGACATGAGTAGTGAAATTATTTTGAGTGTAGCCTATGATAATTATGACGATGATTTTCAACTTGTCAACTTTCATATTATCACAAAAATTTCATCGCATTATTTTGAGGATTATTTAATGACAAAACTGACCTTAGGGTAAGGTATGTTGGCACCTCAAGTTCTAACTTCTAACCACCATTATAACAAATTATGTCACCCATATACACCTTCCCTTCCGGAGTTGCGCCCACATTTGCAAAACCCCCTTTTTTTTTTTCTTGTCCCTAATAGGTATAAGAGAGAGTACGTCAATTTAACCAATAAAAAAATTGGGGATTTTCCATAGCAAACAAGGGTCAAAACCCAGTTCTACCAATCTTTTACAAGCCTTTGGTCGATGGTCAAAACCGGTTCTTTGATTTTTGAGCATTGTCAATTGAGGGTATACATGCATATACCCTACCCTTACCCAGCAATTCCGGGTTCCAACAAGTGGGAACCTCCCAACTCGGGTTATGATTCTGACCAGGGTTGGGCGGGTATTTGATTTTTGAGCTCACAATCGGTTTTGGGTTTTTGAAAAAATAAAAAATAAATTTAAAGAACCACTTGAAAACTTGTGTCGGGTGAGTATGAGCTGGGGTTAGTGGTTAGGTCACTTGCAAAGCAAGGTACTTTGTTGGCCTTGCCTACCAAGGCAAGAGTATTGTGTTTAGATTGATTATAGAGTGTAATAGTAGCTTAAGGGATTTTGGCCTATACTAGGCAATAATAATAGGTCTATTTTTTAATATGAGGATTTTTGAAAGATGATAATTTTGGCTTGTGTTGAAACTTGAGATTAGTTATAATAGAGTTATAATAATATCTTGAAGGATTTTGGTTTCTTTTAGAGGATTTTTTTGAAGATTATAATTTTTGCATGGTGTGAAATATTTGAGTTTCCATAATTCTTCTTTTGCCTTAAGATACTTTTCATTGTAAATGGCAAGGCCATAGTGTGACTGACACACCCCCTTGTTGATGGTGGTGGTGCCTTAACCCAGCTAGTTTTGCAACAAGGTTCAGCAGTTTGAATTTGAATGTTTCAGAATTTCAGCAGTTGAGGAATATGTATCGCAAAACACATCTTGTGTTGTGCATTCGCAAAAGTAACTCAAACGGTTTCCAATTTCCAACAATTTTCTTCCAATTTTCTTCCAACAATTTTGACACATATCATGAAAAAATTCTCTTCTTTTCAGCTACACATTTTGCAAATTATTTTGTGGCAAACATCAGCCAAAGACGCATGGTATTCACTTAGCAAGAGAAATCTAGCAATGATCAAAGGTAACATAACTCAAGAGGAGCTGCCTACCACATTTGAAAACTATTGTGAGAAATATATCAGCCAATGCAGCAGCAACCACTTGAACAGTTTGATTTCTGAAGCCTAGTCCCATGATGGACATAGCATCAAAGTCACCCATTTGCATTGGAGTAGGTTCCTCCTATTCCACCCTCTTGAGTATCAAGAGTGAATGCTTCATCTTCAGTGCCATCAGGCTCTAGTATTTTTGCTAGTAGTTACCGCATTCTCCATCTTCAATCTCTCCACCACTAAGTGCATCCTTCCTTTATCTACTCTTGTTTTGCACCACTGTGATGATTTCCTCTTCTAGGGTGGCTCCCATTGCCACATCTGTGTCATCATCCATGGATGTTCTTCTAGCAATGCCACCTGCTTCTGCAGATGACCTTCTGAAATACACCAGTTCTGTCTTTGCTCAGAGTTGCAATTGCAGCTCTGGAAATCTTTTCAGGAGGTCCACTTTCTGCTTTGATTTCGTAATGCATGAAGAGCATCAGGATACTACCCTTCTTGAATTGATGCTCAACACTTTTGGACAACTAACACTATTATCGTAGCTTAAGCCAGTACAACAATTGGTACAACAGAAGAGTCAGTCATGGTGCACTTGCATTAGCCATATCATTCGAACCAATAGGCATCAGGGTGAACAATGCAAGTTGCATCCACATGGTGCCCATGTTGCCTTCTGGACATGACAAGCTCAGTCTTGAAGCATCTAAGCTGCATTGAGCATATGCTTGAATTGATCACAATGTACAGGCATGAAATCCTAGAAAGTCCCCCTTATCTCAAAATTGCTTGACTTGTGGGCTTGTGATTCTTGTCTATACTTTACCTTGCATTACTAGGGGCAGATCTTGATTGTTTTCCTTCAAGGTGTTGTGTTAGGATTAGGGTTTGATGAGTCAAAGCTTGGAAAATTGTGCAGGAGACAGGCAAGTTGTCTGATGATGTTGCTGCCCCTTGTGTACCACATATGGAGATTCAAATCTGGAGAGCTTGGCAACATGGCCGTTGCTGTCATTGTGGTGTGGGTCATCAATTGGGTACAGTGAGCGTTCTGGTCTTCCAATACTTGGAACATCAATGTGGGTAGCAGTGTGCACAGAAGATTAGAAGAGATTTTGTGAAAAAGTCTGTAGTGACACTTGATGGAAGAGGATGCCAAAATTCTCTTCAAATTCTATGGTTTTTGCAAAAGATCCAGTAGAGAGTTTATGTGAGCATAAAAGTGGCTGTAATATCAAGGATGTTCCCTTGAGCAGCGTTATTTAGAAGAGAAGTGAAGAGAATAAATGAAGAGATTCAACTGAGAAAATGGGGATCCTCAGATTGCCAATCAGCTCACAGCAGTGAACTTGAAACTCAATCCAGTCTTGTTTGTGAATTGGTGATATGGCAGAAGGATTTTGAAGCTGGCAATGAGCTGTTTCAGGTGAGCGAGGGAAGAGATGCAGCCTCAGGACATACACCTTCAAGATCAAGAAGGTTGCAGGTGCCAGAGAGTTGCAACCACTCTTGCACATATTGCAAGGAATGTAAAATGAAGGGTGTAAAGTTTCACCATGGACAATCACTATGCCACTTCACACTTACAGAAGGGGCCAAGGCCATGAGTAGAAATGCTGGAGCTTCTCCACCAAATGAGGAACTCTGGCTGGAAAACCAACAATAGAATGGTTGCAATTGTCTTGTTGATTTCTTTTCTTTAGACAGGATTTCATTTCCCTGCCATAATGCTCATTTGCCAAATGGAGAAGCTAGGCATGTCACTTCATAACTGTCTCGGACTCTTGTCCATAGTTTTAAGGGCATTGTGGCTTGATCTTCACATTGACACAGAAACGGGTATCAAGCCTGGTGTTATCTTGTACAGTACCACCCTGATTGAAGCTCTCACAAAAATATGCAGTATTGATTCAAGGCTCCGAAATGTCTTTCAGGAGATGAAGAGACATTGAATGTCAACATAATGTTGTGACATCAGTGGTCTCAGCTGTAAAACATCAGCTAACATGATTTTCTTGACCTGGTGACATACAGGATTCCTGTCAATGGGCTGGGGAAGGCAAGCAGATTGGAAATTTCCCTTGAATTATTTCAGGAAATGGAAAATGAAGCCTACTTCAGAAGGGTCTTCTCCCTGGTGTCCATGAATACAGCACACTCAGCCATGGATGACTTGTGAAAAACTGGTTTGCTTATTGAAACTTGCCAGCTTTTTTGGTGACATTGAAGCTTGGGGGTGTAATCTGATTGTGGTGACTTTCAATTTACTGCTGCAATGATTTTCAATGGAAGGAAAGTGATGGATCGTATGCCAGATGAGGTTACCCTTGAGATCGTGAGCACCTCATGAGTTCACAAGCCAAGTGAGACACAGAAGAAAATTTGCTTGTATGAGAGCACATGTGCAGTTCATAGGACACAATGCTTCATGTGAGCAAAGCAGCTTAGGTTCTGAGAAGGAAAGGCTGCATTCCATTTTCAAGTGAATGTTCCAAGTGCATCTCTTAGGGATAAGTGGGCTGGAGCTGAAAGACTGGGTGCCCCATAGAATAGAAATCTTTTGGTGTTATCATTTGAGTTGGGGGCATCATGTCGACTTGCTTGGTGATTGCTTGGTAACGTCTAAGCTCTGATCTCAACTTTAGAGCACAGATTATGATCCATTCAAGATGCACACTCTTGACTCAAGCTAACAACCACTCAAGGTCAGAACTGTTGAGGTAACTCCTTCGGTGTATGTGTTGACCAAACTGTGATATGATCATAGATTCAGTTTGGGCCTCGAGCATGAAGCGGCCTAGTTAGTCCTAGAGATGTACACGTTGTTTTGTTGACCCAATTTCAAAAATGTAATCGAAGTATAGGATTTGCAGACTCAAAGGGGTATGAATGGAGGGTCTCTTGGGGAAGAATTGTGTTCAACAATAATGGTGATTACAATCCAATTACGAAGGTTAGAAACTTGGCAATGGATAGATGTTTGATTACACAAATCAAAGGTACATTAGAAATGCCCAGTCTTTCTATTACTATGTCCACTCTAGCCTTCATGTCACCATGAGAGCTTGGGCATGAATCGTTTGCCTCAATACCTATGAGAGATAGCCAAAGACCTATGGTACACTAGAAATACATAGCTACATCCGATACAAACTTCATTCAAAAGAGAAAATTCAAGAAGTAAACAAGTTTTCAATGTGCTACATTTGTAAAATTTCATGAACAATTGGGTATTTTGCAACAATAAAATTGTCACAACTCACTTTGTATATTCAAAGATCACACCAGATTGGGCTTCATCATCTGTGTAGTTTGACATATGCTTGAAGCATGAAGCACTCCCCCTCATCAATTTGATCCTGCGAATGTTTTCAATCAGGAAATCAAAATTGGTAAAATCAGTCATTGACTCCTCAACACCGAAGAACAACAAATGCTCATCTTTTTTGTTTTCAATCAGGAAAATCCAAATTGGTAAAATTGGTCATTGACTCCTCAACATGGAAGAACAACAAATGCCCATTTTTTTTGAAGAATTGGTCTTACTTGAGGATGATGTCTACTTTGAACTTGCATGAGACCATCCTTATGTAATTAAATCAGCTGTGGTTTTAATAGTCTTGTTATCAAAGAGGGAAATGCTTGTTTTGGATTATCTTCACATGAATCAATGTGGACCCCAAAACAAAAGTGTCCTCAAAATGTCCACCATTGTGGAGGAGAAAATGATCTAGAAGTCAATACTTGTCGCTGAGTTTTATCTCACTATAATGGCCATGGCAACCAAGTAGTTTTTTCATCATTCTTGTTGCCATGTAAAAGTGATGTTCATCCGTCCTCAGACCATGAAACTTTCCAAACAAAAACTTGTTAGTTGAACAATCATATTTGTGATCCTATATCTTGAAGTCTTTGCACAAGATCTTCGCGTTTTGGACATTCATAGCAAGTTGCACCATTTGGTGTATATATCCATCAACTTTCTTCCAATTGTGAACCAAACACTCATGCTTACACTACATCATGATGTTAATATGGCTCATAATCCCACTACCATTATGTGGCATGACATTGAAATAATAAACCCACTCTTCATGATCACAAGTCCCATAATCACTATATCTATTAAGACACTTATTGAAATGATTCTTTCTAGAGATATCTTTCAAGAAACTTCCATTGCATATCATTCTTTCCAAAGATGCCATTGAACTATTTGTAAGAATGTTGTTTTGATTTGTAATGGACAAGTCATAAACCAATTTGTAATTGATTTGTAATGCATGATTTGATATCTTTTTCACCTTGTTAGTTCTTGCCAGGACTAGATCAACACTATCCAAAAGACTTTCAACCTATGAACTATAAGCCTCAACTTATTTTTCCTTCCATGATCTAAGCTCCCATCCTTTCAAAAACTTTGCAATGATACCATGTACAAAATTACTAATGACAATAAAATAACACAAAATGCAAATTGAACTAACTACATGATTTCTAACACAAGACTCAAACTAACGAGATATATTAATTGATCAATGATAAAAAGTAAACCAAAACCTAAAATACTTCCATTGGTACTTCATAATGTACCATGGAATAAGAAGGTAGGAACAAGAGGGACATGTGTGAAATCCAAATGGAAATAATGGGTGGAATGGGATGGTCTTTGAAACAATAGGAGAACAAGAGTGAAAGGTAGGATTTCCTCCAACTTGCACTTGTGCGAAAAAACTTTAATGTCTCATCAACATGTGATGAAGTGGATGTGAAAGCTTGTCACATGGTAGAAGAAAACTAGATAAAAGCGAAGGGAATAGAAGGACATGCAAGGCATTAAGAGAAGTTAGGCCACAATAATAAAAGAAAACATTAAAGAAGAAAATGAGAAAATATAATATAAAGGAACATATAGAGAAATTGAAATCTTCAAGTAGAAGATCACCAAGTTGAAATTAGACAAGAGAGTTATAAGTAATGGTGAAACAAAAGCTTAAGGAAACTTGTAACAAGATATAAAATCTAACATATCAAGGAAACAAACTTTTCCAAGACATATACAATATATGTTTTGCTTAAAGACCTACCATATGTGGAATGTGGCTTAACCTAATGAGATTTTTGCCTCAACATGGTTGGCACCTTTCATGTAAGTTTCTTCCAAAATTCTTTCCATATATGATTTCTCCTCTCCAATGAATCACAACCAATTGTTTATATAAAAAGGAAGGCACTTGACAATAGTGCCTTCCATTGCATGACAATTGAAGGTTTAAGTCACCTTGTGGGAAATCTCGTGTTCCCTTATGTGAAACCTCATGCTTTATGCTAGAGCAAGAATTGTGTTGTGTACTTGACACCCTTCAGATATGTTAGGCTCCTCCCTTGAAATCATTATGGAAAAAATATATATATCCAAAATTAATTCCATGTGTGACCTCTATTTTCATGAATCACATTTTTCCATTTATAAAATCAATTTTTTGTTGATTCTTTGAACTAAGTAGGTATCCTTCAACTTCCATTAAAAAAAGATTGATTAATTTGTTCATGAAACATATTATACAACCTACAATTTCATCAATCAACATCATGACATTTTATTTTGAATAATTTTTAATATAAAATGTTTTCATTATTGTCAATAACAATATGACATAAATAAAAAGAAAACATTCACACCTTTAAAACGTTGGGCTTTGCACTACTCCACATTACTATTGATGATCCCTAGTAGGGATGTGTCCTTAGTTCAATAGGAGACTTTTTAACCATTTAAGTGAATCACCACTAATTTGTTAGATTCGAAATTTAATGAATCCACCAAACCACCTAGTGATTGACGATGAATTGGTATTAACAAGTGAATTCACTAAGAATTAATCAAATTAAAAATCGCCACATGGCATTTTTAATTATTATTTAAATTATTTAAATATTTTATTTAATATTAATTTTTCAATTTATATTCTTCACAAAAATATTATTTATATATATTAATTCACTACGTTTGTCGGTGTGTCTGTTTGTCTGTAAAACCTGATCTCCCCAACAACATGACAATTATTACCACTACTTTCTAGGGTAGTTAATTGTGGTAAATAATCAAAAAAAAGAATTTTTTACCTGTCTGTCTATAAAACCTGATCTCCCCAACAACATGACAATTATTACCATTACTTTCTAGGCAGTTAATTGTGGTAAATAATTTTTTAAAAAGGATTTTTTACCGTGTCATTTAAAGTTTTGTTGGACCTTGGTTACAACAGTAATAATATAATGAAAGTAAATAAAATAAATGAGTTGTTACGTAAGCAAAGGCAAGTAAGTAATTATGTAAGTAAAAAGTAGTAAATTAAAGCAAGTAAAAATAAAAGTGAAGTAAACTTAAGGTAATAAGTAGCCTAAGTAGCTCATGGGGTAGTATGAGCCTTAGAAGACTTTTGCAACAGTCTTTTCAAGGGCTCATAAATTTACACGTTGATATCACTAAGTATTTATTACTAAGGGGCAAAAAAAAAAAAAAAAACCTTGAGTCTGACGGTGGGCCAGAGGTGCCCAACCCACCCGTGCTGGCCCACCGTTTGCGCCTTGCAGGCACGGGTTACCACTAGTTATTTATATACATACAAATCAACATACACCATTGACCACATGGAAGTTTTCACCAAGATTTGAACCTTGGACTTCAAAATAATAACCCATTGCCTTTGGGGTCCAACCACCTTATTTGTTTTGAAACAAATTAGGTGATGATTGTATTTAATACATTGTTTATTTCAAATGGTTTGCAAAAGCCAAACTTTAACTATTATTGTATTTTTCATACTATGTCTAAATGAAAATTTTAAAAGTTCAATATAAATGATTTTTTAAAGATGTACACATGTTTAATATTTTTAAGAAAAAAATATTTAATTTGATTTTAAATGCATTTAATTTTTTTATTTTATACATTTTCAACAATATTTTTTAAGATTTTTTTTTCAAATAACATAATTTGTGAATAAATATTTTTTTAATTTATTTTTTCCAAATATTTTATTTTTGATAATTATATATAATATAATATTACATTTCCCCACATTTTAAACATTTATTTAATCAATATAAATTATATATTTTTTATGGCATTTATTTAATAATTTAATTAAATGTGTAATATTTAATTTATTAAACACATAATATTATATTTAAAAACTTTGTAATATTATATAAATTATTAACATTATGTAAAATAGTAACATTATATGTAAACTTCTTAATTATTAGTTTATATGCATATAATGTTTTTAGTATTGTAAATTTTATTGAAGTTAATTTTGAAGATTTTTTTTTTTTGGTTTTGAAAAGGTCTTTTCATTCATGAAAATAAATTTAATAAAAATTATAACATGTTTTAAAAGTTATGAGTACCAAATATTTTAATAAATTCAATAAATATCATTTTTATTAATTTATAAGTAATTTGAATAATAAAAAAATGAACCTTAGTGAATTAGGTGTAAATGATTTCACCTATAATGAAATTGCATTAAGCTAAAACAATAGATATTTCACTTTTAGGGCCTTTTAGTGAAATGGGTTAATGAACTAAACCCATGTTTCCTAGCAATGAATTGACATACAGTCAAAATATTGATATATTTTCATTTCTTCCTTCAACTTTACAATATCAGAACAAAATTCCATGATTATATTGATTTTGAATGAAATAATTTCCACTTCCATTAATATAAATTCCAAACCGCAATTTATTAATTTGTTTATATTTATGATTGTGAGGAGGTAAGATGTGTGTCAAGCTACAATTTTAAGCTTGTGATGTCAATCAACATCCACAAAATGATATGTGACAATTTGTGATGTTGAAAATCATCATGTCACGACAATTTGTGTTAGTTACCCAACATATTATGTTATGAATCAATTCTAATTATGTCAATAATTTATTTATTTTCTTAATAAAATCATGACAATTTTTTATTTATAGTGTGTATTCATCATGGTTTATGTTGTCATGAAAATTTTGCACATGTGTTTCTGATCATGTCATGATAAAAAAATTGTTTGCATTTACTCATAATGTTTTAACAAAAATTTCATGCCAATTTTGTGTTTATGTCTATGTTTATGTTGGCCAATTATTGAAATATAGGTTGATTATGAACAAGGGTCCAAGGGTAAGTAACTTGTTGATTTTCATTTTGTAATTTGTTGGTTTTGGTTTTGACCAATAATCAAGAAGATAACCTACCTAGCTTGGTATGTGACTTGTAGAGACTTGGCAATACCATTTTGGGTCAAATATCATTTTTTGAATATTAAAAACCAACCTAGAGGTTTATTTGTTTTTTTGCTTTGACATGTTTTTAATTTTTCAACCTTATATTTAAAAATTATTGTCACTCTAACTATCACCTTGTTGAATTTGGATGCCCACATTTGCTAAAGATTGATTGACATTTGAATGCATAGTCTATAGCCATCAACATGAAGCTTTATGTTAAACAATTATGGAGATCAAACAAGATTGGGTACATATGTCACCATTGATTACAATTTCCGTGACAACAATTTTGGGGGACTTGAATGTGTTTTTACCCCAACATTCAATGCATCAATTCTTGTCAAAAATATTGATGAACCAAGCACAAAGGTTGTTTGGGGCACATTGTTTTTTCAATTGAGTAAGATAAAAAAGTTTGGTTGCCTCACAATTAATTGTCTTGCCCTTAGGCATTCTCTATGTTAAACATTGGTATCATAGTAACTCCCAGTACTATGCAAATAATGAAGCATGCGATACGCCATTGTGTTTGCCAACTATAATAATAACACAAAATAAGTGAAAAGATTAGTTAATTACAACAAAGACCATGGGACCATTGCAATGAAGAAGCATGTGACCATTGAGAAGCCAAATTTGCATGGTCAAAATGGAAAGCAGTTAATGTGGTAATTTTTGTGAAAGAGGCGCAAGGTGAGAGGGGGGGGGGCAAAGAGAAAAGCCTAAATGGTGGATTTAGGTCTTAGTTATAAAACCATAATTGACCATTTTGGAAGAATTTATATATCTATATATATATATATAAAAGATGTGATGTAAAAGAAATTCATAGGAGGATTTGTTGTTGTATAGTGCAAAAGGTTACAAGTCAATTTCTAATGTAAAAGTCATTGGTTGCATCACTTGGTCTTGCAACAATGTTTATGTGAAGTGTTTCTAAATCGAAAGTAATTTATTAAACATGTTATTCCTTCCATGGTGGCAAAAACCATGGAGAACTATGTTTTTTTTGCTTTTGAATAGTTATATTACAATAATCACATCATTTGATTTGTGGATGCCTCAAACTAGTTTTGACACATTCGTTTTGGTGGTCAATTTTGTCAACTTGAAATGACTTTTATATCATGTGGTTTAGTTGGGTTGTTTGAAGCCACAAATATTGCAAGAGCTAAAATGGCAACACAAGTGAAGCTTTTGTCTTCTTAATTACAACTTACTAAACAAGGTGATTGCCTATGTGAAGGATGAAAGAAACAATTTGAACACCCTAGCAAAAGCTCTATTTTTTGTGTTTACATGTGATCCTTTGGCATTTCAAGCTCCTTGGCATGACACTTGTTTTGGGCATGCCTTTAGTAAGGCTTATTAATATGCATGCAATGACACAAAAAGTTTGTGTTGGCGTTTGAGAGGTCAATATCAAGTATATACAAACTAACCTAAAAAAATTATAACATGGACAAAGAAATCAAGGAAGGGATGTAATGAGTGGAAAAAACATGTTAAAAAAACATGTTTACCATGTTTGTTAGTAACATAATTTTGTTCCAAGAAACCCTATGATACGAAGATGCTATTAATTTGTGATATGGAAAACAAGAAATGCACGAATTGCAAGCTTGTGTATTGGATGCTCACATTTAGGCAATTTGCAAAATAATTTTTGATATTACATTTTTTATGGTGAAATAATGTATCCTCAACTGAACCTGAGGGTACTAGTTATTTTTTGATGTTCTTATAAGTGGAACATCTAGTTTTGTGTTAATTAAGTGTGGTGTGGTTTTAAAATCACAAGACATGTTTGACTACAAAGGATGCCTCTCAAATCACCACAAATTTGGACTATACAAGATTGACGTTTGTTGTGCAACTTGGCAAGCTTGAAGTTGCAAATGTGCTTTTAGTTATTATCTATATGTAATTCATTCAAATTCAAATAATGAATTTAATTTATAATTAACATATCATTGTTGTAATGCAAGAAGAAAGGTGATTTGGTTATTGCTACCAAATGGATTGTAATTGAATTTATAATGGTTTTTAAGTTGTTATGGTAGATATAAAAAAGAATGAATGTGATAGCCAAAATGTTTGTTATTTTGTTAAAATTGTCTAAAAAGTCTAAAGACTCCATGATGTACGTGGAGTGATGTGCAAATTATTGTTGAAGAGCCAAAAATCAATCCAAATTAAATAGCCACACAAATCTTGGATCAATCAAAATAATTATATTCCGTATTCTTGGAATATCCCTTAACTTGTTTTCATATTGGGAACAATCATTAGGAACATAATTTAAATTTAAATAATCATTTTAATCCTAGAACACCCCTTAACTTGTTTTCATGTTGGGAATGATTGTTAGAAACATAATCTAAACTTAAATAATCAAGGTGACAATTGATTTTTTGCAACATAGTAAATCTAGAATGCTTGCAATAATTCATACCAATCAATTTTGTTATGTTACCTACTAGTTTATGTGGTGCATGTGCATGTTGTAATTACATGTTTTAGTTGACATAGTTGTTTTTGGGAACTTTTTACAAATGTCTGTGACTAGTTGGCTTGTGAAATTCACACCTAATGGTTGGACATTTAGGATTGAGAATACTTGGAGAAGGATTTTCTAAATAATGACAAAAGTGGGGAAGTTTAGGGCAAAAAAATTGAATTTGTAGTTAATTAGTTTGTTGAAAAAGAACACAGTTATGCATAAGAGGTTAAAACAAATGGATTTGAAGAAGGGAATGAAGGATGGGGGTGGGCATTGAATATTCGGGTCAAATCGTGATCAAACAAGCCAAAGGTGAGAAAGGATCCAAGGATTGCGGGTCCTTTTGTAGTCATTTTAATTTTTTCAATAAAAAGAAAATTTTGGATGAACCTTTTTACAAATTTAATTATATATGCCTAGAGTTGTGCTAATACATCACATGTTTTGTTTTGCTCATTTTCAAATACATGTGAATTTTTAAAGAGTTTGCAAATTTTCATCTTGTATTGAAAAATGATTATAATTTCAAATCATACCAAAATATGTAAATTATTTGATGATTTAGTTTCTTGTATTATAAGCTACAACTTTGTTCATTTGTCATGTACTACATTTCATTTACATGTGGTAAAAGACTTTTGAAATTTTGAGATTTAAATTCAAATTCCATGCCTATTAAATTGTGAATGTTTTTCAAATGTGTGTATTATCATCTCAATTTAATTATTATCATAAAAACTACTTAATAAAAAATCCTTAACTGATCATTTGTAAAATTTTCTATATTTATTAGTAAAAAAACCCATATTTGCAACCTCAATTTACAACTAAAATCTAATTGTAAATGATTATCATAACTAAATTTTTAATTAATTTCATAAATCAAATCACACCCAACATGTAGTTGCAAATGTCATATGAACATGACATCCACGATTCACTCATGGATGATGTACATAGTCAATATATATAGTTTCATCCATTGATTATTTGCAATTAATCCCCATTTGCAACAAAAATATGGCCCATTCACATATTGTCATTCAATGCAATCAAAATTTGCTACTTGGCATTAAAAGAAGAATTTTAATTTTAATTTATGTAAGGAAGTAAGTATGTAGATGGGTAGGTAGGTAGGTAAAAAATGTGTAAGTAAGTAGATAGGTAAATAAGTAGGTAGGTAAATATGTTGGTAGGCAAAGAGTAGGTATGTAAGTAGATATTTTAATTTAATTGTATTTTTTAAAGTCAAACCTTTTTATTGGTTCATTTCACATTACATGTTCTTTGTAATGTTGTTTATGTGCTTTTAATGTTTTAAGTGCATCTATTTATATGGTTTATAAGATTGAAATGAGAAAAAAAAAAGGAATTTTATAGTTGTAATTACTTGCCAACTATAGAAGTATGTGCATGCATAATAAACTTTTTAATCCCAAACTAAAATAAGATCTTCCAAAACAAACTACCTACCTACCTATTTACTATAAACCTATTTATAATTATATACTTATTTATTTAACATATATACATACCTATTTACCTAAATACTTTCATACCCACCTAACCTATTGACTTACCTCTTTAACCTACCAACCTAATTAACATAGGCATATATATAATTAACTTAATTAATTTTAAAAACTACCTATTAACCTAACTTACTACTTACCCATCAACCTAACCTATTAATTAAAATAGCCTATGTCGCATGTAGGTTAGGCTCACATGGCATTTATGCTTAAACCTAGTTTAAACATTGGATAAACAAAAAAAATGGTAAATTTTGATAAAATTTTGGTTAAATATTTGTTAAATTAAAATTTAACTAAACCTTATGTAAATTAAAGCTTGACTAAAGCTTGGCTAAACATTGGTTTAAGTTTTTTTGGGTTAAAACTTGAATAAAATTTAATCAAACCTTAATTAAATTACAATTTGGTTAGATTAACATTTGCTTAAAACTAGGTTAAACATTGGCTGAATTAAAACTTGGTTATATTTAATTTAAATCTTGGTTAAATTTAAATTTAAATAACCTTGGCTAAATTAAAATTTGTTTAAATTTTGAAATATTTAAAACATGAAAAAAAATATTAAAAAAAAACCTTGGCCAAAATAAATTTCATCAATAATTAATAATAAAATAAAAAACTAAGATTTATTTGTGATCAATTATTTTAATTATCAAATAAATAAATTTAAAAAATTAATTTTATGAGATATTATTTATTAATATAATGAAATTAATTAATCAATAATTAATATTATTTATTACCTATTACCTATTAAATATATTTAATATTTAATAATCCTAATATTTTATGGAAGTAATTTGCTTATCAAATAATTAGCCCAGTTTAACTACATATTTACATACATGCCTACTTATTTATTAAGTTACTTTTGTAGCCTACTTAACCCACCCACAATATATCCAAAATGTATATTTGACATGCCCCAAATATAACATAGTTGGGCGAAAGCATGGCAATTTAGATTAAAAAGTACATCCACCTAAAATCCCATTTTAAAATATGATAATTTTGTACAAAAACACAAAAAAATAGATTGGAAAGTTAGTTATGTTTCATTTTGAAAACATTTATGCTTACATTGAGTTTATGGTAAGTTGAGTATAAAATTTAAAGAACTTTAGTATAATAAAAATAGGTAACAAGTAGGTTTGAAATTGACTAATAAATATTTTTTTCAAACCTACTTTTACATTATAAGTTACATATATTTTTATTATAATATGAAAAAGATGAAAAGCCACAAGTACATTTTAGGGCCATGTTAATTCCAAATTTTTTTAAATGTAATATTTTATTTACTTAAAATTTACATAAGGGCTATAAAGTAGACTATGACTTTTGCTTGAAATCCCATGAATCTACTTAAACCTATTTTAAACATGTATTCTTTATGAAAAGTTTTAACAAAATTGAAAAAAATGTTCATATTTATCTTTGAACTAAATAATATTTTAAAGTTTACTACATCAAAGCATGCTTCCTAGTTATTTTTCATTTATGTTGTAAAGAACATTTGCTGTCTAATTTACCATGCTTTCACCTAGTTTATAAATATACCTTAATATGATCCAAAACATTGTAATGTACATAAAAAATATAAGTACACCACATAGAGGTAACTAAGTTTGTAACTCTTTTTGTAACTAATTTGATATAGAGACCTTTTCATGGATGGAAAGCCCAAAAGTTAGTCAACATGAAAGAATGAAAAATTTAATATTCACAAATTAGTTACACCATAGTTACAATAGTAATAATGGATTGAAAAGGATGGTGACTAGTTGCAAAAACAATAAAACATAGTTGCTAATGACAATTAATTGCATATAATCACAAATTGAATGGTTGCATAATATATATATATATATTGTGTGTGTGTGTGTGTGTGTGTGTGTGTGTGTGTGATTCAATGTTGATGTTGTTCAAGTTCCAAAATATTTACTAAAACCAAAACTTGAAAATAAAATAAAATACTTTAAATTTGAATTCATTAACATTTATTATTACTCATTTAACACAACTTTTCATGATTAAGATAGCATTAAAGTGGCACCACATAAACATATGTATCAAAGTTGCAATTTTGGTAATCATTTGACATTGTTTTTGGTTGATTTGGTCATGATTTGACCCATTAGATATCATGACCCATTAGAAATGGTAGGTGATGTTTGTATTGAAACTTCAAAAGGTTTTGGTGTCATCTATTACTACCTTGAAAGTCTATCAAAATTGGCATAGATATTTGTAAAAGGATTTGATGTTATGCAAGTCTCGAAGAACTTTTATTGATTGTGCTAAAAAAATTTAGTATAATTGACATCATGACACAATTGTGGCCAATGGCACATTTGTAAGTTTAGAACTTGGATCCATTGAACACATGTCCATAATTTCTTTTTGCAACATGCAAAGAGGCACAAATATGTATAATTGGTTTCCAATCCTCGTGTTTGATTAGTTGGTAAACTTTGAACATTGTAGGCAAATTTTTTGATTTAACTTTGAAAAATCCTAAATCCTACTTGGACAACATAATATGTAGTTTTGGAAAATGGTATCTAAAGATTGATTGTTATAGATAAGATTGAATATTAACAAGAAAAATAAAAATAAAAATTGGTATCTAAAGGTATTATTTTGATAGTGATATTGATAACATATGGTTTCAACAACTTTTTTATTAAAAAAATTAATCCTTGTGTGGTTCAATTTTTTTTAATAAAAAAAATCCTACATGACTAGTTATGAAAAATAAAATAAAATTGGCCAACATTGTTCTACATCATCATGTTTTTACAATTTGTGAAATTATTTCATCATGTCATGGATTTTTTTTAATGAATATGGTTATTCATCATGTACAATTTATGAAATTATACAATCAAACTTGTCATGAGATTTTTGTGAAAATTGTGTTGTATGATATTTGTGACTAGAATTTGTGTCCAGATTTTTGTTGTGTGAATAAGGCTAAGCTGGTGGTTGGATGAATAAATAACCTAATGGATGGATTACTACATAGATTTGTACTAGTAGAATGTGTGAAGGCATGAGACAATTTGTAATCATGAAATGTGGAGCAAGCTGCAATGTTTTCGGTTCTTAAAATTTTTATTTATGTTGTTTGTTATTTGTAGGTTATGGATTTTGGTTTACATTCTTCAAAGTTTAGATGGCGTTTGACGTTGATTGATTCAATATTTTGTGCGACTCTTGGACATAATGTAGGATGGAGTGGGAGGTGCAAGTATAAGGAAAAGCTTTTGAGGTTAAGAAGCTAAGTTTCTCAATGTTGCATTTTGTTTGATTTACAATGATAATTGTGTTTTTAAGTTGGAACTGTTAATAAGCTTTAGTTAGTGTTTAAAAGACCACTTTTATAGTGTGTGAATGTGGGATGAATGCCCAATCATCTATAGGACCTTTAATACATGGCTTAGTATTTTCCGTTATGCCATAGATCTCTCAAAAGGTAGAAACTTTAGATGCATAGGGTAGGGACCAATTAAAAAGATTTGAGGAGTTTCAAAAGCAATTTCCATGGCAAACTGTTGGGTGGGGCAACATGTAATATCATGGTTTTGGGGATACTATGGGTTTTTGTGAAAAAAGAAGGAGTACTTGCTTTTGTGGGAGCTTTGAATGGGATTGATTGTGCTTGAACAACTTTGGGTTTTCGGTTTTTCTTTGTGCAATTTCTTGAAGAAGTATTATGGGGGGGGGGGGGGGGAAGGTTGGGGTTTGGTTTTGGGGGGGGATGGTTTGAAAGGGGAGCATAGGGTT
>Ga0116227_10008583_pt1 | contig 19176 bp, 16 predicted proteins | sample S1TSphgellanicum_FD_89693 | JGI IMG/M metagenome (GOLD analysis project Ga0116227, IMG submission 89693) | Host-associated microbial communities from peat moss isolated from Minnesota, USA - S1T2_Fb - Sphagnum magellanicum MG | ecosystem: Host-associated > Plants > Peat moss > Unclassified... | reverse complement strand
TCCTTTGTGTTTGTTTTTTTTTTTTTTTACTTTTTCTTTTTGTTTTTTTTTTTTTTTTGCATAATTGTGTGTAACCCCCCCCCCCCCCCTTTTTAATAGTTTTTAAAGCATGGTGTAAGGGGTTTAGGGTGTTGGAGATTCAATGTGTAGGTTTGGAATTTGGGAGGAAATTTGGAAGCAACAAGTTCCAAGTTGGTGGAGATTAGAGACAGGAAGTTTCCCCCCTTTTTCTGAAAATTTTTTATTGGTTTTTTTCCATATTAATTTTAGATTTTTATTTTATTTTTTATTTTCATTATTTTACCTTGTTCTGATTCTTAAATGTTTTATTTTTAAAATTATTTTACATGGCTTTTTAGAAGAAACTTTGGAAACTTTTGTTATTTTATTTTTTTTCTTTGCTAAGATTATAAGTGAACTTTCTTATTATTGCTTGTAAATGTTTAAGGTCCAACCACGCTATAAGGAGGAGCCACACCCACCCACTTAAACCATTGCTTTTCTATTGTTTTTTTAAAGAATATTCTTAGAATATTTAAAATAAGTCTTTCAAAAAAAATATTAAAAATCTTTAAAGTTTTCTTGATATTATTATGTTAAGGTGTATATTTTTTAAAATCCCAAAATATTTCCTAAAAAAATATTTTCAAATTATTCTTTTAATGTCAAAACTATTTTTAAGCAATGATTATAATTGTTAATGGTACATGTTAGTATGGCTACACCTTTTAGGTGTAAATGATTTTGAATTTTTGAAATGTTAGGTGATTTTTAGATCAAAAACTAAATCTTGAAAACCCTGTAACACTTAAAACCATTTTATAATTCACAACTTTTTTTGTTTCATCTTTTCCATTATAATCACACCACTTCTAAAAAGTATTACAAAATGGAAATTTTAAAGACAAATGCAAATGAAACAATAATTGAAAATGAATATTGTGATGTCTTCCCCAATCAAGTTTCTATGGAAGAGGTGTGTTTGATTGAAACCATGGAAAAAAACATGAATTTGCAAACACAATCCAATGTCATTGAGAATGATGAAGAGAAAATGAAATGAAATTTACAAAAATTGCATGTTCAAAGAGAAAAATGGAGAATGCATGATAAGAATGCATTGTGTTGGTCATTTTAAATTATAAGTGATAATAACATTGTTGATGGAAGTCAACATTAAATCATGTGATTGTTGTGCGTTACCACATTGGTGCCTACAACTATCACTATCATCACACATACAACACATAACAAATAAAATCTTAAGATTTTTTATAACACAAAACTTGCAAAAGAATTTGCATAAACACAAAAACCTACAAAGCAAGAAACACCATTTTGGTTCATCTCAAATCACTAAAGAAGAATTTGAGATCACAAAACTTGGGTTTTATATCCAATCCACAAATTAACTTGAACTTGTTCACACTAGAACCAATTCACAATTAAATTACACACTAAATTAAATTAACTTAACTAAGTTAAATTAAGCATAATTAATTTCAACTTAATTATTTTACTATTCATAACCACTTGACATGGTGTATGATTTATCGTGTTAATTTTGTCCTTTTTAATCCAAGAACAAAAGAAAGGTGAGGAATTATAACACATTACAAAAACAAATGGCATAATAGTTTTGAAAAAACATGTGGATGCAAACCATGCTATGGTTGCAAAAAAATTCGAAGAAGAAATAAACTCTCCATTAAGAGATGTCCTAGAAAGATGACTTGTAAAAAAAAGGCCTAATGTGTCTAGCTTTGAAACGTTAGAGTTCTTTAGTGCAAAAGATCATTTTAAGATGGATGTTGTGAAACAAAAATATTTTTTTTGCACGACCTTGCCCTTTTGGTTGTTAAAAATCAGCTTGAAGAGCATGAAGACATTGTTAATATTGAGAAACCTCTTTTGAGAAAAATGAAGATATCTATTACCAACAAACCCAAGAAAGTGGTGAAAGGAAGTGGGCCATCACCATTGAAAAGAGGCAAGAAGTTAAACCCAAAACCAATCCTTGAGTGGGTTAGTATTGCAACCACCACACGACATGCAACCATAAAGAACACATGACAATTTGGCCTAGGCAAGAGTAAGACCTAAACTCAATGAACGGGACTAGGATTTCATGATTTTTTTCTTTTTGAGGTTTAGTAAGTACGTATAGGAAGATTGAAAGTCTTCCAAAGTATGGATCTAGATTTTTTAATCATGTGATGAAAACTTGTAGACTAGGAAAAAGGTAGATTAGAATCTAGGTGGTGTTATATTTTTACATTCAAATGCACTATAACCAATTACCCTGGTGTTAAGAGGGAGAAGATGGTGCCCCTTTACAAGGAAGTAGGATGTGAAGATTGAGATCAATTGTCATATGCTTAAGTTATACTTTAATGATAACAAGGTAACAAAACCATATTCTTGAAAATCTTCCTCCTATAAACAACATGGAAACAACACCAATAAGAGTAGTAAAGGGCACTTCAAATTCAAACCATTGATGCAATTTCACTTGCGTATTTACAAAGTAACCGAGAAGTAGAATGGTCCAAAAAATAGGTATTGTTGTGACCCACTTAACAAACCATGGTGCAAGTGGTCCAACAATGTAATTCAACTTAATGGAATGCAATCCCACCTATGTTTAACCAACCAAATCCAAAGCAATCACCACCTCAAGCTTATTGTAAATAGTCAAACAAGTTATGAAAAAAATAAAGCCTGAAATAAAATAATAAAACTACACAAAATTGCAATCAAAACCTTAAACCATGTAAACTTCAAGATGAATAGTTCAACTAATTTGAAAGGTTGATGAATAGTAGTGTTGAATAAACCTTGCCCACACATAGTATTGATCTTAACATAATAAATAAATGTGTAACTCCTTAAACACGCACTTGGCCTACAGGTCACACACATAATTTCTTTTCCTCTCCTTCCTTCCCTCCCTTGGTAATGTCTTGTTTAGTCCAAATGCAAGTATGATGAAATGAAAATAACTAGTTTTTTTCCCAAAATGTTGGTGGTTGCATCTTAATTCATAAAAGAATGGAAGATTTCATAGAATTAAAGAAACTAAATGAAATGCAAGATTTACTTCTATTTCGAGATTGTATCAACTCAAAACTTGCTCACTTGTATAAAGAACTTGACAATGTATATGGCGGTGCTCCAAAGGTCATGGCCATCACCATCTAATATGAAAGCTTCTTGCAAGTTATTGATGATTGTGTTATTTATGTTCCCAAAACAAAGATCCAACTTTGCAAACTATCCTAACTTGAAACAATGTTACCTTGACATTGTTGAGAATCTAGGAATGAAAGGTGCAAGAAGAACTTCTTTATGTCACTATGCAAAAATAATGAAAAGTGTAACAACTTAATGGTTATGTTAATGTATTCTAGGAAAAAAATGACAATGCATACTTGAGAACAAATGAAAATAGTTCAAGAGTTGAGTAGCTTTGCCCTCTCAATTCAAATTTGTAATCCCTAAACCCTAAAGTAATTTTAAAACCTAAAGTTGTCATAGACCCTATACCCCTTACTTTGCCTACACCACTACCAATTTGACTTCTCATAGAGCTTGATTTTTTATGGTTTGAATTGGTACCACCCTAGGAAAAGCCATTTTGGATATCTTTAGTGAAGATAAATCTTGAAAAATTAAAATTAAGTAGGTAAATGGACTTTGCCAAATATGGACTTTCCAAGGTCATTTAATTTAGGGGAAAAAAAAAGAAGTAATATTTTGTCCATATTTTTTGACCTTAAATACCATAGACCCATGAAGATCAATGCCTCAAAGTTTTGAACATTTCCTATAAAATGGCTATAAAAACAAGTCCATATGTAAATGGAGGACTTGGGCATATTGTTATTGTAAAGTTCATCATTGGTTCAATATTGGTGGGTTTTGTAAAATTCATTCAAAATTGAAATATTAACTCATAAATGTTTCATGTAATTGAATCATTTTTTTAAAAAATCATGTTTTACATGGAGAAATTTGCAAAAATATATGTCAAACTGTCACGACATTAGCTTTGGGCTCACAACCAAGGCAAGGGGTGTGGAAAGGTACAAGCCAAGAGTGTAACTTGGGAATCACATTCACACTTTCGGGAATGCAAGACAATGTGAGAGAATGAGCCCACACACTTCCAAATGTACTCTATGGAGTTTCAAATATTTAGGGAATGATTTTAAAGCTCATTGGATTAAGGACTTCCTTACACCATTGAAAATTTCTTGAGACTTAGATGTTTAAAATGGGCTTGCATGCTCCATTTGATTATTTATAACATAGGTTATGGCCAAAAGAAAGGCAGGGAGTTAAAGTGTCAATTTGACTCCTGACCACTAAAAGTCAAAAATCACCCTAATTTGTGTGTGTGGGGGGTGTCATATATCTTTGGAAATATTTTGATGAGGGCTACAACTGTGCTATAGACCTTACTTCAATCGAAGATCTACAAAAGAAGTTATGGGTTTTCAAAGTGGTAGGAGACCCAATTTTGGGAATTTTGAGACTCCCGACTTGGAGTCCTAAGAAAAATGACATTTGGGTGTAACCTCTGTGACTAATCATAAAGAATACTATAAGGGGGAAGGTGGTGGTTTTCCCCAAGTCCAAGTTGTGGTGAGTCTTGTGAATCCGTGTATGCTTATGGCTCGTTCGTGCATCAAAAATGCTCTAACTATGCACTAACCAACTTGTTGTTTGGTTTGTGTAAGTCCCTATGAATGATTAATCCACTTGTCACTCGTCCTAATCCCCATCCCAAAGCTCCAACACACCCCTTGTACCCCCTTGAAGTGTTGCAAGTTAGGGAACATATTTTAATTCCTTTTCTCGTTTTCACTTTCAAACGCACATTTGAGTATTTCAAAGAGTTTGGGGGTGCATCAAAAACCCAAAAAAATGGGCATTAAGACATCCAAAAAAGTCCATCGTAACATGCTTTTACCTTTGGTGTGACATTTGGTGTCAATTTTCTTCTTCCAATTATAAAATTTAAAGGTTTCATGTTTGCAAACATCTTTTAGAGGTAGAAAGGATGCAGCTAAGTAATAAGGGTGGAATGAATGCAAATTCATGTATAGATCGGGCAAATTAATAATAGAGGGGAAATTGTAATTTGATTGTATAAGTTACCAAAATGATGCTAAATGTAAAAGGTTGAAATTGTGAATGAAAATAACAAATAACTTAAAATAGTATAAACAATGTAAAATGTAAAATGTCAATGGCTACTTGGTATTGTTTCAATTTCTAATGGGCACATGCATTTTCATGGTGAATGGGTAATGTATGGATCGGCACATACCTCTAGTGGGCCAATAGGCTTGTAGTCTTGTGTCAATTTTTAATGTGCACATCCCTCTTCGTAGTGAATGGGTAGTGTATGGATTGGCACATACCTATTGGTCAATAGGTTTATATGCCATTAAATGGATTTAGTTTAAAATTCTAAATGGTTTAGATCTTATAAAAATTCATATTAAGAAAATATGAAGTATAACTTGAAGTATTGCATCAACATTTCATGTGTTGTATTTTTCAAAATAAAACTAACATGAAATTATTTCGTCCTTTATGAGTGAAATAGTGGGTCATCCATGATTTCCCATAGGTTTGGCATCCATCCTTTAGAAAAATTCATCCATATTATTTATCATCTTTTTTTCATCCGAGAATATCGTTCATCCATGACATGTGCTAAAATATTCTTCCATGTCACCAAATATTTTATCCCATGCGTCAAAAAAATCTCATGAATGTTAGCAAGATATTCCTGAAAAGATTTGTTTAAGCTCACTTGTTCATGTTCATGTGTTCATCACTCATGTTCACACATTCACAAGATAACATCCTTAAGCCTATTGTTTCAAATTGCTTTTGATTTCAAGCCTAGGTTTGATGTTTAATGTTGACTTATTTTCAAATCACATAGATCCTTCTCCTCTTACATTGAAATCTAAAACCTCCAAGCTTCCATTCTTTAGTCTCCCCACTTTTTTCCTTCAAACCTTCTCTTTTGTTGTCGATGCTATTGCTTTCACCCAGTTAATTTCATATCCCTTTTCTTGCACTAGATGTACCCCTTCACTAACCATAACATAAAGTCATTGTTGGTCAGAGTAGGTACACCATAGATTTGTCAATGAAGCCTCTTCAAATCTTATTTTTTTCCAACATGAAGAAGTGGGATTGTCAGCTTGAAGTTACATTTTGGTCCAAAAACCTCCAACAAATCTTCCTCATAGACATGAACTTTGGTAAGCCTTATTTTTGGATTCAAACCCTTATCACTTAAACACTTAATTATTGTGAAATACATTTCCATTTGGAGTCGATAATTTATAACTTCCCATGGTGCACTAGTAGAAAACTCCCTTTTTCTAACCAAAAGTTTTTCAACTACACAACACTTGCAACTATGTTTCAACTAGGATTTTTTTATTTTAAAATATAATTATGGAAATTACCAATTAAATCAACCTATCTACTATATTGGTATATAGTTGAAAACATTTTTGAATAGGGTGGTCATTTGTTGAATATCCCCAGCATCAACAATGTCTCCAAGTTGAATGCTCAACTATGTTTGTAAACAATGTGAAACATGTTTTAACTAAGGGCCATTTTCAAAATATTCTTAGCATCTAAGGTTCTAAAGTTGGCACATAGTCTTGAGACATTGACTAGTGTTCAACTATTTTGGTGACACCATCAACACACATATATGGATGATAAAATGTACTAGAGGATGGATGAAATGCAATCTTGTTTATTACTTCATTGCAACTATTTCTTTCAACTAGGTTAAACAACTAATATGCAACTTTAATTTTAATATGTATTTAAAATTATCATAACATAACTTACATGTAAATTTTGTTTGTACAAATGAATGGTTTTTTCTATGCATATAAATATTAAACTTTGATTTCAAAATAAATTTTATCTAAAACATATGTTGGTAATAATGTTTATACTCAATACACATGTAATTTATTATCTTTATGTAGATCATTACAACATATTCAGTAATGATACATAATTAATAATAATGTGCAATTCTAATGTTTATTCATTTTTATACACATGATATCTTAATGTTTGTTTAAAATTATTGTTGAAGTGAAAAAGATTTTTGTAACCAAAACTGATTTTATGATTGAATTCAATAGAATTTTAACTAAAGCAATGTAACCAAAACCGGTTTTATGTAACTAAAAGCAAATTTGGGTAGTTGAAACTTTATTTATGGAACCAAAATTGGATTTGTTTTAATTGAAACTGGATTTAGAGATGGTTATTTTAAACACCAAAAATCTAAAAATAATCAGTCGGATTGGTAGTTAAGATTTTTTTATAAGGTTTGGAAAGCATATATCTAAGGGGATTTTTAGTTTTTCTCTTGGAGGAGAAGAAAAAGATTGTACAAAGTTTTTTCAGCACTATTTATGGAAAAAGTTCAAACCTTTTGAGCTTTTTACCTTCTTTTTGAAGCAATCAATGTTTTTTTTTACCAAATTGGTATTTCTCCACAACGTTTTATGTTTTCAAGTATGTTCATTCAATGTGTGTGTTTTTCCATGGTTATCTTATTGTTATCACATGAGTTTTAGGTTTGTGTTTTGATATTTAAGGTGGTTGCAAATGTTCCCCCCACTTCAAATCTGGTAGTGTGATTCCCCTATCGAAAATTGCAATACTCTAGAAATCTAATTGATTTATTGGTCGTTGAATTTTGGTGGTTTCAAAGATGACCTCCCTTGGACATGAATTTGTTAAATTTCTATTTCACTTACAAACCCAATTATTTTTTGGGTGGCCTCAACATTTGGTGACCAAACCATGGAAACAAAACCAAAATACTTGGTTTCGTAACTATAAGTTTGGCATAGGGATAAAACTATTTGACTTTATTCAGCATTAGCCTTTTTGGCTTGATATCACTAAATGGTTTTGTTGTTTGTTTTCCATTAAATGTTTTTGTTTTAGCACAATAGTAAAAAAAGAAATATAAAAAATTATCTACCATTTTTGTTTGGGTGTGTTATGTCAACCGTTATGACTAGAAAGGTATGTGGAAGAAATTGGATGAGGTCTTACAAGAAAGTGTAAGAAATGGCAAATCAATTTCCGAACCGAATTTATTTAGAGTGGATAATGAAATTGTCATTACATTTCATTGTAATGATGTGTTGGAAACAATAATCAAAAAATAAAACTAGACACTAGAACAGCTCAATTACCTGAATTGATGGGGGAGCCTCTCTTAAGGTTAATGCTTGCTACATTACAACAAGGAATCTCTTGGGAACCCATGTGGGAACCTACCAAAAATCCAACTTTTTGGTATCATGAAGGAATGCAACCTACTTCGGTCGTTCTAGAGACCAATTTGAGTCAAACCTGAAAGCATTTGGAGGAGGTAAGGCACAATGTACACCTCTTTCTATTTGATAAATCCCTTACCTTACAAATAATACTTATAAAGTTTTTTTTTATTTTTAATATCCACCTTTTTTGAATTTTGATTTTGGTTGTCATGCAAGTTCGAAACATTATGCAAGACATGGAAGAATCTAATCTTGAATAAAAAAGATCTAACATGGATGAGGATATTAATGGTGAAGCAACAAAGGTTGAAGAGGGGGACAACTTTGTTGTAATATCATATGAGTTGGAAAATGGTGTTACATTTTATGTCATACTATGTGATAAGCCATTGCATTGATGCGAAGCCACATTTTAAGACAATTGGGGGAACCAATGGTATGAGGGCAACATGATCTTGCGAAGCTTTTGGTATCATTGTGTGCATGGTCAAAGAGGTCAACATACAACATATAGATTGTTAAATGACGCTTCTCTAGCATTTACGTTCTCACACTTGGTCCTCAAATCAAACTTTCGAATGCTACCAAATGCCACTAGGAAAGGAAACCCATGGTTTACAATGCCTTTAGAAGTCAGGGATAGTTTAATAGCTACAATAGAAGAAAGACAAAACTATGGCCAAAATTGACTCTTGTGAAGCATCTTAATTTTTTGGACTACTAAGAAGTTGGAGCCCTTTTTGACTTGAACAATTTTACTATAGCATTATTCCCATGTTCTAATACTTTGGACTTCCATGATTTGAATTTAAATATTTGCATTGTTTTTTAGAAATATACTAGAGAATAATGGGTATTCTATTGTGAACAAATGTATGTATGTGAGCCTTGTTTTATGGACTTTAAATTGTTTTGACATTATATTGTAAGAGGGATCTTTTGTACAAATTAATAATCAATATTATATCAAGTTGAAAGAATGATCCAATTTGTTGGTGGGATGGGGGCACCAATAATCAATGCCATTAGTCTTATAATCAATAGTAAGGTAGTAGTGCAATTGTTTCTGAATTTTACAATTTCAATGTTGAAATCCTATTTTCATGAAATATTTAAGCCTTTTTTTATTTGATTGGTATTTGGCAAGAAATTTCCATGAGCATAAGGATTCAAGATTTGTCAAGCTTGGTTTCAAAATATGGGAATTACGATTAAATAGGTGAACACTTTGCTCCTTTTCATTTTTACATTTGTTTTGTAAGGTCTATTAGGATTATAAAATGTTTTGTGTCATGGGTTTCCTAACCCTATTGGTAGTAGTGTTTGGGCATGCAACATACATGTAAAAAAAATTCACCACCCTCTTACATCTTATAGCTATTGCATTGTTTACATCTACAAGCCTACCTTGGATTATAATACTTTTTCTTTTAGAGAATTAAGTAATGTGTGTTTTCCTTAGGAACATAGTCCATGGATTTTGTGATTGGCTATACTGAACATTATTTGTTTAGGGTTCACTTAGGGGCACTTGTTAGGATAAGCAATTTGTAGATTCCTAAAAGCCAATAATCTAGAGAACCTAAATATTCATAGGTTAATTCTTTTTCAATTGTACCAATGTGTGACCCAAAAGAACCAAGAGGCCAAGTAGATCTATGAGTTAGTTGTTGAACTATAAATTAGTAGTTTATCCCCATTTTGAAAGCTAACACAAGCTACTAGCTTGGTTGGAATTTATGGATTGGTATCAATTGATATCTTTTTTTCCTAATGGGTTCAGGGTCCCATTTGTCATTCTATCTAATTTGCAATGCTTTATTCACATAACTATGGTTGTATTAATATGTAGCTCATCTATTTTATGTGTCCATTATGTTTTACAAATATTCCCTACATAAACGTCCTACAAGACCAAATTGTTTGGGTCTTCATATATAGCATAATGTGTTTGCTAGTAAACATGTAAAGCTCATTAATGATATATTGGTGTTTCATCCATGTATGTTGGATAAAAATAAATGCATGCATGCAATTGGATTTAATAGTCATTTATTTTTGCGTGTAGTGTGTTTGGGAATTTTTTTTGTTCACAATAGGATGTTCAAACAACTTAGCAGTTGGGTGGATCAAATGGGGAGCTCAATAATGCCAAAGGGTGAGGTGGTATTTTCCAACCCTAACCGTGCTTAGTTCAATAATATTAATATTTTTGTTACAAGGTAATCATGCCAATTGAATTATTTGGGGTGTATTAATATTGACATTGTGTACATGTTAATACCCTTTGTAAGTGAATATTTATGAACAAATGTGTGGACACTCTATTCATTACTTTTCATGCACATAAAAAAAAGTTAAAGGCCCAATTATTAATAGTTGGGTCCATGGGTAACATGTTTTCATTCAAGTAATTCTAGTATTGAAGTAATTCAGTAATTAATGTTTTAAACTTACTAGGTAGTTAAATTAATAGGGATACCAACTAACCATTGCACCTTGCATAACTAAATATATACACCGGGCAAATATCTCTACAAACCTAAGTAGTTGTTTATGTTGATTAAACATATTGTTTTTTGCATGTAGAACTTATGAGTTGAACTTACATAGTAGCTTGGTTTTTGTTTTAAAAAAATGTTTGTTTTTTGTAGAATAGTTCTTCATGTTTGTAACAAACTGAAGTAGTTGTTTAGGAAGGTGAAAAGTGAAAAGTGACAGTTTACAAATCTATTGAATTAGGAGGTGTTATGAACTAGGAGTGTGATTTTTCTACTAAGAAACATGGGCAAGGAAAATGCGGAAGGGACTGTTGAGTGGTTTGTAATTAAACTGGGTTTTTGTAATGAAGGGATAGATATCCGCAAAGGGCTTGATGATACGTATGCAACCCTTGTTGAATGTGAAGTAGTGTGGGAAAAGAGAAAGAACCATAATGGCTTCAAGTATGAAATTTGCACAAACCTAGAGCTAATTATTAAAGTTTTGGAGTTGTACCCTCTTGTTTATCAGAAACAAAAAATCACTAACAATAACATTGCTTTGTGTTTTGCTAAGGCCCTACTTATTGATAAGAAGAAAATCAAAGAGAATTGGGCACATTTTGCAAAACAAATGGGAGGTATGGGAACAAGAGTTCATAAGGTTAAACCTTTACACAGTGAGGGCAAGAAGAAGGTGCTTTCAAATGTGGTTATTATAGGGGATGGTTCCAAAGAGGGGATGTTACCTTTGGAAGACCATGTTATGGTCGAGCTAGCTATTGTGGAAGAGGAGCTTTCTCCCAAACAACAACATCCTACTCATTTGGAAACTCTTACTGTTCTGGAAATTCCAGACCTACCACAAAGGAAGTGGTATCTTCAAGAGATCTTGGATGCTCAAGTTAAAGTGGTTTCCTCTACTCAAAGTGAACCCAATTTTCTCAAGGCAAATAGAGACATCTTGCAAAACAACATTAAAGCATAACATGGAAAGGTTGAACAATTGAAAGATAGCCTAGAAGATGCAATAGGCGGTTGAGGTACAATGAAAAAGGAAATCAAGAAAGTGGAATATGCACTTTTTATTGTTACAAGTACATTCAATATTGTAGAACATCTTGGTAAAGATATACAAATGGTGGGTTAGGGAGGTGGCATTTTGGAGCTTACCCAAGGTGAGCAAAAACATGTTGGACAAGATTGAAATGTTACTGAGGTTGAGTATATGAAGGTGGAGGCTGCTTTTGAACATGCCCAGGGCCTTCTAATGAAAGCAAAGGTAGTTTCTGTTGAAGAGAAGGTTTGCTTTGGACTTTTGTCCAAGAAACATGCATTGGAATTAGAGATTTCAATGTCCCAGAAGGCCTTGGAGAATGTTATAAAACAAAAAAAACCTTACAAGCTTATGTAGCCTATGACATTTAGGCAAAACTAAGTTTTTCTACCCCAAAACCCATGCCACAATACTTAACCTGCACATTTGAACCTATAATGCTTACAATAATCCCATGCCCTATTTGTAATCATTATTTTCATAATTTTGATGTGGTGTTGGCTTTTTGTGGTTGTCCATACCATGCATGGTGCATTGGCTTTCAGCTGCAGATGTTTTATAAGTGGAGCTGGTTAAGATGTGTGGTAGAAGTGAAATTTAAATTCTTGCAAAATATTTCACACTACTATAACAACATATTTACATTTCACACGCATATGTTCACTATTTCCGTTTTAAATTTCAACAAACTTAACACTACAATTCATTCCAACATTAGATTCATAGTTATTGTATATAATTAGAAGCTACACTTCAAAATACATTGTAAAAAAACTCTAGAAACAAGATTACAATTCATTTCATCATAATTTAACACTACAGTAGATTCACACAAAAATTGAACATAGAATTCATTGTAGAAGTTTGTGTTTTTTTATATTATTGAAAACATCAATCCAAATTACAGCATAATCCCATGTTTTGTTGAAAAAAATCCCAAAACAACACTTAAAATATGTGTTATTTCAAAACAAAATATGTGGTTTTCTACTGCAAGTATCTCTAACTCCTCTTGTTTTTTTCTAAAACTCCTTGTCTCATCTTCTCCTCTTTCCTTCTTGTTCTCTAGAACTTTCCCCCTTTTGAACCATCCCAAGTCACATCATCATGATCCAAACAACAAGAATTCAAAATTCAAACTAACAAAATTCCCTGATTAATCCCTATCCTAACTGCCTTGTTCATCCAAAATCACATACTCATCCTACCCCTTTAACATTACGCCTTCTGTACTTTGGATTTCGTCCCCAATATCCTTAAAAAATGAAAAAAATGAAATGAAAGTATTATATATCCTTTTAAACATCTATTACCCTTATTATAATGTTGTAATCCCAATCTACATAGAAACCAATGGTTCTATATGTATGTTTTGCTCTACAATTTTGATCTCCTCCCCCATTAATTAAGTTTGTGGTTCTATGTCCAGATGCTATATCTTGGATATTTTTTCTTCTAGTGTTGGAATAGCCTCCACCTTTTCCTATTCTTGAATTCCTTCTGGTTTTTTTCTTCTTGACCCCTTCTTTTAAGGTCTTATGGTATTTCTAGTTATATCCCCTACTCTTGAGTTGTTCCACTTTTGAGGTCTTGTGATTCCTTAGTTTGTGCTTCCTCCTCCTAAATTGTCCCACTGGGCCCTGTTATTGTCTCTTCATCTTGGCTCAATACCTCTACACTTGTTGGACTACCACAAATGAAAATTGGAAAATTCTTTTAATAGGCTTTCAACTTGTATCTTAGAATTCTTTCATCAATTCTATGTTGAATCGGATTCTTCTCCAACTCCTTTGTAAAATATTCCTTTGCAACTTCTCGCCATTTTTTAGATTTTGCCTTAGAATCCTTCATCTTGTTCTTCGTCCTCATTAGGGTATAATTCTATAACATTTGTTCATAATCCTCTAATCTTTTCTTGATACTAGTTAAATCCAAACTCTTTTTCTATTCTTGTGCCCTCTCCAATTGTGCTTGCAAGTGTTATAAAGTTCTCTAATACTCTTTTTTGTCCTCCATAAATTACTCACTTTCTACCTTTGTTACCTTTCTTCTAAGCTCCTCAGATTACAACAAAGATACATTCTTCAGATTTATCAATTCCAAATCTGTTATAACATTTTCCTTCTCCTTCTTTTCTTTAATCAATGCTTTCACCTTACTATCCAAAGCTTCCTGTTGTTCTTATGAAGAAACAATGTTTTTGTCCATTTCCTTTTTGTGGTTTCCTAGATTTTAGCCTTCTACTTCAAAATTTTACAGTTCATCTTGCAACTTTAGCTGTGCTATGTTACCCTTGAACTCCTCATTTTCATCTTGTAATTTTTTAATGAATACATTATTTTTCTACTCAACCTTCACCCTGTTCTTCCTCCAAATTTTCACAATTTGCTTATACCCCTTTTAGAAAGTTCTCTCCTAACCCAATTCCTCCTATAACACTACCTTCTCCTTCTCCCCCATAACCAATTTGTCTTTCACAGTGTTTACCTCTAGAGTTAAATTCTCCATATTTAGACTCACAATCATCATGGTCTGAAATAACTCAACTGCCTTATCTCCTTTCATTATTTTTTCACCTACCTCCTCCACAAACTTTGGTGTATTTGTCTTTGTTGTAGGATTTGTAGATCTTTCTGAAAATGATCCCAGCTCCTAGTTCAAATTCAACTAGGAATCCCTTTGCAGATTTAGACTACTAGGTGGTACATGTATTTGTACTAATATAAACTTTTCAAAATTAAGTTGCATTGCCACTCTCTCCATTTGCAGTTCAATAACCTATAAACCTTCTTGTGTTTGTTGTTGTTGTTGCTACAAATGTTATAAATGTTATAAATGTTTTAGATTTGCAATGGTTTCCATCCAATTTTCACATACATCCCCTTAAAAGTACAAATGTTCTTCACCCTTTGGAAACCTTATGTCATGTTCCCTTTTAACTCCTTGGTTTTGCTCCCTCAGTTGTCTTTCTTGTGGTGATGTTATCTATGGTATCTCTTGTCTCTGTTCCCTCAACTGTCTCTCATGTGGAGATGTCATTTATGGTACCATTGTAATCTATTTAATTATATGTACCACTATTGGCACTTTAAATGGTTCCATTCTACCCCTCATCATTTTTTGTGCCCTCAAATTTATGTTTTCTTGTTCACTCTTCATTCCTAAGCCTTAGGCTCCTCCTTCCTCAACTTTTTTTTTTCCCTTTTAAAAAGATTTTTTGGAGCTTTCTTTCTATTATTTAGTTTTTTTTGCATCTCCTAACTAGTTCTTTTAACCTTGGTCGATGGTTTCTGTGGAGTGTCCTTTTCATGCATAAACAAATCTTAAATTTTTTTGCTAATACCAAGGTAGATTGATAGGTATCTTTCTTATCCCCCTTATTCTTCTTAACATACTTATACCACCTATCTAGCTCACTACATAGACTATTGAATATAATTTGTGCCCCAATCTACTTTCTGCCTCTTCTTTGCTCTTTCACCAATGTAATAGCATTTTTGTTACTAAAATATTGTACCTTCTCCTTTTGATAAATGATAAATATAATGGTAGGATATTTGACAAAATATGGTAGACCCATACTCTTTGCATTCTATTAATATGTAAATAAATTATAGGTTCAAGTCTACAACTCTATAATGCCTGAAATGCTAATGACTTACTAACCTATCCTTTTAATGCTTCGACATACCCTTTTGCACACACTCCAAAAACATTTGTAATTAGCTATTTATTTATTATATACACCTTATCCTTATGTCCAAAGTAGATATTTGCACCTTTGATCAAGAATGTGTTCAAAAATTCCAACATTACATCGGGCATCGATGCTTCCCACCCCATTAGAAACAAAGGAACAAGCCCTATTTTAGAAGCCAAGTCTTTTTTCGTAGCAATATCCTTTCAATTCTCCATCTGCTCTACATGTTTGTCATAGTTTTGTTTTGTTTATGTCCACATGAATTGCTCATGGTTTGGAATTTTAATACCTTCAAAAGTGTAGCTCTATCCAGGATTGTGCATCATCTTTTCACTATTATTTTTGCTTCACACTATTCCATTTCCATTGCCCTTCGTTGTGCTTTTGTCATTATCTGCACCTCTATGTCTTGTTGTACTTTCAATTGCATTTATGTGGATAGTTGTTCTTTTTTTGCAACAACATTCTCTTCCATTGCGCCCTTTTACACTGTCTATGCCTCTACAAAATGATGCTCCTCAACTTCATCTTCCTCCGATTCTTTAATGCACACCAAATCTATTGATGTAACTCCTAGCCTATCTACTCTCTTGCACACCAATGTCATTTGCTTTTGTGCAAAAACTTAATTACAAATGTTCTAATTGTATCTATGTCTTGAATTATTATTTGTGCAAACTATATCATTATACGCCTTCCCTTTTGCACATTTTGTATTGGAAATAACTTGAAAACAAGCAAGAAATGAAACATTCAAGGTTCATGAAATGGAACAATCGTATTAACTAACAAGAAATCACAAAGGTTGTATGCTTCAAATGTTACAATCACAAAACTATGATTTGCAACTACTAACAAGGCTTGAAGGTTCTAAATGCACTCAAAATCATGAAAGGAGAGAATGAAAGACAACTCAAAACCACTCCATTATATATTATCTCCTAACCCTAAAGTAGTCGCCAATTAACCCTAACTTAGTCATCACCAAACCCTAACCCTAGCCGTCGCCTAACCTTAGCCACCACTTCACCTTAACCTAGCCACCACCAAACCCTAACCCTAGTCCACTAAGCCCTAAGTAGTTTCCACCTCTAAACCCTAATTTAATTAATACAAGGAAGTGAATATTATTCATCCTTTTGATGAATGTTTAACACATTCATCAACATTGGGAATTAGAAACGAATAGTAATTTTAACACTCCCACTTTATGAAGTTTCTAATCCGAACATGTTTATCAACTTATGATGTTGTTCTTTGGATAATGCCTTGATAAGGACATCTGCCACCATGTCATTCATTAGACAATATTCAAATCGAACTTCTCCATTTTAATCTCGTTCTTGAACAAAATGATGTTGTACATTAATGTGTTTTGTTCATGCATGGTGAGTGGGATTCTTGGTCAATGATATTGCACCTTGATTGTTGCATCAAATCACCATCATTTTCTTCTCCTCCATGTATCCTAAATCCATCATCAATTTTGTTATCCATATGGTTTTTTTTGTGGCTTTCGTGTTTGCCATGTATTCCACCTCAATGGTGGATCATGCTATTGTAGGTTGTCGTTCGCTACTCCGATAAATGGTTCCACCTCCGATCATGAAAACAAACCTTGTGGTGGACCTCCTATCTTCAAGATCACCACCCCAATTTGCATCACAATATCCAAGCACTTCCTTGGATGGTGTTGCACCAAATTATATTTCATTTGCAATGTACTTTGCAAATATCAAAAGATTCGTTTGACGGCCATCCAATGCTTTGTGCTAGGGTTAACCATGTGTTGACTCAACACGCTTATTGGGTATGGCAAGTCGGGTTATGTGCACAACATGGCATACATCAAGGACCCAACCACTTGTTGATATGGAAATCCCTTTGATTCATCATTTCCATTCGCATTCCTTTGTAACTTCACTATGGGATCAAATGGAATTCTAATGGGTTTACATTCCTCCATTCCAAAACGCTTCAATATTTTCTTGAGGTATTTGATTTGGTTAATGCGAAGGAGTCATTCATCACGATTCCTTTCCACCTCCATCTCCAAAAAGAAATGCAATTCCCCTAAGTCCTTCATTTCAAACTTTTGACTTAGTTCCTTTTTTATTTGCAAAAGTTTGTTTTGATCGTTGCACACCAAAATGAGGTCATCCACATAGACCACAATGAAAAATTTCACATCTCCCACTTGTGCAACATACACACTAAGATCGGCCTCACTTTTCATAAATTCAATGTTTTTGAGAAACGCATCTAACTTTTGATTTCATGCCCTTGGAGATTGTTTCAAACCATACAAGGACTTGTGAACCTTACACGCAAGATGTTCACCTCCTTGGTGCACAAACCTTTGAGGTTGTTCCATGTAAATCTCCTCCTCAAAATTCCATTGAAAAATGTAGTTTTCATGTCCATTTGATGGATCTCCATGTCTTCCAAGGCCACCAATGCAAGAATACAACAAATAAATGTAAACTCTGCAACCAGCACAAAAGTTTCGTTATAATCCACTTCGTAGGTTTGGGTAAACCTTCTTGCCACTAATCTAGCCTTCTAGCGTTCCACTTCTCCATTTGCGCGTTGTTTGATTTTGAACACCCATTTACAAGAAACGGGTTTCCTATGAGTAGGAAATGGTACCAAAGTCCATGTGTTGTTTGTCATGAGGAAATCATATTCTTCTTGCATCGCACACTCCCACTCCTTGGAATTTTCACATGTCAATGTTTCTTCAATATTTTGAGGCTCCTCCAAAAATGCAACAGTGGCACGCTCCATGTCCTTAATAGCAATCCACCAATCCCAAGGCCATTCCTTTCATTGTTTTTGAGGTCTTTCCCTCGGCACATCTTGTGAAGGTTCATTAGATGGGTTATCACTTGAAACAACAAATTCTTCTTCCGATGAAGAACTTAGTGTGGATTCACTTTGCACACCTTCCATTCTTGTTTCATTCAAAGGTGTATCTCGTCGACTAAAGGTCAATGGTTCTTCTCTTTCAACTTCTTCATGCACAACTACATTTTCTTTTTTCTTGGGATGCAGCACACCACTTAGTTCCTTTGACTCTTCAATGAACACAACATCTTTACTTTTGATGATTCTTTTGGTTTCTACACACATCAAGTGATACGCTTTGGTGCCTTCATAATATCCTAAAAACACACAAGGCATGGACTTGGACTCTAATTTGGTCTTCTTCTCATCTAGGACATGTGCAAAGGCTGTACAACCAAAAAATCTCAAATGACACACATCGGGTTTCCTAACACTCTATGACGCGCTCCCAAGTCCCTAGTTAGCCCCAAGTTGGGCCTAAGTTACTCAAGTTGCAGAATTGTGAGAGACTCGAGGCACGCTCCCAGCTCTCAGCACTAAAAGGGGTAGAGGGGTGACACACTCCCAACTCCTTAAAGGATTCAAATGTGAGCCCAAGTAGAAAACAACGGAAGAAGGAAGAGTCGGAACACGCTCCCTAGCTCACAACACTTTGAGGGGTAGAGGGGCGTGTTGGAGCTCCGGGATGGGACTAGGAAGAGTTGACAAGCTTCACTCACTCACATGGGCCTG
>Ga0116227_10008582_pt1 | contig 19176 bp, 12 predicted proteins | sample S1TSphgellanicum_FD_89693 | JGI IMG/M metagenome (GOLD analysis project Ga0116227, IMG submission 89693) | Host-associated microbial communities from peat moss isolated from Minnesota, USA - S1T2_Fb - Sphagnum magellanicum MG | ecosystem: Host-associated > Plants > Peat moss > Unclassified... | reverse complement strand
GGATGTTAGGGCTTGGCGGGGACCACTTGTTGTTTACAAGGAGTTGGGGGTCGTTCTTTTTTTTTTTTTTTTTGGCCCCTGTTCTGTCTGTCTGTCTGTCTGTCTGCCTGTCTGTCTAGGTTTCCTGTGGAATTCAGGGGTGACGAGAATCCACAAGCAGGGAGGAGCTGAATTGCTTTTGGTTTTTCGTCTCAGCTCCTGTTACTGAAAGGGCTTTATTCACTGTCAAGGGTTTGCTCAGTTCAAGAAGTTTTGCTCTGTTCTTCTTCTCTTCTCCACGTTGCTTCTGCAACCCAATGCATAGAAGAGCGCTGTCATTAATAAGGCGCGATACATTGGGGTTTGATCCTCATCAGCAACTGACTGTGCCACTGTTTGTTTCATACGCTGATGTGTGTGTGTGTGTGTGGATTGACCATGAGCATGGATCAGGAGCTTGGCATTGTCCCTGTAGTTTTAGGGTTGTGAAATAGAGGTTCTGCAAACCTTCAGAAAAATTCGAGACCAGGTTTGAGACATTGATTGAGTCTCATGAGTTTTTGTTCTCTCTCTCTCTCTCTTGCAGTGTCAAGGCATCAGACAATAATGAAACTGTTTGACAAGTCACCAGCGATTGATGAGACAGTTTTTGTGGCTCCCAGTGCTGCTGTCATTGGGGATGTCAAGATTGGGCAGAATTCCTCCATTTGGTATGGCTGTGTGATTCGAGGTCAGAAACAACTGTAAACCTCCCTTTCACCCCCCATGCTTTGAATAAATTTCTTTTTGCTCACAAACACAACATGTAAAAGCATTTGTGATGGCGATGTTGAAATGTTTCTGTTTTTTCATCCAACCTGCAAATATTCACAGCATTGTGAATTTGACGTGATTTTAGGGTTTCAGAACAAATCACAAGTTGTCCAGAGCAATTGTGAGTTTTGACAGAATGCATGCTCACACGAGGTCTTGCCTCAGATTACATCACTATTCATGTGCAGTGTCAGTGTGTCCCAGTGACTGCTATGTCTAGTGTAACCAACATTATGACCCAGTCTTTCTGTTGCTTCTGGAAATATGACAGAAGCTCAGGACACAGATTTTTTCATAATACTTTGTCTGAGAGTTTGAGCAGATTATTACATACTTCTCTACACCCACCAATGGAGTTTGTGAAGCCAGTGAGGATTCATGGTGGCTGGTCATTGGCATTCATGATGAAGGTGACAGTCTGATATGTTGTGAGTGACACTCATAAGGTTATGACTGCACTCGTCCTTGTTGTGTTAGCTGTAGTTTTGCCAGAGCTGACACTGTTGTTGCCTTTACTGCATTATTCTGGAGTTTAGATGTTCCAGTAGGTGCATTCTGCAGTTTGTAACTTAGGGTTGTTGGACATGTTTGTTGATGGTTTTGAGGATGTTACCAACTTTTAACAGTGTGTCACTTATGACAAGGCATGTGGTATGTATGGGGTTGGTGTTAAATGGAATGAGTTTTGAACAGTTACCATAGGGTTTGTAAGAATATTTTTGCCACTTTTGGGTGTGGGCAGGTGATGTGAACTACATAAGAGTGGGTGCAGAAACCAACATTCAGGATAACACTCTAGTGCATGTAGCCAAAAACAATGCAGTTGGAAATGTTATGCCCACGATCATTGGGGATAAGGTCACAGTTGGTAAGAGCTTCTCAAGTTAACCTTACAAGAACTAATCATGTTTTCTGTTATAAGGTCCATAAACCCTTCAGGGTTTATAATACATGTCAAGTTTCTATGCTACTTGATTAGGTTCTTAGCATTGCTGGCCAGAGGCTTCTGATTTGACTGCTCTTCACAATGTATTCCTTTTCTGTTTTGAGAGTGGTCTCTCTGAAGCTCATAGCTTATAGTTTCTCCAGATGGCCTTGTGATATGCAGGCCTTTACCTTCACAGAATGCAGATGGTGCCTACAAAGATGAACTGATTCATATGTTTTGTGTCAGTCTCTTCTATTGTATGAGACTGCTAAAGCCTTATATTGGCCTTTCTCAAGAGTTAGTTGGTTGTGAGGAGTGGGAGCAGGACACAATTCGGTGTTGCATGCATGCACCTTGGAGGATGAGGCGTTTGTCGGCATGGGGGCCACCATCTTGGATGGTGCTGTTGTGGAGAAGGGTGCCATGGTTGCTGCTGGTGCATTGATCACTCAGAATACCCGTGTACCTTCTGGTCAGGTACAGTTCTTTCAGCTGATCTCAATTCTGATGTTTAATTCTATTTATCTTTAACCAGCTGTGTTGATCAGCTAGTTGGAGTGAAAAGCTGCTTTTTGGAAATTATGGCTGGACAAATGTTCAAATCTGGTTAGCCTTCTGAAAACTGTCACAATATTTTTAGTCCATATGTTATAGGGCAGGCCACTTTTGTTGAAACTTAAGCCTAGAAATCTGTGCCCTGATTTGTTTTATGGTTAGCCTGCCAGCATCTGCTAGAGGTATGTGTACAACATTTCATGCTTGAAATGTCAAATTGAGTTCAATGTGCCTCAGTAGTGTGTGCCTTGAGAGTTTTTCTTGCCAGTGTCTATGTGTACCAAGCAGATCCTGCATGTGATGTCTGGTTATCGTGCTTTCAGCCTGAGCTGTGAAAGTTTGTCCTTACATCATCAAACTCTGAGTGCATTTCTATAAGGTTCCTGCTTTCAAGGTTTTTTGTTGCTATACTGTTCCATAACCAGTTCTGATTGTTGCTTTTGGGGTTGCATTGGTTTGGTGTTCAGGTGTGGGCAGGGAACCCTGCAAAATTTTTGCGGCATTTGACAGAAGAAGAGCACTCCTTCATAGCCTTGTCAGCAACAAATTATGCAGCACTGGCTGATATCCATGCCAAGGAAAATTTGAAGACCTTTGAGGAGATTGAAGCAGACAAACTGACTCGTAAAAAGTGGGCACAACAGTCAGATGATTATGATTCACACCTGGGCATCAGACGTGAGAAACCTCCGCAACTTGCATTTCCTGATAAAATGGCCTCAAAGGGCCCTCATTGATTCTTATTCTAGCCGGACATGTCCTTGTTTGGAGTTGGAGGTTATCCTGGCAGTCAATAAAATGTGACATTGATGCAGTTATCAGCGTTTGTCACCTATATGTGGGTGTATTGTCTTCCTTTCTCTGGAAATTGTTTGTTGGCCAATGATTTACCATAACAGCAGAGATTAGCAGGAGCATGATTCTGGGTGTTTCTTTAGAATGTATATCCTGTGCTTCTGCAATCTACCATTGCAACAAGGTCTAGACCCAGTGAAGTCTTTTAAGTATTCATTGTGAAGTATCTCTTTAGCACCTATCTTTTCTGTTCTAACCTTGAAGAACAGCTGAGTTCTTCAGAAACCAAGAGGAGTTAGCATAACCTCCAAGTACCCTACGTGAGCATCAGCCTTCTTAATTGTTAAAGGACCCACAAGTGATCAACCATGTGGTAGGTTACAGACCATTTACACCACCTGAGGGCAGCACCAAATTTGGTAACATGCCCAATAAATGGTTTTACCACATGTAATGACCATGTCAATTCCTACTCATCACACAAGAAAAAATGGTGCGCACTTACAAAAATGTAAGAGTGTGAAAAATTGGTGGGCCCTTATGAAAATGTAAGAGTGTGTGCATAAATGTAAGATGACCTCTAGTGTTAGTAGGGAAGATTACAGGTTTAAGACACCTTCCAACTACATTAGGAAATCTTTGACATATCGTTACACCTTAGATCATTTCCACTGCAAACAAACAATCAAATTCCCCTTGCAGAATCAAAAGTGCCAATGCTGGGGAATTTGAGGGACTTATGATGATTTGGAGTCATAGTGCCCCACGATGACCCCATGCCACAAAGCTTGGTAAACAAATTTAAAGAAATCATCTTTGTAAATTGTGTTATGGTGATTGGAACTAGGAATGTTAACAAAAAGGTGGTTGTACTCACAAAAAACAAAAGGATTAGATACAATAACATGTAATGAAAGATGAACAATTTCAAGGTTATATTTTGTGTGAGAGCTTGAATCAATACATGTTTCTTTGTTTTTTTTTCAAAACACTCATGAAATTACGAATAATTTTAGAAAAACAAGACATTTCAAGGAAGATAGGAATGTGAAGAAGGTGGTTGTATTCACATTTTAAAAAATTTGTGTTTTCAAATTGTATCATTAAAGCACAAAATTGTCCTTCAAATGTGTAAGACATAAAAAAATGCAACTTTTGTGGCATTCCATTTCTTTGGGTTTTGACTTAACATAAATGCACAAAACATTCTGAAAATCTTTCATAATATTGACATGGTTGAAGTTCAAACATGTACCTTTGAAAAACAATACAATGCGATAACAATCTTGCCCTCCCCCCATAATGTGTTTTCACCCAAAAATAAAATCTTGAAGTTGAATGCATCAATGATCAAAGAAGGAAGTAGTGAGTGTGTGTTGTGGGGACTATGATGATTCAAGAAGTTTGGCGATGGTGATGGGGATGAGTTTTCATGGATTGCTTGAAGCTTTGAAAGCTTGTAATGATGATGTGTGATCAAGCTACCAATGCCTCCCCCTTACACCTATAATCATGAGCATCTAGTGGTGTTGGGATTGCAAACAAAACACATGCTTCCCTTGCTTGCTCACAATTCACAAATTAGCAAAGGAAAAAAGTTGCACCACAAAGGCATACACATGTGCGTCATTCATTGTTCACTCACAAAATGGACAAAGAAAAACAAAAAAAACACATGGGTCATGATGCCAAGGTATTTGGTGACAAAAATACAATAAATGTTATTATTGGAGCAAGGAGAAAAAAAGGTGGAGTCAACAAAATATTGATGATGCAAATGTTGCAATGGGGATCACAATGTCACTTTTCTCCTCAAGTTGCTAATGTAGGGGCATTTTACATCATTGTGGTGGAGATGTTTTTAAGGCTTTTATGATGTCTCTAGACATATTGAAATAATCATAGTTCCTTGAAAATTTATCAAATTGAAACATATGATATCATTAATAAGTGCATGTTTTGAACATGTGATGGGAGGCCATGTCATTCATGACAAATGTTTCATGTCTTCATGAATTCATATGCATGTCATTCATGACAAATGTTTCATGTCTTCATGAATTCACATGCATGTCATATTGCACCTTTTCTTGCTCAAAATTTAGATTCAAATTTTGAATAGGAAAAGTTGCTCCTATTTTTTGTATTATGATTGGATATTGTTATCATTCACATGGCAATTTTTTTGTTGATTGTTTATTCTTTATTTCTTTGTTAATACTTTCTTATTTAACTTGTTAGTTGTTCATTGGATTGTCTAATGGTTTTATTGTTTCTTGTTTTGTTTGTTAGTTTCACTATGAGAAATCATGTTTGTAGGGACCACATTACCCTGTAACTAAAGTTCAAAAACCATTCAAGTACAATTGTGTTATAACTACATTTTCCAAGTGCGATTCTTATGCAATTACATTTTATAAACATGTTGATTTAATACATAAATTTCCATGTCAGAAAATAAACTAATTGTTCGATAGTTGCATCATAGTTCTAAATGTGTTTTGTATATGATAATTTATATGCATTGTATTTACACATGTAATTAACTACATTTGACTTTTTGAGGAGTTGCATTATAATTGTAACATGCAACTAAGTTAAGATTGTTAAAAACAAACTACACATTGAACAATTTTTTTTGCAACTAATGTATAAATTTCATACATGCAATTACACCATGTGTTTACATTCCACCATCCATGAAGTACAAGCTTTGTGATTGATTTTCAACTATAAAGTGTGTTCATGCAATTGGTTGGCCACTGATACAATATTATTGATTCACTATCCATATAAAATGTGAATTTGTAGAGCTCAAATTGGATTCCAATGTTACATAAATATATTAAAAATATTTATATTGAAAGTACATCAAGGTATTCAAACTTACACACCTAGAACTTTTCTAAACTAGATGAACAAATGTAGAATTGATAATAGTTGATTATTTTGTGGATAACTCTTTGGCACCCACAATGGCTCCATTTTGTGGCATATGTAATATATAATATTTAGAAAAAAATACTAAATATTAATATCAATATATGGCTTAATTTATGTAATTAATATGAACAGAAAACTAGATTAAATAATTAGCCATTAATCTACTTTAGACAATTTGTGAAATTAATTAATTCAGATAATTTCTTTTTGCATAATTAACTAAATAAATAATTTTTAAATATTGTGATCTTATTTTTTGTGATTAGTGTTGTTGTATTAATAATAATCCACTATATTGCAACTTATAATATCTTGTTGGTATACATACATATCAAACCATAATGTTTCATGAAGGTGAAAGTTTACTTTTGAATTGAAATTAAAAGTAATGTGTATATCCTATTAAACATTCAATAGAGGTGTACGTATGGATATGTTTTCGTATACCTTGATGTCATTTACTCAAATTCATGTTTATTATTTAATATAATGAATTATTTGTTAGTAATTTATTAATTAGTAACTAAAATGTAATCTACTTAATTATTATGAACTAATTAATTAAACTGAATAATAAAATATTTTATAAATTCATTAATCTAATTTAAATATTTATTTATTTATTTAAAATTAAATAATTAGCTATCTAATAACTAATTATTTAAATATATTAACTATATATTTAAATTTGATTAATTAATTCAAATAATTTAGATAATTAAAATTAAATTTTTAGGTGAGAAATTATTGAATCTTATTTGAATTCATATCATCAATTATTTTGATAATTAATTATATGATATTCATTTTGATAACTAATTATCTAATATGTAGTTCGATAAATATTTATTTGAATTAACATGCCACATGGGATGAGCTCATCAAAGCTTAACCCTAAAGGCAAAACATTAAAAAAAATTAAAAATTTTATGTGGCTACTTTTTTGTTCACCTACCCTTCTAATATTACACCTTCCTACTTACCTACTTGCCTATCGAAATAAATAGGTCTTACTTATCTACCTACTTAGGTAGGTAGATAGGTAAGTAGATAAGTATGACGTAGGAGTTACCAATTTACATACCTATTGCTATGTACTAACCTACCAAAGTATATATATATATCCAAAATTCAAATAATATGCACCACATGGTAACTTTTGATTGTGCCATGTGTCAGAATCTAAAACCATGCAAAATGAATAATCATAATGGACAATGGATATCAATATTTCCAATAAAAATCACCAAAAAAAACTCATAGTGCCACGTGTTAAATTTAATGAATGGATGAAAAATGACATCAACATGACATTGTGGTTTTAATCATAGTGAGGTTCCACAGTAGTTGAAAAGGAGTTGTTGCAACAAAATTGGAATTGAGTTACAATGAATTGCATTGTATATGCGGTGAGTTGTAATTCAATCAATTTATACAACTTGTTCAATAAGACTCATAGCATAGAAATACAATAAGTTGCAAATGGTCATTGCAACTTAAAAATTGTCGCAACCCCACTTTCAAGGAAGTGTGAGGATGAAACTCACACTCCCGAAGTTGGGACTTGGGAGTCCTCTGGGACTCCTGAAACTTTAGAGTTCAATTTCAGGGGTCAAAACACCTCGCATTGGGGTGTTCTTTATATCATTGGAAAGTTATTGAAGTGTAGATGTCGAAAATGACCTTGCATGGGCCATTTGGACATTTTTAGCACAATTCATGGCAAAAAAAAGGGCCAAGAGTCAAATTGACAATTTGACTTCCGACCACTAAAAGTCGGGAATCGACCCGACCCCGGTGCGTGCAGGTGGAGTGGGACACATCATTAGAAAGATTTCAAGGAGAGCTACACCTTTGCTTCAAACCTCATCCCAATCGAAGGTCTGAGCAAAGAATTATGATCGCTCAAAGCCCCAAGAGTCCAAACCAGGACAATTTTGGGACTCCCCTTGGGAGTCCCGAGACAAAAAACCATTCGGATGTGGGTGCTACGGAGAGACATAGAATATACTATATGGGAGAAGGTGGTGGCTTCCCCCGAGTCCGGGCCGTGGTGAGTCAAGTGAGTCCAAAATTGCCCGTGGCTTGTCTTAGCACCAAGGGTGCTTTAGAATGTGAACTAACCAACTTCTTGGTTGGTTGATGTAGGTTTGAGTAAATGAATAACTTGTCCCTCTTCCTAGTCCAATCATGGAGCTTCAGCATGCCCCTCTACCCCTTTTAGTGCTGAGAGCTGGGAGCGTGCCCCAAGTTCCTCACAATTCCGCTGTGAAAGTAATTCAGACCCAATTTGGGTCTAATTAGGGACTTGGGAGCGTGTCAAAAATGATGTTACAAGGCCAATTGCAAAACACCCCTTTTTCTTGTAATGTTTTTTAAAAAAAAATTACTTGATGTTTATTGCATTCTTTGTTTCAAATTGCATTCTTTTAGATTTTATCATTGATTTAAAAGAAATTGAAGATCTTTCTATAAAGTAGGTAGGTAACAAGGTTCTAATCTTTTGAATATCTTGAACAATTTTATTCATTTGATTAGTTTCAATTTTCAAACAATTTGATTTCTTAGTTGTTTTATATTCTTGCTTGATTATGTGTTTTAATGATATATTAACAATGTTAGAATAATTTGATGTGTATTGTTTCAATTTTCAAAATCACAACACTTGAATTATTAAACATTAGAAATCTTAAACATGGAATGTGTCCCAAAGTGTTTTGCACAAGGTACAATTTGAAAAGACATGTCAAAAGCTTTGATGTGAATTGATTCATAAGGTGTTAAAAACATTTCAACAAGATGCTTTACACATTTGGCATGAGATTTGAAAGGACAAATGAACATTGATTGAAATGATTCAAAAGGGCATTGAAAACATTTTGACAAAATGTACAAGTAGAAAGCAAGAAGGTCATTTGTTGGAGTTTAATTGTTTGTTAAAATCTAAATATTGCAACATTAAATTGCAAGTTGTGATTGATTACTAGAACAAGATTTCAAGTATTTTTAATAATATTCACAACAAAATATTAAGCTATGTTAAGAAGTATCAAACAACATGTTTAGAAATCACAATATCATTTGGAAGTTCGAACAACACACTAAGAGCATTGGGAACATGAGGCTTTGGAAAAAAAAAGCCTTTGACACCCTTTGGAACTTTTGGCACTTAAACAACATGTTGTGAGCATTGAAGTTCAAGGAAAAAACATGTTAAGTACAACACAAACAATGACGCCAAACAACATGACTACAATAGACAAAACATGATTAGCATAATTATGATGTAAATCTAAATTAAAAAGATCAAAAATGAATTTTCAAAACTATGATTAAAGACACTTAAAGCTCAAATGAGCCACTATTTGTACATTTTCTGAAACATCATTACAAGGAAAATTATCGAGTTTGGTTTTTACTTTTGATTGTGGCAACTTTATAAATATGAATGATTGATAATAGGTAGGAATAGCCATTACATCTATTATTTTTATAAATAATGGAAACTACATTTTTAAAATAAATGATTTAACTAATTTGTTTTATAAAGGAGTTGGTGGTTTGATTGTAGCCATTCAATTAAGAGCTAAGTTGACTTGGAAATTCTTAAGAAGATTTTAAAGAGGTAGGTGAGTGAAGGTGCCACTTTTCTAGGAGGAAAATGGTGATTACTCCAAATTATTTAAGGGATTGGTTCTGAAGTGTTTAGGAAAGGGATCATATTGGTGTTATTTTTCTAGTTGATTTTCATGTTGATTTGCAATTTGTAATGGAGTATGAGGTAGAGGGTAACAAGTTGGGACCCTTTACTCCCTACTTTGTGCCTTCATATTTATGTGTGTATTTTTGGGGACGTACTTGAAAATTTTAGAATACAATATTTGGGTGCAAGCAAAATTTTTAAAAAACTCTTGATCCTTGTAGTTTACTTGTAGCATACATGAAAATTAACCATAAAATAAGCCTATATATATATTTAAAAATCAATGACTAACATGATAGTAATATTTTATTGTCATAATAATATTGAAGAACCACATTTTAAAATTTTATTTAAGTAGATTTTTTCACACCATAATTTGGAAAAGAATGGAAGTGACCCTCAATGTCCTAAGGACATTTATATGACATTTGAAGACATCCCTAGGAATAGATGTCCTTGTGGTGAAGGATGTTCATTCTAACAACCTTGATCCTCGGGGATATATGTTATCCTTCAAGTGGAATTGGTTAATGATTCTTCATAAATAAGTTGATGTTGGCAATGGTCACACCATTGTATTGTATGCATTATGCAACGATCGATTGTGTCAAGGTAGGAGTGTTGTAGACAATTCCTTTAACATTTTGAAAAGTCACTGCTAAAAACTAGCTTGCGTGTTCTCTTTTTGCTGTAAGTGGTAATTTGTTATTGTATATTTTACAACATGGTTTTTGGTCTAGAAATTTTTTTGACATTGAAACTTTGATGATTTTGTTACAACTGAAAAACATTGGTAATTTTGTGCATGTTCTTAGTTTTAAAAAAAAAGTAATGAGTAGATTCTTGTAAAAGTAAAGTTGACAAAGAGGTTGAATTATAATTACATGGTTTTGAGATTTTTGGATTAAATTAAACATTTGTTCATGTTCTAATATTTTGGAACTTGATCATGCAAAGGACATTGACATTCTAAATCTTGAATATGCATAAGGGATTGCTAGTGACATGGAATGCTTATTTTTTATAATTTAAACTAATCTTTTTTTTATCTTGAACCTAACTATCAATTTGAGTTATCTAATTATTATTTAAACATATATGAATTATCATGAAGTTAATTATGGAAACATTTTATCTGGGTGAAAGCACATTATGGTGACCCATTTTGGGGTGTCACATTTTTTTTAAATTTTTTTAGGGGTGTGTATGTTTGAATGTAAGGCACCTCAAAATTTTGAAAGATTTTCACAATAATTTTTCATATTTTGGTAGAATATAACTTAGGCAAAATATTTTTTAAAAAATATTTTATTTTATTTCATGGGATATTGGAATATATTTGTGAAAATGAATGTAATGTACTCAAAAATAGACTATGTAGCAGAGGGTTCCAGCCTCAGATGTCTCTCCCTCTTACGAGTTCTCCAATAATGATTGCACCCATCTTGGAAAGAAACTCTTTTGTTTTTGCAGCCATTTAGCTTCATGCTCCAGGATCTTCTCCATGCCATTTTTCCTCTAGTTACTACCATAGTTTTAGGGTTTAGGGTTACTACCCCGTCTGCTGCTGCTTGTTCTGTGTGCAGTGCAGAAGATCTCCGATCCTAGCTGCTTTAGGTAGGTGGTTACTTAGTTACTTGCTTACAGCAGTGATTTGCTTTCACTGGGGCTCATTCTTCTAGCTCTGTCAAGCTCCTGCGAGAAACTGATGGACTCTGGAAGACTCTGGTAGCCACAAGTCTTTGTAACGAGACGTAAAATTGATGCAAGCGATGAACACTTCCCAGGTACCACAGCTCTTCTACGGTTGTACAGCATTCATAGATAAATCTCAAAACACAGGAATTTGCCCTCGGAAAATTATGTATTGAGCACTTCTGTTCAGTTTGGAGTTGGTCTTGATCTATGTTTGAATTTCTGTATTGTGGGGTAGATGCTGCAGGAGGAATTCCAGGAACATGTGAATAAAGTCCATAGCATCATCACAAGTGTCTGTGATGGTGCTAAAGCAAGTTGGATAAATAGAAATCAATGTAACCTCCTGGCAGAGCTGTATGAACATATTGGTGCATTTGTCAAGCAGTTGATGATGATGGATGCTGTAGATGTTGTGCTCTCCCTGCAATCTCTTGATGAATTTATTCATTTGCTTGAGAAGGGAAAGGTTCTAGTGCTGCAATATTCAAGCGCACAGTGGTTTGAGTTGCTGGTTACTAGAGGAGATAATAGGGAAGCATTTAAGGAGGTCCATCGTGCACTTGATTTGTACATCACAACATTGCAAATGAAAGTGCTACAGATAGCAACTGAAGTGCACCTGCCAAGTCTTTTTGATAAAAAATTTAGTGAAGATGTCTATGAGGACAATGCAAGAAAGGATCGTGCTGAGATGTTGGAGAAGTTGGAGGAGCTGGAAAAGAATGTGCCGATTGCAATCAAGAAGCTCAAGCATGAGCAGCCCTTCTCATTTTGGGATTCAAAGGGAAAGCAGTCAAAAGAAGAGCTACCTTTCATAATGCAGATAGATCCGTTGGATATTGAGCTTGGGAAACAGATTGGGAAGGGGGCATATGGGTTGGTGCATGAGGCATATTGGCTTGGATGTAAATTCGCTATCAAAATCATAGAAACTAGTGATGTTAGTCAATTGCAGAAGGAGGTTGGCATACTTTCAAAACTTAGGCATCCACACATTGTGCAATTAGTAGGCTTCTCTGTAACTGATGGCAGAAGCATGATTGTGATGGAGCGGATGGATGATGATCTGCGTCATCTCATTGAGGTTCAATGTGATATTCCCCCCTTTTCACAGCATGTAGCTATAGACATCATTTCTCAAATTGCTGCAGGCATGGCATACCTACACAACCAGGGGGTTTTCCATGGAGACCTTAAAGCCTCCAATGTGTTGGTGAACCGTCATGGTGACCACATTGAAGCTAAGATAACAGACTTTGGGGTATCACAAAGTGTGCAGCTCATCAGGCGATGTGAATCATCAAGGTTCGACAAAAATGGTGATGTTTCACCAAATTCGTCAAAGTCTGACGTGTATTCAGCATCATCTTTCTCTGGCATTGTTGGGACAACTTGTTGGAGGGCGCCAGAGGTGTTTCCTGTCCAGGCAAGTAAAGGAATAAATGTAAACCAGTTGGTTATCTTTGGGGATGGGATTGTTTTTGAGTCATACTCTCTTGTTGAATGGCCCAGAATACTTGATGGCATTTTGGACTCCAGTCAAACAATCATTTCCTATGAGATTGTAGACCGAACCACTAGCTCTTTGGGGTGGGATGCATTGTTGTTCTGATCAAATGTGAATTCTTCTTGTTTAGGCTTGCAACTTGGAAATGTCCCATGAAGACTATCAACAATGCCAACATCTCACTGGGACACTTTGTTTGTTTTCATCTGTTCCTATTCCAGAGTGCCAAGCACATTGTAGAAGGCAAGGCTGAAATGACAGAAGCTGAAAAGGTTATCATGGATGGGCATTCTGTTTTGGAGCCGCTAATTACCAAACATCCCCGTTATAAGCGATATAAGCGAACTATGAAACGTGCAGATGTTGAACAAGAACTTGATGGAGATGGTGATATCTCAACTGAACATGCGACAGACATTGTGGGAGGACTGGATGGAGATAGCATTCTTGATAAAATCTCTAGAGAGCTGCAGAAGGCCCGACGTGGTGAGGTCATCACCGACAACATTACGAACAACAATGTTGTGAAGCTGGTTGCAAACAAACCAACATTGGAACCAACGTATACAGCTAAAGCAGATGTGTATAGTTTTGGCATGACCTGTTATGAAGTCCTTACTGGATGCACACCATTTAGCAGTCTTCCACGGTCTGCAGTCTACAAAAGGGTGATGGCCGGTGAACGGCCAGAATTGCCTTTTGATATTGATACCAGGTTATACAATCTCATTCAGATGTGCTGGGACACTGATGCTCAGAAGAGGCCTACATTTAAAGAGATTCGCAGTAGCCTAGAAGATATAATGATGCCACCCATTTCCCAACTTCGCTCCCAAGCACCCAGGTTAAATGGACAATGCACAATTAGCTAGTTTACAGCCTGATTAGAGGCAAGCAGAAACTTCTGGAATCTTTAGTCAAGGTGGAGGAGCTTTGAATCTCTAGCTGTTATGTACCTTCTATCATGTTACATAGGTCTTTGGCCAGGTTGAGTGCTGGCTATCATCATGACCTAGTCTACCTGCAGATTTCAGAATTGTGAGAAACTCATGATGCAGATCTTTGTACAGTTGTTTGCCCAAACTATTCAGCAGATTATTGTATACATACTGGAACCCACCCATTGGAGCTTATAAAGTCATTCAGAGGGAAGTGATGTTCGGTAGTCGTTGCCATTAATTATGAAGGATATGGTCTCAAACTTGGGGAGTGACGCTCTTGATGTTATGACCACACTAGAATTGGGAGTTAGTACCTTAAAGTGGCTTACAGTATCCCATTGCATACTGTAACATAGGATGTACGTGTGCACTTTGATATCCATGGAGCATCCAAGTGACTGAGAAGAAACTTGAGAGCTGCCATCTTTGTCCCCAGTAGTGCACCAGAATGTCTTTTCTTACAATTGAAAGAGTTTCATGGCCTTAACCCTTGAACGTCAGAGACAGACCAAAATACACTGAAAAGTGGACCAAATTGGTCTGCCCTGATGTTTAGGGTTTAAGGCACATGGTTTTAGGGGCAGTTCTGCTCCTGCAGATGAGAGGCTTCAGGTCTGATCACTGTACACATGGTCAAGATGCAAATGGTGTATAAGGAGGCATCTAAATGGTAATTTGAATTGATATCAAAAATATTGGATGAACTTGTATAACAAATATTCTTAATGTATTATACAAACATTTTGATAAATTTGAACTTAATTTAATGGGTATGAAGTGTCCAAAAGCACTTTTAAAACCATGTCACCAGTGCTTTTTGTTGTTTAAAGGACTTTAAAATGATTCAAAAAAACATTTTTATGAAAAAAATATGTACATTTTTACATACTAGTATAATAATAATAATATAATGCAAATTTTTTTGGAGTCATAAAAATGAATTAAAAATTAAATACATTCTTAAATTACGACTTTAAGAATATTTTGTTTTTAAACACTCAATCTTTAGTGTGAATTCAAATTCAAAGTTTTTGTTCTTGTTGGAGGTTAGACCATGTTTGGAATGTTGCAATCTATTGATTGGCATGGCATGCATGTAGAAATTTGTTATGCAAATCAAAGTGTGCCCACCATTCACAGTACATCCCATGATAATTCAACTTAGTATAGTTCCTATAATGATGTTGTATTGGGTTATCCAAACGGTAAATTTTTAATTGTCTATTAAAATAGACTATAGCCAATTATACAATTAATCCGTTATACATGCATACAATTATTATTAGAATGTTAATATCCAATTGACAATGAAAATATACCAATTATGACTAAAAAAAATTGGGTTTGGAGCCCTCAAATTACTTTCCCAAATTTAGAAATTTTCAATTCTGAAAATGTGGAAAACAAAGAATGTTGACACTTGGGCCAACAGGATAGGCTACATTAGTCCTAATTATAGTAGGTGGTCTATTTCTTCTTCATTTGTTCCTCTATTGTAAATTCATCAAAACTTATTATTCTTGTATAGACATTTGGCAATGAACAACCCACTCCCAAATTTCATCCCAATCTTCTTCTTATTTGGGTGCTCAATAATGAACATCAAACATTACAAAACTTTATTTATAAACACACCACAATTTCAAAAAATGTACAAAGGTATTGGGAAGTAAAAAGGATAATATAAAGGATGTCAAGTCAACACAAACTAAATGTCAAAATCTTTCCATCTCAACAATCGACCGCTTATAATAGGTTGATCATTGTGATGGGGGTTGTGTCTTGAAGGGGTGGAAGTTAGGAAGTAGTTAAGTCTACTATTATCGCCTTACTTAAAATGGAAGATGCTTGCATCTTTTGTAACGTAATTGAAATTTTTTGACCAAAAAAAGTAACCAAGATAGAAAAAGGAGGGCCCTTTGGCCCTTTGAAGCTCCAAATGGCATTGGTACAATGATGTAAGAACTCATTAGCTTGTTTGTCCAAACATCCAAATACCTCAATTGCCAAAGGAAGGAATTGATCAATGGGGTGTCAATTGTAATAACTCTTTTTATTGGCTTGAGCTACATTGGAGGTAATAAATCCTTGAGTTTTGGAAGATTGAAGAAGTAAATATACATGCATTGAGTCCATAATGACAACATTAGTTAGGGTGTGAATGCCATCTTTGGTGAACATGTCGTCTTATCGAAAGGAAGAGTGAACCATGGTTGAGGGAAACACATGTAATTATTTTTTACTCACATGAAAGCTTGCATCTTGTGCAATGGAAACAAAAATGTCATGAACTACATCATGGCTTCCCGTGCATTCATTGCCATGGGCGAAATGTAAAAGGTGGATACCCATGGGGTGTGTGCACACACATCGAGGGAGGCCTGCAATTGAAGGATGTGATAATCCAAACTGTGTTTGAAACATTGTGGAAAAAATTGGGGAAGGTAATTGGAAAGTTGGGAAGACTAGTCAAGCCATAAGCTAAACACCCACCCTAGGGCCGAAACATGACACCTTGAGGTGTTGTTGGAAAAGGAAGGTGTTGTTGTCAACCCATGTTAGGGCTTCAAGAAGGAAAAGATGTTAATCAACCATAAACTTAACAACTATGATTGAAATTACAAGGCCCAACTTTTAAAATAGGTTTTTGTGGTAATGGTGGCTATTGGTATGAATTCGATGTCATCGAAAATTATTGGGAAAATGTTTGTTTACAAGCTAGAGGTCTTTCTGGGTTATCAAAGGACCTATCATGGCCATAAAAACAACCAAGATTATAAGATTTTCTAATCAAAATAATAACAAAGCAAGTCTAGTTCAAAATCCAAATCATGAAATAAAATAAACAAGAATAAGACACGACATGTACGAAATAAGGATCCAGCAAGATTTTATTGGATTGAAGAAATGAAAAAAAAACAACGTTATGACAAAAAAATACCTAAAACTTGTGTTGAACAAATTAAAAGTATTGGGGAATTTTACTTCTATTTATACCACTTGGGCACCTAATTTAGAAAAAAAATTCAAGAAATTTCTAATCTACATGTGGCCTATGTTCAACCATGTGCGCCTATGTGCACCCATGTGTGAATTATGAATGAAATAAGACTCAACTAAGAATGAACTAAAACTCAACTAAGAATGAATTAAAAATAAATTGAGTGAATTAAATGTTAACTAAAAATGAATTTAAAGTGAATTATGAATTAACTAAAAATGAACTAAAACTTAATTAAAAATGAATTAAGAGTCAACTAGAAGTGAATTAAAATTTAATTGGAAGTTAATTAAAATTAAACTGAAATTAAAATTAAAAGTTAGGTACAAGCTTATTACAAGTCATGGATTGACACAACCCCAAGCTCCTTAAGGGATTCAAATGTGAGTCCAAATTGAAAACATTGGAAGAACAAGGAGTTGGGGCACGCTCCTTGGCTCGCAGCATTTTGAGGGGGTTGAGGGGCGTGCTAGAGCTTTGAGATAGGACTAGGAAGATTAACAAACATTCAATCACTCACACGGATCTGCACAAATTAAACAACAAGTTGGTTAGTGCATAACTGGAACACTTTTGGTGCTAAGAAAAGCCACGGGCAAATTCAGACTCACAAGACTCACCATGGCCCAAACTTGGGGGAAGCCATCACCTTCCCCCTTATAATATATTCTGTGCCTCTCCACGAGGCCCACATCCAAATGGCTTTTTGTCCCACGACTCCCAAGTGGGAGTCCTGAAATTGCCAAAATTGAGATTCCCGCGACTTTGAGGCCCTATAACTTTGTGTGCAGACCTCTGATTGAGATAAAGTCTAAAACAAAGTTGTAGCTTTCATCGAGAGCTTTTCAATAATATGTCGCACACCACTTGCACGCAAGGAAATTGGGTCGATTCCCGACTTTTAGTGGTCAGGAGTCAAATTACCAATTTGATTCTTGGCCCTTCTTTTGACCATAACTTGTGTTTTAGATGTCCAAATGAGTCATATGAGCCCATTTTAAACATCTACGTTTCAATAGATTTCCAATGGTATAAAGAAATCTTCGATCCATTGAGTTTTGACCCTTGCAATCGCTCTCTGAACATTCGGGAGTCCATTGTGAGTCCACCGGGAGTCCACCGAGAGTCCACCGGGAGTCCAACTCCCAAAATGGAACCTCCTTTGGGAGTCTGAGGGTTCATTCCCTCACACTTTCCTTCACCCCTGAGCTTCCCTCTTGGCCCGCAACCTTGTAAGCCTTTGCCTTGGTTGCAAGCCCAAGGTTAGGGTTGCGACATGGATGAACATTTAAATGATTGAATTCCATGGCATTGGCATGTGTGAAAGACCTTTGACCTAACGGACGTCTAAACACTTGAAAGAAGGAAGGAATAAAAGGAAACAAGGGAGTCTATGAAGGTGAAAAAAATAGATGTACATCGTAATAGATACAATGGATGTTGCATGAAACATTGGGTTAGAATTCCAAAGGCTACTTAAACATCACCCATTATAAAGAGAAGCACTACAACAACAGGGGGCTATTTTGCGATCCAAATATCATCACAAACAACAAAGAACGAAGTTTCCGAAAGCCCGCTGTTGCGAACCATAATTCCTTGCAAACTCATAAGCTTTTGCGATACCATAACATTCACACCCGTATAATCGCAAGTCCTTCGCAACTCCTGAACTTGATACAATTGCAAAACTTTTTCGATTGTAACTGTTTCTATAAATTTTTGGCGATTAACATTACATCGGAAACTATTTGCAACAAACCCATCACCGCAACGACTTAGCGAATTGACTCAAAAGTCTATCGATTTCTGATATAAGATTTAACGCAAACTTTTTGGGATTCTCAAAATGCCGCTAAAAGTTTGCGAAATCTAAGATTTCGCAAACCTGTTTTGGAATGATTTTACCCGTAAGAGTGTAGCGATGTCTGTCACATGGTATATTTGGTCTTTTGGCTTTTGTAGTGTTGCGAAGAATTATGACTCGCAAATGGTTTTGAAATCCACTGTGTATCGCAAAAGCATGGCACTGTGTTCTTATTTTGGAAGCAGGGTTTATATTCATTTGGAGTCACTTTGGGCCGCAAAAAAAAATATCTATATCAAAATTTCAATATTTACAATGTAAAAAGGTTTGCAACCCTTGGGTATCTAACACACTAGCTGTCTATCTAAAAGGGAGACTTCCTTCCCCTCTTGGATTTCTTCCTTGAATCTTTCTTCCTAGTGTTCTCTGGTGGAGGGGGAGGCTACTCATCCTCCTCCCTCTCTTCATCGTCCCCCTGCCCCTCCTCCTCGTCCTCGTCGTCCTCC
>Ga0116227_10008581_pt1 | contig 19177 bp, 15 predicted proteins | sample S1TSphgellanicum_FD_89693 | JGI IMG/M metagenome (GOLD analysis project Ga0116227, IMG submission 89693) | Host-associated microbial communities from peat moss isolated from Minnesota, USA - S1T2_Fb - Sphagnum magellanicum MG | ecosystem: Host-associated > Plants > Peat moss > Unclassified... | reverse complement strand
TCGTGTGAGGTTCTTCACTTTCCCCAATCTTTGCTAGGGATGATCCCCAATTTCAAGGGAAAAAAACAAAAAATTTCTAAAAAAAAAAAAAAAAACAAACTGCTGGAGGGTAGAAAAGGAAGAGCAGCAAGTGAGGTAACCACCATGGGATGATTAAAACTAGGGAACTAACTGGAACCCAACAGAAAACTGTTTCGTGACCACTTTCCATCCATCCATCCATTCATCCATTCTTTCTGCTACGCTGGAGTGTGCTGGACCTGCTGGTTCTGACTGTGGCCGCCCCTCCCTCACTCGGGTACCACATGAGTTGGTGTTAACTCGTGTCCGGTTTAGTCCGTTTATGGCATCCCCTCTTCTGTCGGTGTGCAGCTTTCCTGTCCCTCGCTGCCTGCAAACCTGCCTTCCTGCCGCGCTCTCTGTGGAGCTTTTCTCCTGCAACATTGCCTTTCTCTTGGCATCATCCTCATCAGCCTCATCGCCCCCCGCTGTCGTACCTCCTTGCCCCTCCTCCTCAAGCTTCAACCGTGTGTCTCTTTTGCAGCTCTCTTTCAGCGGCTTTTTTTTTTCCTTCTTCTTTTGGTGGAAACTTTTATTCTAAAGCTACTGGAAAAATTGTTTCGGCGTTTGGCGTTGGAGACCGGGAAGAGGAGGAGGAGCAGCAGGAGGAAGAGGAAGAGGAGGAGCAGGAGGAAGAGGAAGAGGAGGAGCAGGAGGAAGAGTAAGAGGAGGAGGCCCTGAATGTAGTTGTGCTATACTTCACAGGCGGGAAAATTTGGCCCCTGGGCTTAGATGATCGCTTATTATTAACGACGTTGCTGTTCGACTTGCTGCTTTGGGAATCTTTTTCTTTTTGGCTCTCTGTTTTTTGTGTGGCTTCCGAAATCCTCCTATGTTGCAGAATTTGTGGTTGGAGCATGGTTTTGAGTGTTCGGAGAACGATCATTATGCAGGTCTGTGTCCAATTTATTGTTCTAATCTTGTACTGCTTTCTTCACTTGCTGATAGTATTCTACCAGTCGTGCAGTATTTCTAAATCTTCTAGATTTCTTTTCCTGTCTTCTTCTTCTCCCTCCTGTGGCTCTTTCTTTCGCTTTGGAATTTTCTGAAAGCAGAGAGAGACACAGAGAGAGAGAGAGAGACACACACACAGAGCTTCCAGTGTGTACATGCTGAAACTCACACTTGATGCAATTTTTTCTTCTTTTCGACATAAGAGGATGCATAAGTGCTCGCACTCTTGCATGACCAAGCAAATTTGATGTAGAGAGCCCTAGAGAGAGCTTGCGACTCTTTTCCTTATCCGGTCCTCTGTGCTTTGAGGCTCTCGTGTTATATATATATGCTTTGTTTTTCGTTGGCTCCCGCTGAAGCACCTGATAACGTGGTAAACATGCTTATGCAGTTGTGTGAAGCGCATGCTTCTGCTGCAACTCTCGCCTCTTGTGCTAGTCGCCTTGAATTTTTCTGAAACGTGCTCTACAACATAGCACTGATGCAGGTGGCAGCCTCCCTTTGATCACTTTTGTTCTATAGCTTTCTCTTCAGTAGCAGTATGTGTCATTTCAGGTGCTTATATCAGTGTAGCAATTTCCCTTGCTGTGTCCCATACAGGTGTCATAACTGCAGAAAATTCAGTGACTGCATTGTGTTGGACTAGGTTCTACTCAGTGTCCATTTTATCAGCGCAATGCTCTTTATTGCTTCACTCTTAGTGTCTGCCTTAGTAGGTACACAATGGAAATCTCAGTCTTGTCCCTCTCATTTGTTCAAATCAAGCTGTCTAATTTTGCTCTCCTTTTTCACACAGCCAACCTACTGGTTCACCCTCCCTCAAGAGGATATTTGACTTTGAACAAGCTTAATACAGCATCACAAATTCATGATTCCAATGTACTATTGGTACTTTGCATAAGACGTGTGGTGGTCTCTTATGCTGCATCGCATAAAGTTTTATGACCTGTTGTGAAAATTGTAGCTGCTGTCTGGTGTCTATTAGCAGAGCAGTTGGGTTATTTATATTGTTAGCTAAATTTGCTGCAGCCAGTGAGGAACCTAATTGTATTCAATATGTGGTGATTGCACTGTGCATGGCTCAATGAATTCTGAAGAATTCTTTGTTGACAGTTTTGACAGCATGGAATCCACTGCACAGTGATAATTTCAGAGGCTGACCTTTTTGGGTCTCTCATCATTAGTCACAGCTGTTTGTTTGTAGAAAATGAAAATATGTCTAGCAGCTCTCAGCCAGGATTTACTGAGTGAGTGAGTGGGTGGGTGGCTTGGGGGGTCATGTTTTCTTGCTAAGACTACCATAGATTGATGATACGCATAGGAAGTATAAAAAAAAATTGTCTTCAGCCTGTTGCCAAAAGCATCTTCTCAGTTCTTTCATCTCCTGCTCTCCTCTTTCTGTGTCTGACAGGGTAATATGATTGTCAAGATGCCTGAACATGATGCAGAGACCCCATGCTCAGCTTTTGGCACAAGAGTATTTCAACAGCAAACAAAGAAAATTAAAGAGGGACTCATAAAGCATTCTTTTCTTGACTCAGAAGTTTGAAAAGAAAGTTAAATCCTTTTGAGGATTTTAAGACTATGAGCAAGAAGCCCAGCAGCAGCAAAGCTCTTCCTTGTGCTCTCGTCTAATACGGTAGAAGGATGAAGGGTTCCCAATCTCACGTTTGTATTCCCCATGCTCACAGTTATCCAATAATTGGAAGCAGGGGGGAACAAGGAGATTGACATGAAAGTGGACTAAGGACCATATGTGTGTGCCTGGCATGGAGAAAAATGGAGGGTGCCTTAGCCTGGAAATGACACTGGTGTATGCAAGCCTGGCTGCCATTGATGGATTCATTTCCATTTCTGCTGCAATTCAGGTGTCCTACTTCAGACCTGTGCTCTCCATCAGTCAGTTTGATGACTGCATTAGGGCTCCAATTAAATAGCTGAGGGTGTAGGAAATGAGAGAGGAGCTAAATCTGAAGGGTGAGTGAAGGCTGGTCACAGTTCTTGATTGTTTGTGCTGTCTTGAGTTCCTGTGACTCTTATGTGAAGCCAACATTGTGAAAGAGAGGCAAGAAGATTTGAAGATTGGTATGTTGTGGAACTAGCCTAAGGAAGTTGAATAGAGCAAGAGAAAGTAATGTAGAGGATGTATTTTGAAACTGTGAGGGACAGTGTTCATCCTCAGGAGGGGTCACTTACCTTCCTTATTTGGGATGGGCTTGTGCAGCTGCTAAGGTTTTATGTACATAATCCATATGCCAGTTGGATGCGACAAAAGGCTAGCTCACTCTACCAACCTGTTATCATTTGCATTTCTTGAAAGTTTGAATGATGTCTTGAAGGCCTCACCAGTCATTGATTAGGGTCAGGTGGCTAATATGCCCATTTGATGTTTGCAGATGTTTCACTGTATGATAGGTGCTTCAAATTTTGGTATGCTCTACTACTTGCTGTTGTCCAGGCATATGCAGACTTCAGTCTGTGTACAGTACAAGCTGCTGTTTTGTATTTGTGCCATGCTTTGAGATTGTTGCTTTCTAAAGATGCATCCTGCATAGTTTTATACACAGATGTACATGAATGGACACCAGTTATTTACATGGGTGCATCAATATAGTCTTCATATGTAAAAATGTAAGAATACAACTAGAAGTAGATTACATCCTTTAAGTGCATGGATGCTGAAAGTTGACATATAGGACTGTAGCCTTGACAGTAAAGACAGCAGGCATTTATCACTGGCAGTTGCAGTACCAAGAGTGGAGAAGTTTTCAGTATTTGAATAGGTAGAATTTTGCACAATCTCCAAATAAGGTGATCAGTTCTTCCACTATAGAACATAATCTGCTCAGGTTGGCTGCAGTCATATCATGAGACTCTATAAGCAATGACTTAGAGGTTCAGGGAATGCAATCGGTGGTGTCCACTAACTAATGTGCCATGGTTGGACCTGGGTTTGGGAAAGCAGGGTACTTTTTGTATTTTGTTTTGAATCCAATTGCAACCTGCAGAGGGTGGAAGTGCTGGTCAAGTCTCTGGGGCTTTTTGGTCTCAGGTATATAGTCTTTGTCTACCTCTTGATACCTGTGGTTTCCTGGGTCCTCAGGTCCTCTGTGGCTTTACCAAATTTCATCCTCTCTTTCATGCATTCCTGTCAGGCTTAGAAGCAAGCCACCAGGGTGACATGTGTCTTTACCAGGCCTGCGAGTGTATCAGCTGGTGAAGCAGATATTTACAGTAAGATGTATAGCCACTCTAAAAGATGGTAACTTGTCACTGGAGACTTATTGCCCAGTGGCAGTATTGGGCTTCTGTTATGGGCAGGTGGTTTGAAGCCCTCAACTGGCTCCTAGAGGGGCCAAAGTCTGCATGTGAGTTGACTGTGAGGGTAGTTCAGTTCCATGCACCTAGCAGAGGAGGGTGTAGAAGTCAAAATTCAGGATTTATTACCACTCTGCTTAATATCATTTAATATATCTGTATGAGTAGGCTGTGAAACATACTACTCTTCAGGTTGGCACTAAGCACCCAGTTTCTTACCAAATGGCAGTGTAATCTGGTGTAAGCTTTATGACGGTCATTGGTTATGGGCTGTGTTTGGTGGGGTATACAGCAGCACCTGACATTGTGTTCCTGACTGCATTTCTACTCCTCCTTTCTTTCTGGTAGTTCCTCTTTCCTGCCTACAATGAAATTGAACAGCTTTGTGTCTCTTGAAGTACACACTGATCTTCAACAACTGCAGATTCCTCAAGCTGTACAGATGATCTCATACTGGTGTTTCAGGATCAGGCTTCTAACTTGTGGCGTTTGTAGGGTGGACCTGTGCCATCAAGCCACTGACCATGATGAGGAGGATGATGACAACCACTCTGAGCAATTATTGTCCACTGTTCATTCTCAGACTTCAAAGAGTTTTTACCACTATCATACATGGTGCATACCATTTCGGCGCATTCGAGGGCGACAGCGGCTTGTGATTCTGGTAAAGATAGCAAGTTGAACCATACACTTGCAATAAGGAAGGGGATATTCACACTGATGTGTCTTCAGATTGACAGGTTTGAAAGTGCAGCAGTGCAATTTTCTAGCTTTCCTGAGGAGCTAAGAACGTTTTCCCTGTATTTTTGAATTCAGAGAGGCAGCAGTCTGCAAGATGTGCACTGTGTTAGTAAGAACCATGTTTTAGGGCAACCAAAAAGGGCACGAGATGTTGTAATTGGTCTACACATGATTTCTGCCAGATTCAGTTCTGAGTTCTGAGATTACAAATGGGGAGTTGGATCAATTGGAATTGCAGATGGTGATGGGTATGTGTCTCCTGACCGCAGCATTTACAGGACTTATTTGGTATGGGATGGGTGGCAACAATATCAATTCTGTGACAATAGCTAAAGTATTTCTTCAATTTTCTTGCCTTCTCTTCTTTGCTCTTTGAGTCACCACTGCAGTCTGTTAAATACTTTGTGCTTCTGTCTATAGTTTGGTGCATATGTGCAATCGAGCTAGTAGACTCTGAGCTATGCTGGCATCTCCAGTTGTGACTGACTTGCTGTGCAAGTTGTTTCAGTGCTACATACAGGCAATGGTCTACTTGAATGGGCTTCACATTCCTGCACTCATATTCTAGATACTGCTCTCTTGATAAAACAGTGCTGATTTTGCCTCTTTCCGTGAAGTACTGTCACTTAATATCCGAACTGTGCCCTATAGCATTTAATCATTTGTTGGTTCATGCAGGTGTATGCAGATCTTTTTGCTATTGTCACACTTTTCTTAGGAGGAGGGCTTGCAGCATATGGTGAACCTCTTTCCCATCATCTTTCTTGTAAAGTTTGGATAAGGAGGTGAATGTGAGGCTTATTCAGATCAATATCTTTAGGAAATCTGAAATTGTCCAGGTCATGGAGTTAAGGGCCTTTTTCTATAACCTCACCTTGGTCATTTCAAAATAGATTTTCTTTTGTGTTGAAGAATAGGACCTGAAAAGTCTGCCAGGAATGATAGATCCCAATGTGAGCAAAGTCACTTTTAGGATGTTCTGATATATGTCAGAAAGTCCATCTAAGTTGGAGGTATTAAGGGGGATATTCAGCAAGATACCAATTCAGGGTACTCTACTTTGTGATTGTTCCCAATGTGTGGCATTTTAATTCTTGCAGGCCTGCTGTTGTACAACAAGATGTGTAGAGTAAAGACAAGCCAGGCATCTGCAGATATTCATAAGGTGAATCCTCCCATTTCAAAATCACCATAAGAAGCTCTTGTTCCCCTCCTGAAGTGCAGTTCCACTCTCTGGAATATATAGTTTTGAGGTAAGCACCAAAAGTTCTCTTTTTGTTGTGAAGTACTGATATATTATTAAAATATCACTTCAGGTAGCAGGATTAGCAGTGGCTTCAGTGGTATGCTTCTCCCTTCGAGCATTCATAGTGCTTGTCTTTGACAACCCTGTAAGCTTCTGCTTCTGCTTCTGCTTTCTTCCTTCCATGCTTGCCAAATCAATGCAGTGTCTCTGGTCATAGCAATGTGAATGAACTTAGAGTGACATTATGAGGATGTTGTTGTCTGTGGAAGTTTACTCAAGCTTATGGGTTTCCAATGTTAGACCACTGTGTTCACAGTTGGGGCAAATTTTCACTCATTTGGAGGACTTGTTACAAGGTCACATAACCAGCTTCAGGTTTTGAGGTTGTTCTTAATCAACACTAAACTCTAAATCAGCATGTAACAAATCTGGGAAAGCCGTTGTGCACAGCACTTCATGCAACTGCAGTGTGACCCTTTCAGGGTTCAGAAATGTTACTGCTCTGGTAGTCATCTTGTAATAGTTTCTCTAGTAGAATTTGAATTTCTCAAGTTCCAGAGCTGTTTATATCTTAGATGGCCATCTCCCCTAATGTCTTTGGAATGTGATGGAAACAGTTTATAAGCATATGGGATTTGGAGCATGTGGAGAGCCAACTGTCTCCGACTCTTACCTTTCTGTATTATGTGATAGGTTATTCTTGCCTACCCTTCTGTTTTTGGGCTGGACAAGATGCACTGCTCAATGCTAGGATAACTGCTGAAGAGACTCTGCAATTTCTTAGAAAAAACTAAGAATCAATATACAGGACATACTTTCTTTCAGTTCTTAGATAGGTTTCTATGGATGGTCGTGAGGGGGATTTACTTCATTTTTGTATTAGCCTTACAAACTAGGAGCTTCAGATGTGTTGCTGACCCTGAGGAGGGGCCTCATAGTTTATTCAACAAAATTGGAAGGATACCACTAAAGAGGAGGGAGAGGTGTTTATTATCCCTTGTTATGATCATGCTTGACATGCTCTTACATTCAGATTTGGTTTGAATTACAGGTGAAGCAATACCCTCAATTGTGGTGCTGTGGATGATGAGAGATATGCCTCCTCGATCGAGGGATCCCAGCCTTCATGGTCACTCCACGCATGATGAATTGGTTGAGGATGATGTTGAGCAAGCCTTGATACCAGATCCTGGGCTCCTGTCTCAATGGGTAGTTTCACCATCTGGCCGACATTATCTTGTGCTTCTGGGTGAACCTTCCAACATCTCTCCACAAAGATCTGAGGTATAACCCCCAGAAGATTATCATATGAAATCCCTATGACGAAGACAAATTCCTATAATCTTTCTGCATGTGAGATCCTGGAACTTCATGTGTAGTACCCTGTAAGCTGCTCCCCTCTCTCTTCATCTGTTCCCTTGTTGTAACCAAACTGGGCTTGGGGTCTATGGGTGGTCAATAGCAGCTCTATATAATAGAGCTTACAGTGGATGCCCTAAACTTGTGCTCTCTACACCTTTGTTGACCATAATCTTGGTTTGGTCCTACTTCCAGTCTGAAAGCTCTTCAAGCCAGCAGCTGAAATTGTGAACTTTCCTTCTCTTCATGCATATTCATTGTTTTCATGTAACTAGGATGCTTTTGGGTAGACAGTCAACATTGGTAGCTATCTCTCCTCTCTATGTCTTGCATTATTTTTTCCTTGTATTGAGCTGAACTGGTCCTTGAAGTTCTTTGGACAGCATAAAGTAGAGCATTTGTTTCATGTTTTTCTCTCTTTCCCTCTGCCCTTGCTCAAGTCCAAGTTGATCTTAGGCCTAACAACCTTATCTGTGCACATGGACAAAATCCATGTCCTGGTATGTAGAATACATGGTTTCCCTTCTTTCTACCACTCTAAGGATTTTTTGTTTCTGGTTCTGTGAGCAGGTGTTGAAAGACAGCAGTGGTTAGACAATCATTCCCACCACTTAAAAAATGGAAAATCATCAGTCTTTCATATATTGAGGTCCTTCAAAAATGTTTCACCTCCTGGCTGATATGTCCACAAATTGAGCAGTCAGAGGCAGAGAAACAGAGAATACATCTCCTCCCCAATTATGCCTGCCAGTTGTCTTGACAACAAATATGTGAGAACATTTGATCAGCAGCTGGTGTCCTGCAGATTACAAAATTGTGGTCTGGAGCATTCATGGTTTGAGCTTTTGGAGACATTGGGAGCTAGGAGGTTGGGGCATCAAACCATGGATCACTAAGCAAACCAAGATCAGTGGTTGACAATTGTAAACTTTCTACCACATGTACAACAGCTTCATATCAGTGTTTATAATGCTTCTTGGTTCAGTCTCTCTGCAATATTGCCCAATGTAAGTCTTGAGAGGGTTGTACATGATTCTTGGTAGAAATCATGAAATTTGATTTCTCCATGTGGATGTACATTCATATTCATGCTTGGCCAGAACATGTCTTGTCAAATTAAAGCTTGTATTCCATTTTAGATGTGTGCAGCATTTGGATGTGGTCAAACAAGAGCTAGAATATAACCTATTAATTTCCGGATAGTTTCTGAGATGTCACCACAACTCTTGTAAGTGCTAGCTGACATCATAAATGACTCATTCAGAAACATGTAAGAAACTTAGGATGCATATTTGTGTATGATAATTTGTAGTGAATATTGAGCATGTCACTATATTGTTGTTATATACTGCACACATGTTAGGAGCTGATTGGTTAGTTGCAAATGTAATATCAATATTGATGCCATGTGATTTGGATTTTAATGTTTAGGGTAAGACCCTTGAAGGGGGACATTTTTGAAGCAAGTGCTTGCCCAAGGCAGAGCTGAGGGCTGCTTACTTCAGGAATGTTCCTGCTCCTGAGTGTAAAAATCAATGGAAGCTTTCCTTTTTAGACTTTTCCCCATGATACCTGACAGGTATTTGGTGGGCGCTTGTGGAGTATAATGCAGGAAAAAACGATGCATGGGATTTTGAAAAATGGAACGACCATGCTTGTGGGCATTTCATTTTCCCAAATGTCCCATTGGTTTTTTCACTATATAAGTGTACCAATAAATACACTAGAAACATTTTTGGAGGGTTTTACATTATTAATGTAATATATCATGTGTTACATGTTCAAGTTCAACTCGTGTTTTTATATTGGCAACTGTGCTGGTAGCTTCCCATTAACAATAAGTTGCCAAACATAAATTATCAGATATAAAACATCTTACACATTTTCTAGATGTTATTATTATGTTTTCTATTATGTTAGGATTTCCTTATATCCTTTTCATGATCCCTATTAGGTCTAACAATTTGATCACCCTCAGCTGGGCTGTAAGAACACCGCACCAAGAGCTGAAAAATTGTTCCTAACCTTACAACTCCGGAAGGAACTCGGGGAATTTGCACAGGGCAATTTCCCATTTCAGCCTGGTGCAGGAGATTATCACTTGTAAGGCCCCATTTACACCAAATTCTTTAACCTTTGTTTGTATGGAAGGCTTGTTTGCACTGCTATTGTCGCCTTCTGCCCCTCCACCTCTGCACTGCCTCCTGCCCAGTAATTGGGGACAGAGCCCCGAAGCACTGACAGCAGTGCCTTCCCCTACAGAGAGCCAACCAGGGTTGGTGACTGGAGCATCAAGATTCAAAAGTGGTTAATTCTTTCCTACACAAGTTTCAAATACTAATCAAATAATAACAAGGTACAGATACAGATGGAGGCACAATTCCACAAAAGCAAAGATCCCCCCTACTCATCCTCCCCCCCCAAAAAAAGGCTACAATCACCATCACAAGAATGATTTGGTTCTTTTGTGCATTCACGTAAGTAAATCTAAGAATCGCCCAAGATATATATATGTAAAGGGTTTGTGGAAATGGAGAGAGAAGGGGCCCAGAAGAAAGTTATCCTCCTCCTATCGCTCTGCAGCCATGGATGTGCAAGGTTCTAAACCAACTCTTATCATTATGCCATTGTCCTTGCTTTTCAATGCTTTGTAGGTCACCAAATTGTGACCCACAGATTTAAAGATTCTCAGATTTCATTAGTACTGCCAGGGCCATCTCAAATGTAGCAAAGATTACAGATAGAAGAGGAGCTCTACCTTTCTTTGTACACTGTCATCTTCGAAATGAAGACAATGGTGCTTTCTTCCCATCTTGTTGTCCATCTTTCCATTTTTTTTCTCTATTGCATTGCTCGCTCACTCATTCTGTTGAGTTGGTTGGATAGATAATTCCTTAGCCAGCTGCAAAATGCTCAGATGCAGGGAAAGAGAATTGCAATATCTTGGTGTCTTTCTATGCAGAGCCTGAGTGATACACCTACATGTTCCAGAACTATGTCTTCATCACATGTCATGCAGGAGTGAGTCTGAATGCAAATGGGGGCGAAACCACTGCACTTGATGTGCACAGCATCTTTAGCAACCACATGATATGTACCTAACCTAACCTAACATTGCCCTTGGATCTGGTATTTCCAAAGCATTCCTCCTGAGGGCGTGGGGACATCTGAGACTTTTCAAGTCCACTCGCAGAAGCAGAAAAGAGCCCCAAAAAGATGCATGGCTCGTCACTAGCTTGCTTAAAAAGCTTACTAGCAACAGAAAGTCAGGAAAGGCATGAATAAGCTTACAAAGCTTACCTAGTAAACTTGTGCGCTCTTCCTTGTCACCTTACTTGCTGCTAAAACTGCGCTTGCAAACCAAGGCTACATCTACAAAGTCAAGCGCATCAAGTGAACACTATAAATGCAACACGGCCATCTACACCATCGAAGCAAGTGAATGATAAACGCAGGACTACTACACGCTACGCAATCTGGATCCAAAAAGCAATATCTATTGCTGGATATGCTTCCTTTCCAACTAAATTGTCTCATTGGATAAGAGACGTTCGCTGAAACATAATCCCTATGGAAACTCGAAGCAGAGATGATCTGCAATGTTAGAGCTGAGAGACAGCTACCCTTCACGTCCGTGACGGTGCTCACCTTGCCAAAACCGAGAAGAAAGCTAAACAGAGAAGACAAAAAGCAGCCGCTCTACAAGGCCCTTTTGCTCACCATCCAAACAAAGCTCAAGAACCACATGTACTCGAGCGCCACATAACAGCGAGGGAGAACCCCATTTTTACACGGTTCAGGGAAGAGCGACTGTCATCCGCAAAAACGATGGACAACCCTTTACACAGCAGCAAAAAGCCGAAGAAAAAATACTACTCAATTCAAAAAAAACACAATCACAGACGAAGCTTCAATTTCCTTAAGGGTGGTGGTGTTCAAGAACACCAGTTAAAAAGTAAGGGCTAGAGCTCCTCGCGCTAAGCTCTCCTAGCCACCAAAACCATACAAAGTACGCCCCTGCCTCTTGAGCGCATACACAACATCCATAGCCGTCACAGTCTTCCGCCTGGCGTGCTCAGTATAAGTCACGGCATCACGAATTACATTCTCCAAGAAGATCTTAAGAACACCACGAGTTTCCTCATAGATCAACCCACTGATTCTCTTCACACCGCCCCTCCTGGCCAACCTCCTGATAGCCGGCTTGGTGATTCCCTGGATGTTATCACGCAAGACCTTCCTATGCCGCTTTGCTCCTCCCTTCCCCAGACCCTTTCCGCCTTTCCCTCGTCCAGACATGGCGACAAAAACGATCGATCGAACGCGCGCGCGTACGCGGTGCACAACAGAAACAAGGGCTTGAAGAATAGCTTGCAAAACAACACAGAACACGAAGCAGCGCAGATCAAGTGGACAAGAACGTTGCGTAAAAGAAAACTGGTTTATTCGCCACGCAACTGCTTATTTTAAACCCCTGCCAAAACACTTCTCCACACGGTCCCTAGCCGGTCTGCCCGCGGTCTGCCCGGGTGCTGGTCAGTGAGGTCGATCCGTGTGATCTCCAGATCTGGACCGTTCACTCCCATCTCAAGTGACTACATCGACGGCTGTCATGTTTCCAGAAAACTCACGACTCTCAAGGTCGTTGGATTCGTAGATCTAACGGCCGATATGGATGCTGGACAAATACGCTGATACGGAACAAGATTAGGCGGGAAAGGGCGGCGGGAACAAGGAGGCGTTTATGGTACGTTACCAAAGCAGGTCCCTAAATCAGATCCTCAATTTGAAGTCCCGAAATAGCTTCTGGTTAGAAGATAGGTGAACTGGGAGGCACCTTGAAAATTGAGGTCCGGATTAGGCACGAATATTCGACGTTCCAATAGGAATGAACCCAGGTGACAAACTAGGAACCTATAATCTAGATATTCTAGCCTATGTAAAAATAATATAGCCTTATATCTAATACACAAATTTCCCCTCTAGTATAATATTAATTATATTTAATTTAAATGAATTTTCATGTATCATAATTAAAAAAAATTGTAGTTATGAGCAAGGAGAGACCAAACATTATGGTCTATAATATTATGTTATTCTATTAATAAAATAGATGAACATTATATGAATGTGTTAGGGTTAAAATTTATTGAAATAGATCCTAGGGGACACTACTCAAAAAAAGTAAAAAATACATGAGTAAAAATATAAGGTGCAATATATTAGTTGTGAGGTAAAAATTATAAGTTAAATAATTAAAAAATAAGGTGATATGTATTTTGAAAACCATATTATAATAAATATAGGGTATGTGTAAATTTGTAATATTAAAAATATTTTATAAAAAAATAGCATGTGAATTATAAAATAAAAGTATTAGTTATTAGTATGTTCAATTATTATAAAATAATGTTGATTAACTATCTTTTGATTATATATGATGCTTATAGGGTCAATACATTAATTGAGGCAAAATTGGGTTTAGGACATTTAGGTGAGCTTGGAAAAAAATATTTAAAACTTTAAGTCTAACATTTATGATAGTTAGGGTTTTAGACGTTAGGGTTATAAGGAAGCAATGACAATGTCTTCTCACCAAAAAAACCTTATTTCTTTTCTTTGAAGGTTTAAATGCATGATTATATGGTTTTTTTTTCTTTAACATGGTCGAAAGGATTTATGTGGTTGAACAAATTTTTGAATTTATGTTTTCAAGGAGCACACAAGCAAGTAGTCAAAGGCAAGCAAGCAATTTTAGTTTTTTTCATTTGCAATGGTTTTGAAATTTGATTTTTGGGCGGAAGGTCATATTTTCAAGATTTTTGAATTGAAAGAGTAAAGACATTTTCCAAGCAACATTTTCCAGGTTTCTCCTTCACCTATATTTTATTCTTTCAAAGGGTGTGTGTGTTTGTTTCTGTGTATCAGAGGCAAGCTTGAGGATCTTGCCAAGGAAACAAATCTTCAAATGCAATCCAGTGTAATAAGCATGTTGGGACTGAGGTTAGTGACCACACCACCACTTGGACAACCATCATCGGTTTTAGTATTCTAAGGAAACAGATAAAGGATGTTGTGAATGATTTGCAAATGTTTCAACAGAATGTAATGGATGACCACAAAAACACCATCGAATAGTTTGAACTTTCATGTACTTTTAGAGGTAAATTCTGTAGTGAGGTTGAATGAATGAGATTGCACTTGCCATGGTGGCAATGGTGTATTGTTGTTGTCTTTAGAGCTTTCATGTACTTTCAAAGGTAATTCTATAGCGGGGTTGAAAGAATGAAATTGCACTTGCAGTGGTGGCGATGGCATACTATTGTTGTTTTTAGAAAGGGGTTTGAGAGCAAGTAGAAGGAAGAATGTGGAAGAATGTGAATAGTAAATAGCTTAAGCTTATTAGCAACATGAACTCATTCATTGGTGGCAATTTTTTCAAGTATGAACGTTTATGCATACAAGTAGCTGAGCCCATAATGCCTTTGTGCAAGAAATAACTTTGGAAGGAGGTGCATTACATGTCCATGATTACATAAACTAGTAAAATCTTAACCAACTTCAGTGGTGCAGTTTTGGAAAACGTGTCTCATCTCATTAATTGGCTACCTAATTTTTTAGTTTGTTTCTTGTTTCTTTTTTTCTACCCCATCCCCTCCACCAACTTACTTTCCAGTAGCATTCCAATTGATCAAGGAAGCTTTTGGGGATCAAGCAGTTGTTGGTTATAATTCAAGGAAAAAACCAATTGAGAAGTGCATATAAGTTTGCAAAGTTGCTATCGGCCTAGCCGTTGCACATAGGGCAAGCTCTTGATCAACATGTGTTTTTCATTGCAACCAATTGGTGTTTAATTGACAACGAAGTTCAAAGAGGAGGAGGAGGAAAGATTTGAAGTGGAGCAATTCAATGTATTTGTTTGAAGATCATTGCAACATTAACAACAGATCATCAGTGCAACATTGGAAGCCTAAGCAAGGTTCAAGCAATTGGTTAGAGAAGGAACAAGTTGTAATGACAACATCAACAATAGGCGAAGATCAAACCTAGCTGCCTCTTGGTTTTTGCTTCCACCCCACGATTAAGGAGGTTGTTAGCTACTACTTGGCCCAAAAAGTATGCAACAACAGCTTCATCATGCATGCCATAGCCAAAGTAGACCTCAACAAATATGAACCCTAGGATTCTTGGCAAGAAGCTCTCTCATTAAGAAGTTCAAGTTTTTTCTTTCGTTTTTTCTTTTGAACAAACAAACCCAAAAACTTCCTAAAGATCATCTACAAGCCCATAATGTTATTAATTTTGTCATGTTCTCTAGACACAAGATTTAAAAGTTAACAAACAACCCAACATTAATGAAAAGACTTGTTATGATTTGGACCTAAACAAACATTAGTGCCTTGAATTGTGTCTAAACTTTGTCTACATGCACCTTTTAAACTTAGAAAATCAATCCAAGTTACAAGACAAATGAAGAAAAAATGAACCTTGAATCATATTTCCTTCAAGATTCAGCTCTATGAATCCTCTTTGTAGGCTTGATTGTAGAGGTTGGGATGTAGCCTAAACCCAAAAAAACCTAATTAGAGTAGATATGATGTTCCGTGTATTCCACAAATGTTGTGTGGTGGGGTGCTTAAGGATCAGTTGCCACCCAACTTGTTTCGGTATAATAGTTCAACAAATTTAAATTTCTTGATGATACCATTCAAAATTGGCTTACATGTATTTATTTTGTGCTCATATTGGCTATGTTAGTCAAATTGATTACTTGGGGTTGACATTTGATGATGGCACATAAATCAGAAGTCAAGTGGGACATTTTGGAAGTTATAAATAGTAGGTGATAGTTTTTGCTAACTAAAAGAGTTGCAATTTTTTTTGTAACATTCAAGCAAAATTGGGAGCATGATGAAGGAAGATGAGTAGCATGAAATGATGATCAGGAAGTTCTCAAAGATGCCCCAAAATAAGTGTTGCATCAACTGTGACAATGTGGTTAGCATCCTTCCCCTCGTTCTCATTTTTGGGCTCTATGAAGATTAGGAAACCCATGCACAAAGATGCACTTTTGAATGTCTTTTAGGTTTCTTCATGAAGATTTTCTTACCTAGGAAATCATTTTCCATCTACAATGGGGTCTTTGAATGTTTCATGGATGTTTTTTCTTATCCATATCCGCATGCAGTAGTTTTGATTGTGAAATGGGAAGATTCTTCTTCATAGATAAAAGGATTCTAGGCAATATTGGAGATAACTTTATCTTTGTAGCTTGGGAATACCCAGTATAGTATAAGATGAAATATAAATTTCTTCACTACCTCACACATGAAGTTTTAAATGTGTGAAGATGACAAGAGATCAAAGGAAAATGATTAACTAACCTGCACAGAAATCATAGATATTTATGCTTTCAAACCATAATGGTCAAGGCATTTTCTTGGCACACACAATGCAAAGGAAGGGAATTAACTTGATAAATTGCTTGGTTTTGGGATTTTGTGTTAACAATGAAACCATTAATGGTACTGATTTAGAGTGTGTTGGGTATAGGGACCTCAATATGTTTACACAAACTTTTCCATATTTGTCTTCACACAATGCAGCAGTGTGTAATAAGTGTTCCCCCCCTCCCCCCCCCATCATCCCTTTGCCTATGGGTTCTAAACATGAGCTTGTTACAACAACCACACTTGCTTCAGATCCATTTACACCCCCTGCAACCACAACCACCATGGACCCCTTTTCATTTGTTACAAAATGGCATTTTGGGTGATCCATTTCAACCTACTAACCCCAATACATTAGTGTCTATTACATTTCCACCTGCATCAAACCCACCCAACAATCCCTTTCAACCTAATGCTACATTTGTTGACCCATTTGCACATGTTTCAATTGTCAAACCTATTTTTGACCCATTTTCTCTTGGGGTACAAGCAAACAATGTGTCTTTTAGTACCATTGGTGTTTTAGATTCTGATTTAGCTACTACAAATGCTTTTCTAAGTGGTTATCCCAATATTTTTGTGTTGAGCACTACAAATGGCTCAACACAATGGGCTCAATATTAGAATTCCAAGTTTTTCAAACTAGGTTTTATGGTTAAAAAAACCCCCAAAGTGATAGGCATAAAAAAAACCCATTGGTTTTCTAAAATAAGTTAATTTTAACAAATATAGTATGATTGGGATGGTTTTTTTTACCAACCCTAAGGTGGTGCCTTTGACCATAATTTTTTACCAATACTATTTTTGACTAGTGGTCAAATGATCTACACAACATATGGTCATTTTAGCGCCCCACCTGTCATCATTTGATTTGTGCTTTGTTAGTAAAATGGGTGTCTGGTTTATTTAATCACCAGTCGACTTGGTAGTTTGAAAATGCTTGTGTTCCATCAACCATGTGTCATCAAATGCTAAATTCATTGAATGCCATGTTTCATTATTAGAATGGATGGAAAATTTTCAATTTGACAATTGGCTAGTTCAATCGATAGTCAACTAGATAGTCAAATAATACCATTACAAGGACTAAATAGTGGTGGACACGTGTCACTGGCTTACCAAACATGCCATTGACATGTGGTATTATAGCACGGCATAGGATTCTGACAAGTGTCAAATTTAGACTAGTTGTTAGGTTGTCCTTTAGTTTAGTTTGCTCCCATAATGTCCAATTTATTTGACTAATTGATTTGATAAAATTAGCTTAGAATGGGCTTGGTTTTATTGATTGATAATGGACAAGTATTACCTTATGTTATTTGTATAAATTGATTAATTTTAGTATGGAACCATTGTTCTTTTAACTAGTTTTCCAATGATAGGGAATGGTCTTTTCTACCAACCGTGGTTTATACAATTATTTGGATTTTTTGACTAACACAATACCATATGAACTTGTAGAAAACATGCATTATTTGCATTGACTTTTGTACAAGTTGGAAGCATTTGCAAAAAAACAACACACATGTAGGGAACTAAAGTGGTGTAGTGATTATACCAAAATACAATCAGCATGGAAAGGCAATAAATAGAGTTTCAAAAGTTCTGCCATCGAATAAAGTTTCTTCCTACTTCATTATTTGGGCACAACATCCTTTATGTGCCACATCACAACATAGTTGTGTGGGCCTCTCATGAACATGGTAGTTTGCTTGGAAATGGCACTTTAGTTGTCGGGTTCCTAATGCTTGTAAGTGCTATTGTGCACCTACCAAGTGCAATTTCTTTTTCATGGTATTAGGGTTTATTACTACTATTAAGCAAGGATGCTTGGGAATTTGCATTTTCAAATGTAGATTTGGGTAGGGTGACCACGGTATTCCCTTTAGCCTACCCACAACACACGTAAAGTCCACCAAATAATTTAACATCAATACAATGCATGCCCACTTATTCCAAGTCCTCCCAATTGCTAGTCTTTATCAACACAAGAAATTAGCTAAAAAAAATAATTGCATGCTTATGGTTGTCATTAAGCAAAGACACCTCTTAGGTAGTTGCATTTTCAAAAAAGGATTTAGAAGGCCCATCTCATTCCCAACATCCTATGTTGAAGAATTGTTCACATTAAACCTTATGGCATGTTCGGTTGGTATAAATACATTTGTTGAATTCATGTATTCTTTAAATTTTGTGGATTACATCTTCAAATTATGATAAGTACTAGGATTTGAGTACACATTATTCCTTTTTAGAAGCGAGGGTGTTCAAAATTCAAAATATTAAACATATAAATGAATTTGGAGTATTCACAAACTTTGACAAAAATTTCTTGAGTCTTCATGAACTTTCACAAAGTCTAGAGTCTTCATGAACTTTGATAGAATCTAGAGTGGTCATGAACTTTGACAATATTTGAGTCCTCATGAACTTTGACAAAATTTGGGGTGTTTATGAATTTCGACAAAATTTGGTTTTCATGAATTGATAGAATTTGTGATCACTTGTGATATGTTCTAGATACACACATTCATTGATCTCCATTGAGCTTTGTTGATAAATGGCTCCTTCAATGGACATTTGTTGTATTCGTAGTGACTTGTAATCTACAAGATTTTTAATGATGCCTTGTGACTAATAACTAGAAGTGTTATCTACATGGAGACATCTAGGGATTGCCATGATGTCCTAGTAAATAATTGGTACAAATCTGACATGTGGGGATTTCCATGGAATCATGTGGATTTCTAGGGACAGTCTAGTGGATTTCCAGGGACTATAGTTGATTTCCAGGGATTGTAGTTGTCGCAACCCCACTTTGGCCAAGTGTGGGGGTGAAGCCCAACACTTGGAAAAGTTGGAGGTTGGGAGTCTTTTGGGACTCCCGAATGTTCAGAGCTCGACAGCAAGGCCCAAAACACCTTGCATTGGGGTGTTCTTGGTGTCATTGAAAAGGTCTTGAAACTTAGATATCGAAAATGGCCTCGCATTGGCCATTCGGACATCTACAGCCCAAGTTATGGGCAAAAGAAGGGCCGGGAGTCAAACT
>Ga0116227_10008580_pt1 | contig 19178 bp, 14 predicted proteins | sample S1TSphgellanicum_FD_89693 | JGI IMG/M metagenome (GOLD analysis project Ga0116227, IMG submission 89693) | Host-associated microbial communities from peat moss isolated from Minnesota, USA - S1T2_Fb - Sphagnum magellanicum MG | ecosystem: Host-associated > Plants > Peat moss > Unclassified... | reverse complement strand
TCTTGTGACAAGAACCTTGGAGAGTTCTTGATGTTGTGTTTTGTGTTGTGAGCATTATGTTGTACTTTCCTTTCAATAAAGATTTATGTTTGCACTTGAGTAGATCTCCTATTTGTTAACATACAAGGACAGGTGTAGATGTAGGAGAAGGAGATCAAGTGAAACTAAAGGAGGAAATTCAAAACATTGTGCATCAAAGGGATGAAGATGTATGGGACAAGGACAAAACTTAGGTTACTTCTAACAAATCAATCTAAAATTTATAGTAGGATGTTAAGAGGATAAATGTGCAACTTTGTGAATTCAATCACAACCATGGAACCGTATCCATCCAAGCACAAATTGAAGGAGTATGACAATGTGTTGATGCAAAATACAATTTTAAGGATTAAGTAGAAATCCTTATAGTTGTAAACATTTGATGTTGATACATGGTGGAACTTAGTTCAAGATTTGTTGCTAATAGATTTATAGAACCATGTTTAATGAGCGCAAGGTAGATGAAACTAACTACATACAAAAGGAAGCTAAAAGCATACCAAGAAGCATATCTAGAGTTGAGGTATGATTCACTTACTACAACTCTTGAGGACAATTTTAATATTTTAGACTTAAATTAGTATAAAATAGACACAAATGGAGAAGCTCAAGAAGTTCAATCAAGTGCACTTGTAGAGTTGAAGCAAGGAGACATTGTAAAGGAGGCCATGGGAGAACAAACAACGATGCAATTTGAGGAGCAAGCCACAAAGCAAATTCTAGTTGAATAAGAGGAACATGTGTTTGCTTAAACAAAGTCCACAAAGTATGTTACAACAATTGAAGTTTTTCCATCAATCCAATTTGTTATAGCAACTATAACATGGTTAATGTCATATGATGAGGGGGATGATGGTTATACATAGACCATTGTAAAAGAATAACAACAGATGCAACCATAGAACCCCTTGCAAATTTAAGTAATTTTTGTAGTAAAGGAATAACAACCTATAGAATAGGAGATTACCGTTGTAGAACAAGCAACTACAGAGTAGATAAGAATTAAAGGTAGTTTATTATACAAATTAAAGGTTCTTTCAATACATATTATAGACATTCATAATAGGATTTTGGGGATGGAATCTAAAGTATAGGGGGGGTAATGTTAAATGTAAAATTGTATTATAATAATTAAACAAATTAAGATGCATGGGAATAGTGAGTAAGTGTTGTGATGTTTATTTTGGACATGCTAGACATAGGAGATATAGTAAAAACATAGTGGACAATAGTGGAGTGAAAATGGATTTGAAATATTCAAAACATTTCCAAAGTAAAGGAACAATCATGAAAGAACCATCATTTCAAATAAAATTTTAGTAAATAAATAAAGTGTTAAATTATATCATACAAAGAAAAATTAAGAAACTTGCCTTGCAAGTTTGAAAAGCCCAATGAAATCATCTTTTGTTAGCATACTATTACTAACACAATTAAGATAATTGTGATTTTGGAATAGTTAAATAAACAATTACATTGACATCCTTTCGAAATAGAAATCCAATTGGAGAACATCATTTTCTACCCTTTAAAGCTACAAACATTGTTGCGCATTCTACAAAAAATAATCCAAACCAACTATAAGGGAAAAAAAATTGGATAAGTAAAGATAATGGAAGGTCAAAAACAACAAAAACACAATAAATTAATTTGCTTGAGGTACTAGAAGAATTCATACCTAAAGGAAGTTGAGTAATGCCACTCTCCCCATTATCACTTTTCATATATTGCATGAACCAAGAATAATTTGGGAAAGAAGACATTAATTGAAGCTTTGAATATTTGACAATGATTTCATAATGGACACCAATTGTTTTTGTCAATAGCAATCCTACCAATGTTGACCACAAACAGGATGTGAAGTCAAACCATTGGACCTTATTCTTTGACAACTTTTATCTTTTAAAAGACTCGAGGAAAATAGCTCTACACTTGGAATTTTGAAGAGCCTTGCTTAGTTCATTGCCAATAAGCAGCTTCTATCCCAAGGGTAACCTTCGACATGCAAAGTACACATGATTCAAATCCTTAAGATAATAATATGTCCTTGTAGTGAATTGATTCAAAGTCTTGGTGCATTGTTCACATCCCTAAATAAAAACAAATTGATTAACAAATGCTTGCAGCATTAACAAAGGAAGAACCTACATTACATCTTCCAACAACATACAAAACGAAATTGTAATAATTTCTTTTTGAATTTTCAAAGAAAAAAATGTTGCACCCTAATTCTCGATTCTAAATTGTTAATGTCAAATATTGCTCCCCCTCACACGATGATCACCTTGCAGAACAACACATTTTGGGAAGTAACACATCACACCACTCACATTGAGAATGAACAATTTTTTGGGCACAAGAGGATATGACCACAAGTGCGTGTGCAAACCTTGGATGGATGAAGATGGACATAAATAAGAAACCTACAACAATTAAGAGAGTTAGTCCAACTTAGAATTTAGAAAAATTGAATTGATATCTATAATATGGAAGGATAATTTTGAATGTTGGCATTTGAACAACCATAGAGAATTAAGGAAATTTGTTAATCACATGGATTCAAAGCACACAAACTACCACCTAGTGGCCACCAAGTAGATTCAAGTATATAAAGTTAAAGTATAATAGAGTACAGTAAGTGGCCACCAAATGGTTGCATGGAGGAAAACACGGTGGGAATTAATGTGAAATTCAACTTAAGGGCCACTAGGCCAAAGTAGATGCCTTGAAAACAAAGGCTAGATGCACCATTTGTAATAAAAAAATTTAAAAATTTAATAGATCTTTGAAAGGAAATAATTCAAATCTTCTAATAAGAAAATTAGGATGGCCAATTAATAAGGTATTTTTGTTTCATTTTCAATTTTACACTATTACAAAATGAGGGTTTGTAACCACTACTACATTTAAAATAACATTTTAAATTATCCAAGATTATTGCGATTAATACATATAATCCTACAAAATGGATCGTGTTGTGCATATGTGGAAACACCATATTTAGATAAATGAAGGAATTCTAAATAAAAGAGAACATGCCCCAACAAATAGATGTCCTCCCCACGAAGGCCATCAAAACTAAACTCCAAAAAAATGGCATTATATGGCTCATTAAACATGTTTTTGTATGGGGCATTGTTTACAAGCAAGGTGTTGCCAACATGAGTGTAAGGATACATAGAAAAGAAAATATCAAGGTTCTTATGAAAAATTGGCTTGTCAGGTTTAGGGTTGCATTCTAAAGGAATTAATGACAATTTTTGTTTCATGCTAAATTCAATCAAAATGATTATAGATATTGTGACATTGGGTTGTGGACCAAATAATCACATGGAATTATGATATACATCTCTCCAATAATTGTTTTAATCTAGGTCTGAAAATAATAGTGCAAGCTGGAATTTTTCCATATCTAGTTCTATTAAAACATGCTACGATGAAAACTCTATTCAGATTGAAAATCACATGGAATAGAATCACCTTTGGTGAAGGTAAACAAGGCATTGAGTCCATTCCTAAAGTTGATGGCATCTCATGCAACTCTAGTTCTTTGAAGGCTCGTGAATTTGATGATTCCATTTGTTTTGCCTCCTTAGAAAACAAATCATTGATTACCTAAAAGAACAAATAAAGAGTTGGGAAAGTCCAAAATTTGAAGCACCATATAAATTAAGAAAATGAAAAAATCCAAAAAATAATTGAAAAAAAGAAAAGAAAATTTGGACTATTTATTACAAACATCAATCAATTTCTACAAAAAGTGGTGCTATGGGCCATGATACATTTTTGAAACAACTTCTAGAATCTAACATCGTCTTCCTTGAAAATTCTAATGGTGCCAAAAGGATAGTCCCCCACAAAGGTGGGAACATGAAACCTAGAGTAATAAAACAACTCTAAATACGGAAGAAGAGTCCTCAAGAGATAATTATCTTCTTCTAAAACATGTCCTCATAAGATTCAATGGGTTCATTCGACATTCCAAATTTAACATGTGCTTCAACAACACTAATTGTTGATGTTGTTACATTGTTATTATTGACTAGAATGTTGTTATTCTTGAGATGTTCTTGTTGTTCATTATGATTTGATGTTATTTATGTTGTTAGTTGTTACACCCTATTCCTTTGGGCATATGGTGGAGGGAAAATTTCAAATTTTAAAGTTTCTTTCTAGATTTGGGCTTGCTTATGACATAATTTCACAAATGAAGGTTTTAACACATGCTTCAACAAAACCATGTTGGTGTTCTAGTGTTTTTAAGGTTGCTACATTATTATTGTTGAGTAAAATGTTGTTATTTTTAAGATGTTGAAATTGATTTGATGTTTTTGTGTTATTAGTTGTTGAACCTTATTGTTTTGGGCATATGGTGGAAGAGAATTTCAGATTTCAAAGTTTCCTTCCAAATTTGGGTTTATTCATGCCATAGCCTTACAAATTGGGCTTTTAACACGTGCATTTATGTTTTTTGAAGCTTCCTCATTATTTAAAAAATCTTTCTCCTTTGTATTAAGTTGGGAAGAACTTAAAAAAATTAATATGGGCATGTGCTTGAGATTTATTTTGTTGTCCATCTAAAAAGGAATGGCATGTGAGTGCTTGAACTTTACACTTTTTGAAGTTCTGGCGAACAATAATTATTCCCCAACCTCACGTATTTGGTGGTTTTGTTTTATAGGTCCCAATTATGCAACAAGAGTAACGTTATATCAACATATGTAGCTATTGCAACACCGACATTTACAAAATGAGGGCCACAAGTGACCACAAGTACCACCAACAACCATCAATTGCAATAACTTTTATAAGAGGTAAAAAACAACAATCCTTCCTTCTTTATGCAAATATTCATTTCATGGACATGAATTTCTAAGTTTGAAATTGTCAACTTGCTACCTTATTCAAATTAATAAAAGGTGTGAAATTATGTGGGTCTAAGGTGAAAGCAAATTAAAGTCCCCAAAAATTGTATTTCAAAAATTTGACAAGATATGTACACCAAATTTGATTGAAATATTGTGAACTTTAGTAGATTTTAGAACTTTGGAACTTGATTTAATTAGTTTTTCAAAATAAAATAAAAATGATGAAGATTTGTATGTGGGTGAGTATATTTAGACCAAATTAATACTCACCATAGTATGAAAAATGAGAAAGATACTTTAAAAGTGAGGTTATAGGTGATTATTTTGCACGAAATTTTAGGTGAAGAATGACAATGATATAACAATAGGAAATCCACAAAAAAAGGGATAACTTGTTACATTTGCTAAAACATATTGATCACTACATGTGATTTTAAAACCTTCATAAGCCGTACAAACTTTATTGCTAAATATTTTCATCAAAGAAACATTGATGATGAAAGAGGGAAACACCTTTTATTTAGGCATGATTTTTGTTTTATATTGTCAATGGAACATGTCACCCAACATGACACCTTATAACTATCAAAAAACTATGTGTTCAATATTTTATGTGTACATTGAACGTACCCAATCCTCTTAATCATCATTGGATCAAAATTAATTTTAACAAGTAGAGTGAACTTTGAGTTACAAAATAATTTCATGCATTCCAAAAATTTTTTGCTTGAATTTAGGATTGCCAAAAAATTGTCACCAAATTTCTTTATATACTATGATATTTGTTATACATCACCATTTTTTGCCTAAATAGGTCCCCCTTTAGTGTGCTTTCACCTTCCAGCTTAGCTTTTGAACATGTTGACCTTACAACATGTTCATGCATGATTACAAGTGCAATGACATGGTATCAAATTGTAAATTAATACATCTTTGAACTAAACAACTCAATTAAATTTCAAAGTGGGGTCCTAGATTTGATTTTTAAAAAGCAAATACATACATGGTAAAAGTCCATTCATTGTTTGATGTTAGTTTATTCAAATTAATTAAAGGCATTAAATTTTGTTTGGATTTTTAGCTCTTCAAACATGTTGACTACTTTAGCCCATAGTGTGTTCATGCTCAATTGCAAGTAACATTATGTATAAAACTACAAATATCAATTTTGAATCAATTAAACATACATTTTACATGTTTTTATTTGGGAGATCATGAGTTGAATTTTTGAGGTATTTTAAGAAACTGTATTTAATAATTTAGTTTGATGGACAATGAGGCTCTAAATATTTGTGTAAATACTTTTGAAATTGGGTCTGTCAGTGTGGAATTTTACAAATTGCTTTGGTACAAAATCATCGGTAATCCAATGATGTGATGCTTGGGCCCCTTCATTGAGGTTATTTGTACATAAAAATGACATTTGATGGAATTCCATTAAGAAACAATGTTGCTAGGTTTTTTTCATGGTTATATGCAATATGACATTTTATTCATGTTGTGCTCATTTGTTGACTTGTAAAACATGTAGTTGGTTGGCACCACTTCAAACATCAAACTTTCAATAGCTAGCACATAACCTACAAGCCTTGGAGATGTTGTTATGACCCTTACAATGATGAGTTCATGGGGTCTTCTATTATTTTTGCGATTATGTTGAATATTTTTTAACCAATCAACAAAATTATAATGTAGTGTACAAATCATCATCACCCACATAAAATTGTGGACCATTTAGAGCAATACCATTTTTGGGTGGAAATAGTGAAATATATGTACCACATTATATACCACCATAAACCCAACCATACCCCCCCACCCACCAAACCACTTGTCACCCAACCAATACCCCACCCATAAAACCACCACTAAAACTTATGAACTCACCATTCATAATTCCACAAATAAAACCATTGAAGAAACCACCTCCTAAAACATTCATATCAAACTTAGAAAACCACTCATGAGAGCATTAAAAAACCCATTAATAAACAACTCGCCAACCATTAGAAAACAATTGACAAATTATTTCAATAGCCATTCACAAACCCCCTTTCTATGACAACAAAATCCATCACCAAAAGTTCACACATAAATAACAACTATTGACCCCTTGCCCCACTTGTTTAAATTTAAAAAGAAATCTCCACTTATTTGTAAATGGTATAGCAATCAATGAAACCATGTTTCAACGGTTGACCTTTATCATGCAAGACTAATCACTTGGTGAAACCCCTAGGAACATCACAAACCACTATAGTGATTTTGTTACATATCACAAAAAAATGGGTGATATGCCTAATGCTTTGGCTACATGTTTTCTAGGATTGTAATGAACTTTATACATTGTGCAAACAATGACTATTATTTAGATCAAACTACTAATAATGGCTTTATCCCTCTTCCATCCAATGAGGCCCACAAGCCTTGTCCATGCATGATTTACTTCATGCTTCATGTAGTTTCTTTGGGACTCATGGATTTAATTTGGCATGACTTAATTTTGTTCCACTTGTCCACACATTGGTTATGCATTGGTTTTTTCTTCACATACTTTCCATTGTATTGCTAGTCAGATAAATAATGTACACATTATCATATTGGACATGGTTTTGCATTGTCTTTCTCCTTTACAATTCTTTATCATGTCATTATTGGTTTGATAAAATAAGTGCACACTATCAGGTTTGCATGGTTTTGCAATCTCTTTTTTGCTTACATCTTTTCACATCATTATTGGATGGATGACTAAGTTCACAAAACGATACTATCCATGGGTTTAGATTGTCTCTATGATACTACCTACCCATGAGTTTACAATTTCTCTCTTCTCTAAATGTTTTTGCCTCGGCATTCTTCATGGGGTAAGTAAGTAGTAAGTACCTACTATGATAATTCTCATGAAATAGAAGGCACTCACATTAAATAGGATTCCTTTTCAGTGGGTTTATCATATTAGCTGCCATTAAGCATTCATTTTTCTGCAAGCAAAATTCGCATGTGAAAACTGAATTTTTCTCGTTTTCTTTTCATCAAGACGGTCTCATGTATTTATGGTCCGAGGGGGGAACCAAAAGTGTCCTCTCTTCTTTACTTGTACTAATTTGGATACCCTTTTGGCGTAAATGAAAAAAAAGGAAAAAAGCAAACCACCCCCCCCCCCCCCGCTCCCCCCCCAAATCTCTCGTTTTCACAAAATCCAATGGCGGAGTTTAAATCCATCGAGAATGTTTTTAAGGGCGGGAAACACATAGCATTGTTCGGCTGTGCCTTCACTACATTGGATGGCTGAGATAATCTTCTCCTGAGCATCTAACGGCCGTCATTAAATCATTGGTAGGCAATTCGTGTCATTAATTCTCAAGTACCCACAAGCGGACATAGCTTGTCTAGATCGAATGGCCAAATTCTTCCTCCTCGCCGACAAATTCCATCGGCTCTCAATTCAGAAGGGGATTAAGTTGTGCGTGTTCAGGTAATATTGGTTTGCAGTTTTCAATAGGAAACGAAGCTAACTAAATACTTACTAATTATCACTAATTACATACTAATTACAAGAACATGTCGTCCTATGCGGTTTTCGTCTGTTGGGGAGGGAGTGCGCGTGTGCGCGCTGTTGAAGAAGGAAGCGAGAGAAGGGAAGGAGAGGGTGGGACGGGAATTTTGGGAGAGAGAATAAAGATTCAGTCCCATCGGATGATCTGAAGCAGGAGAGTCGACAGATCGCGCAGAGGCGCCGGAGCCAAAGTGCTCTTGTTTCTAATTTTCTTATCCACATTTCTTCTCGTCCTCGGCCCCGATAATAAATAAATAGCCCCCTCTTCCTTTCTCCTCTCTCATCGTCTTTCCGTCATTTCAGCGTGCACTGCGTCTCGTCGGTTCTCTCTTTCTCTCTCTCTGGCTGTTTCTCTACTGTCTCTGATTTTACGATCTTCTCCCCGTCTTTGCTGTTTTCTTCTGTTTTTAAGATCCATCTGTTTGTTCTGCAGCTTTCGTCTTGGGGAAGAGCCCGTGGTTTGGATTTGTTTTGGTTTGCATAGGTCGGAGAAGGTGGTGGAGAGATTTTTTTGTTTTTTCGCTTGACAACTTGTTGGGATTTGAAACCTGGGATTATTTTGTTTCTTTTCAGTTCAATCGAAGGTGGGTTTGGGGAGCTCGTGGAAGGAATAAATACAACGTATTTCTTCTTGGGGTGTGTTGTGGGAGATATTGCTTGGTGGTGGTTTTGAAATTTGGATTTGTTGATTTCACGTACTTGAGTCAGATCTCTCACTTTTCTTGTGAAATCGGAGGTTTTTCCGGTTTTTTGAACGTTGGGTTTTGGAGGGTTGTGCGTGGAAGGTTTTGGAGTTTGCTGTCCGTGAGTGACTTTTTTGTTTTTTTTTCAGGGGTGGTCAGCAGCAGCGACGATGGGGCCAGTAAAGTGCTTGAAAACTGTGCCAGCCCAGGTTCACACGCACCAGAGCTTTCACGCCAATGACAAATCTGACGCTCCGGTGCTCCCTGGACCTAAGAATATCCTCATGTAAGCTCCTCCTCCGACCTTATGCGGAGGCTGTCCGATACCTTGGTCCAAATTCTGTTCACAATGCCGATCATGGGGGTGCTCTAAATTTTTTTTGGGTTTTGCGCAGGTGTACTATTAGGCTTCTGTGAAACCCATGGTTATTGTCGCTAATCCTGATGATCTATTGTGTCTGTTGTTTACTCAATTTTTTACAGCAAGGTCTCCCCCTTTTAGGCGCCGTTGTGGAAAATTGAGCATTTGGGTCTTGAAAAGAAGATTTATTTCGTTATGAAGCAATGTATGCCATAGAAGATGATGTGTGTGAGCTTTGGAAGATGAAGAGATTCTGAAACTGGTGTGCATGACCGTTTGTTCTGTTGCAGGGGTTTCCCATTGCGGCGTACACATGTGAATCTTTACTGTTGCAAACATTACGACGGATGTGTGCATGGCTGAGGTTTTCTTATTGTGTTCTTTGGTATTTGTGTCGTTGCAGAGGAGCCAAGGAAGATGCAAGAAAGTCCTTGAAGGATCTTCTGGAGATTTCCAAGCAGATCCTGACGGAAAACGATCGGGGCGGGTACACCATTCCTGCCAAGGGATTGTATCCATATCAGTGGAACTGGGACTCTGCCCTGGTCGCACTCGGATGGGCGACCCTGAACGAAGGGCGCGCTTGGGAAGAACTCGAGAAGCTATTCTCGGCGCAGTGGGAAGATGGGCTCGTCCCACACATCGTGTTCCACCAGCCATCGCCTACCTACTTCCCCGGTCCCGAGATCTGGGGCTCCGTCCAGCAACCCATGGGCTCCACAGGGATCACGCAGCCACCGGTGGCCGCCATCACTGTGCGAAACTTGTACGAGACGGCCGTGAATAAAGACTTAGCGCTCCAGAAAGCCAAGGAGCTTTTCCCCAGGATTCTGGCGTGGCACAGATGGTTCCAGTCTGCACGAGATCCCGAAGGCACTGGGCTTGTGGCGACTCTGCATCCGTGGGAGAGCGGCATGGACAACAGTCCTGCTTGGGACGACGCTCTGCACAACGTGCCTGTTGATCAGATCCCTCCCTACGTGAGGCAAGATCTGGGGCATGTGGACTCCGCCATGCGCCCGAAGAAAGACGAGTATGATCGATACCTGACGCTACTGTACCGGTTCCGCGCTGTGAACTACGACTGCAAGCAGCTCTACTTTCTCTCGCCCTTCCGCGTCACTGATCTCTGCACCAACTCGGTTCTCTACCGCGCCAACCTCGACCTCAGGTATAAACCTGAAAAAAAAAGCCAGAGCTTGTGGATCCAATGAGATCTGCCCGTTGATAACCAAACCTTGATTCCCAAAGCCCCGATCAAAGAACATGGAGACAGTCACTCTGAGGTTGTCTTGCACTTGTTCTGCTGCTCTCTTCTCTTGCATAAGCAGGAAGAGAGGCGACCGGCAGTGAGAAACCCCGCAACACTCATTAAAAGAAGATATCTCTGAATGACGTCAAGATCCAAGAGCTTGCAAGATCCCAAGTCAAGCTCTTGGGTCTTGACGCTATTGTTGCTCGGTAAGCTTGGGCTTTGCCTTCTCAGAACAACAAGCAGCAGCCATCGTAGAACATTCACCTTTGACACTAGCTTTGCCTCGTCAAAACCAGGGAAAGCGTTGTGCTTTTCTGTTTTGAGAGCTCCAAAGCTTCGATTGTGTAGATCTGTGCGTATGTGCTGGATATGGCAAGCAAGCAGGGTTTCGGGTTGTCTGCAGAAAGACGAAGGATTGAAAGGAACGTTTTGACATGTCTATTTATGCCTTTTGAATCTGTGCAGGTGGTTGGCAGTGGAGCTGGGGAAAGGCGAAAACGTGAAGGAGATCGATGGATGGATCGAAAAGGCCCGAGATGCATTCGACACGCTCTACGACGCGGAAGAAGGGCTGTACAAGTGTAAAGACCAGCTCACAGGCAAGCTGGTGGCAGCCAAGACGTCTGCGGGCTTTCTGCCTCTGTTCGCGCGCGTCGCATCGGCCTCGCAGGCCGCGGATCTGGCCAGGACCTTGGAGAGATGGCTGAACCGCGTGAAGCACAGCATACCCAGCTGCGACCCGGAGGCTACCAATTTTGAGCCGTTGCGATATTGGCGCGGACCTGTGTGGGCGATCATCAACTGGATGATCACAGACGGCTTACGTGCCTATGGGTTTGAGGATCTTGCGTGCCGTATAGAAGCTGACACTTACGAACTACTGCTGTCACACGGGATCAGCGAATACTACAACCCTGTCACAGGGGCAGCGGCGGGTGGCAAGCTCTTCTCGTGGACTGCGGCCATGTGCTTAGCCTGGCTGAGCAAAGGTGCTCCTGCAGCTCGCTTCAAATGACAGCATCACACAGCCCACATACACAAAAAGGAAAGGGAGGAAGAAGATGCTCTCCCACTTGACACGAGCAATCAGCTTGTTGATTAAGAAGTATGAAATCCGTGAAACCGTCCACATTCTTTAAGCAATCCCACTTAAGATTCTTTGATGAAGAAACCCCTGTCTCTCACATTTCCGTAAATCCACTAAGTTATTTAATCCCATTTCACATAGAGAAAGTACTCCAACCTACCCTCTACCCACCCACTTGCTCACCCACCAGCCCTTTTTCTCTCCCCCAAAGAACCTAACTTAAGAGGGCAGTAAGTTAACCCGTGACAGCATGAAATTCCAAACCTTTGGGGTGTTAGTTGGCTTCACCCACCATGTTCTTTCTTGGCTTTTTCTTTTTCTTGTTTTCACTTTACAGCCTGTGTGGTTGCCCAGTGCACACGGTGTTAACAATCAATCATTTACAACAAGACAACTTAAGTTAGATGAATGAAAGATGCCAGAGCTGGGAAGGGTCTGAACCAAACGCTGGTTGGTTGGTGGTGCACATGATCAATGCACCGGTTATCAAATCCCACCCTTCTCGTGCAATGACTACTTTGCTCTGGATAATTCTTTTAAGTATTACAGAACCAGAATAATCATTTTCTCTAGGATTTCTATGCAGGGCATCATTTTTTCATTTTTTCTTCTGTCAACTCTCAAACAAGTGGAGAGACCATAGTTTAATGCTTAGTTTTAGAGAGGCCGCACAAGAAGGTAGACTACACCGATTTGTAGAAAGCCCACATGGTGAAGACTTGAAGTAACATGTTTTTCCCTTGTCAAGGATAAAGATACTTTTGCTGAGTTACAACTTGTTTTGATTATCATGTGGAAATTTCTTAATACCTCCAAAGTGTGTGAAGAATAAGTTGTTTCACTTTGCCATCGCTCCAAATGCCAATATTGTACCTGTTTTTGTTCAGTATACCATAGTACTTTATCATCTTCGACACTAAAAATATTATTTTCAGTAATGTTGAAATTTTCAAAAATAGAAAATGCAAAGGAAAAAATGTTGTGAAAGAAAATGTTGAATATTTGAGAATATTCTATTGTTTGAAACTCTTAATTAATTATATTATTGAAGCACATGTGTCCAGGTTACCATGGTACTACAGTATTGACGTACTCTGAACTGTCTCCCACTTGAGAATGCTGTTTTGTCTTTAAGGTATTTTGGAATTGGACTAAACATGGCCCACGGGACGGCTGTTTGATATTGTTCTATGGTTTTTTTTGGTTCATGCAGTTTTTCCAAATGGTCTTTTTGTTTTTTCTCTTGGATATGTCTGGCATCTGGAACAAAACTCATCACAGAAATATCACACAAGCACCACCGGTCACCCCCGCCTCCACAGTCCAGGTCTTACAACACACGGTGGGGAGCAGGTGGCCAGGGTGAACCGACACCCACGTTGGTACCTCTTGACCTTTTTGAGTGAGGGCTCGTAATGGCCATATTATTAACCCCAAACAATGTTAGATTTGAAGTTAGAAACCTTGATTTAGTCTAAGCACAGATATTTCTAATATTTAGAACTAATTTAAATGGGTTTTGGGATTTGTACCGTGGTACCAACGTGGGTGCTCGTTCACCCATGGCGGGACAGGCGCATTACTTGCTGTAATTTATCCCCTCAGGGCGAAGTCTGGACGGTGGGCTCTTAGATTCGCACACTGCACATTATGAGAACTCATACCTATCAGTCCTCGCTGTCAATGCTCCCTAGATTGGAGGGTCCAGCTTTGCTCAAGGTAAGTTCCTGTGAGCAGTACTCTCTAGAAGTGCAAGCCCCCCTGCGGGAAGTGGGCCCTAATCCTGGAAAGCCTTGCTGCTCCTTGGGCCTTACCTATCTCATTAGCCTAGGTGTGCTGATAAATCAATTGAGGAAAATTTGGTGTTAGGGACCAATTGTGTGACCCACTGGTGTGACCAAACACCCACGACTGCACCATCCAGCCGGAATCCATTATTACTCACTTGTAGCCTAGATGAACCATAAATGAGTCACTAAGTTTACCCTATACTGTAAGCGCTCCTTCCACCTCAGACTACCTAGTAACTACCTCTATAAGGAGGTCAATATCATAGGTAAGTAGGTGGAAAATTTATGTGGCTGCAATGCCCCCGACGTTAAAGCAGCAGCAGGTCTTAAATGCAGGAAATACAAAAGTACGGCTGCATTTATTTTTTCACTGTCTGCCCTTAGCCCGATTCAAAAAAATTTGGGTGATACCCAAACACATTTGGGCCTGTGATTATGCACATTTTGGGTGTGTGATGGACCCACCCAAAATGTACTTAAATGTCCATTACACACCCAAAAATGTGCAAATTTTTACAGACCCAAATGTGTCTGGGCTTCACCCAAATATTTTTCTTTGGAGAAATTTTGCCAAGTGTTGACGTTGCAATAGCTCGTTTTACACCCCTTTGTTTAAATTAGACACATTTCCAATGATGAATTCATCCTATTCCTAACCCTAGGATCTTGGGCTAGCCATAGATTTGATTTTGCAAGGTTTGGAAATTGCTGTGGGGTGGATGCCATCTCATTTCAAGTTGCCACCATTTGCTCTTAGTCTTGTTGATGTTGACAATGGGACACCTCACAACCACCTCCACCATCATCCTCTCCCCCTTTTTTCAAGCTTGGCAGTCATCTACGTTGTACTTTATGTGAGTTGACATTGCACTTGAGAGTGCATTTTACATCCCTTTCCATTGCTTCAATTCTCCCTCACAATTTGTTGTTGTGAGGTGCCTCAAATGTTTTTGTATCCTACCACATAAAATTGTCACCTTTCTTAACATCAAGAAATATATTGTGCCTTGATTTATTGTTGGAACTTGGAACATGAAGGATATTGTGCACATTATTTAGAGGTTTTGCTAATCGACAATACAATGTAACATGAAGATTTACTTTTTCATGGTGTTAGACTTTGGGCCATTGGAAAGGAACATGTAACAAAAGTTTCAACATGTAGTTAAATATGCTTTTTCCTTTCATCAATGTGCATCCTTTGCACGGAATTCACTTTGAGGCCTTCCTATTCTTATAGATTTTTAAAAAAATTATTATTATTATTTTTTGTTTTTCCAAATTGGCCATATTTTCATGTTCTCATGAACTCACCACAAAGCTTGAACCTCTTGCTCAAGGTTTAGGGTCTATTATAGTTTAATTCATTTTCTATTCTTGTTATTCAAGGTTTTTATGTCATTGTCATTTGTTCATCTTGCTTAAGGTTTGAGATTTGTTACAATGAATGTTGTCCAAGGTTTTTGTGTCAAACTTGTCATATGTTCATCTTGTTCAAAGTTTGAGGTTTGCAACAATGATAAGTTTGTCATCTTTTCTTTTTGTTCAAGGTTTTGAAATGAGTCCATTACAACTACTAGCATTAGAAGAAATCATGTCATTTGCAACTAATCATTATGCAATTGCATGCAACTAATTGTTGTTTGCAACTAGATTAGTTATGCTTGCAATTACAAACTTGATATTGTATGTTTTTTGGGTCATATGGTTGTGTGTGCAATTAACATGCAATTAATGTCATACAAAGTGAACACATGTTACAAAAATAATGGTTTAAATTAATACATACTTAAGTTAATATGCTCAATATATATACCTAGGCTATGTATAATAGTATCATACATTTAGTACTAAGGTTAAACCCATGTTAACTAATGTTAAACTAGGTTAACCAAGCCTACACATCATGTAACATTAGTTGAACTAACTAAAAGGCTAGACTAACCATGACTAAATTGGCTAGGAGATTAAAGTAACCATGGCTAAATTAATTAGAAGGTTAAATATTGTTAAAAAACTAAGAGGTTAAACTAACCATGGATAAATGAACTTAGGCCAAATTAATCATGGTTAAACTAATTAGGAAGCTAAATAAATATGTCCAAACTAGCCTAGGTTAAACTAACCATGTCTAAAATAACTAAGAAACTAAATTAAAGATGATTAAATAGAACATGGTTAAACTAATTAGAAAATTAAGTTAACCATGGTTAAATTAATTAGGGAGCTAAACTAACTAAAAGATTAAATTAACCATGGTTAAATTAATTAGGAAGCTAAACTAATTAGAAGACTAAATTAAACCATGGTTAAATTAATTAAGAAGCTAAACTAACTAGAAGGTTAAATTAAACATGCCTAAATTAATTAGGAAATTAAATGAAACATGGCTAAATAAACTAGTTCTTAATATTATGTTATAATTCCTATGGTTAGTAGGCTACACTATTTACCATTTAAATACCTTAGCTTAAGTCAAGTAATTATATTATAATATTATTGATCATTAGGTAATTATAAAATTTCTTAATTATGACCATAATCATAATCATTAACATTAATAGTTATTAACCAATTAATATTATTATCATAATATTTTATTATTATTACCTATTAAAATTTATTATTTATAATATAATTAATATAACTAATAGGTAAAAAGTTAGTATGGCATAGGTAATGTGTAGTATTTGCATGTACGTTGTAACTACATTGATTACATTTACCACTAAATTGTTTATCCTATATCTTTTGCCTTTAGATTCTAAGTGTGCACACTATATAAGTAAGTGCATTTGTCTCATTCACAAACTAAGTACCAAATGTCATTTGGGATGAGCCAATGAAAGAAGCTTGACCCTAAAAGCTAAACCTAAACACAAAATTAAATTATTTAAAACCTACTTACATAGCTTAACCCTATTATTTTACGTACCTACGTATGACCTATTTACCTATAGCCTACCTACAACCTACATACCTACCTAATTAATAAACAAAACATCAATGGGCTTTTAAAATTGTAATGTGTCATCATATAATTGGTTCACAAATGGACACATGTCAAAATTCAATTCACACTTTATTGGATGGTTAAGATATTATTATTATATTAATAATGACAAATATTGAAATAAGGTTCAAATGCCATGTGTCATCATGGACAACCCCTTAAAATAATATAAATATATAAATTATATATATTGTTCAAATACATATTCTTGCATGCAATTGTCAGTTGTGTTCAACTTGTTTTTTGCAACAATGAGATCTAACAATTACATGTGTCACATGCAACTGAAAATCAATAGCATACAACAATGCAAAATGATAGTTTTCTTCTAGTGTAATGGAGTTTAAGCATAAACTGATTTTCAATGTTGACACTCCTTAATTTGCATACATAGCCTCATCATTTCAAAGTTTACTTGATTTTCCACTTTCACCATCATCATATATTAAGCTTGTCAATCTTGAGTTTCTGAATCCTAGTCTTTAGTTTCCAACTCCCAAGCCTACATAGAATAAATTACACCGGACACAATTTAATTGGGCATCTGGGCAAGCATGAGAAAAGAAGTGCAGCAGTACTTTTGCAGCCTGAATTTAAGACCCTGCTGATTTAACGCCCAGGCGTGCAATGTATGTCGCTAAGTAGAGTGATGAGGCCTAAGTAGTTACTAGGCAGCTAGATACACGTGGATAGTCAGTAAATAGCCAACCACTGGGTTACCAATGAGGCAGGAATACAATGAAAAAGTGTTTCCTGTCCACACACCATCCATTCTGCATGGTGCACTGGTGGGTGCTGGTTCACTCTACCTGGAAGTTGGAACCCTTAGAAACTACAGGTTTAGTGGAAAAACTTGTTATCAACTCTTTATTTATGACTTGGTATAGTGTCAGAGCTGTCACATTTTCCACTAGAATGTATCGAGTTTTAATATATCTTCATGTAGCATGATAGCAGCAGAGTTGTTGCTTTTCAACTCTAGCATCCAAGGGGTACAAATAGTTTCTTGCCTGCAAGGAGTTTATAATTGGTCAATAATTTCTATGCTTTTGTCTGGAGTTTCTTGACCTAAGTGACCTCCGCTAACCTTCTTGCCCCAGGGTTTACAGAAGAGACATTTCTTTGATTCGATTTCTGTTGATATTGTGTTGATTCACAGTTTCTGTTCAAATGCCTTTGGGGAGTCGCCTTTGCTTCTTGGCCTTCTGTACAAAAAAGGCATGAACGTCTCTCCAAAACAAAATAAAAAGAGACTTTTTAGTTGCATGGCTATTCTTTTTCGAGAATGCTTTCCTAGGGCTTGTGGCTCCATGTCCCTGTAGATAGTCAAACTTTCCAGATGCAAGTAGTGTTTGTGGTTGACACGTTGATCTTGGTTGTGCTAAGAATCCAGTTTAGCAATCTAATCATAAAATGGAACATGCAATTTGTCCCATAGCACACTATTATGCGTGGTCACTTTTTGATGTAAGGCGGGGTTTGGAATGGAGTGTTAGCAGTTGGCATCTGTCCAGGGGTTGGTGATGAAACATGACTTCACTTTCTATTGCTTGGGAATCCACAAAAGAAAGAAACAAAATTTCAATCATGAATGGCCTGCCCATTTTGATGAAACCACCCCAGTTCAATCCCATAGTGCATTATTAGCAACTCATTGGATCTGATTTAGGTACCACAAAGGGGAGCCAAGCCCCAAATTGGGAAGCTGGTACTTGGAAGAGTCCGGCCTGAACTGGTCAGGGTTTGTTTTCCCAATTTTGTGACGTAGCTGAGGTGGCTATCATCTCGAAAGTGATTTATTTGGACACATGTATTAATATGGAAGTAAGAAAAAATCAAAATCTTTCTATATTTTTGGCTACCTACTGGAACAAATAATAAAAATCTGGTGATTGCTGGAATTTTTTTCAAATTTGGTGAATTTGGGCCATTTTTTCCATGGAAAATCCTTCTTATAGGTTGAAATCATATTTTTCAGGTAGGAATTTGGCAAAATTCACCAGTAAAAGAAACGCTGGAACTAACCAAAGGCAAACTCAAAGACACCTTTGAAACTAGGCTGATCCCAAAAGTATTAAACCAAGACCTAAGGTCCTATTTGATGAGAGGGCCTCTAATAGGGAGGCTATTTTGTGGATTCCCCATCCATTTTGTAATTTTTCAACTTTTCATTCACTTTGCAACTTTTTCCCTAGTCATTACGGAAATTTCCTTTCATTTTTTTGATTCATCGTGAAACTTTTTCTCCAATTTTCCATCTGTCCAGCCACTCCCATACTATGGAAGGAACTGGTAAAGAAGGATTGACATCTTGGGCTGGAGTGAATTAGCAGCCACCAATGCACCAGTTGAGGATGAGGCTGTTGAAGCCGTTTTGGGATGAACAAAAAATCCCATCCTCCTTGCCCCCATGGGATTTTTTTTTCCACCTCTTCTCTGCCCCAAAATTTTCCCCCCTCCTACCTACCACCTACCAACCCCTCCCCCCCTCACTCCATCGCCAGAGCTCCAGAAACATTGAGCGGG
>Ga0116227_10008578_pt1 | contig 19181 bp, 21 predicted proteins | sample S1TSphgellanicum_FD_89693 | JGI IMG/M metagenome (GOLD analysis project Ga0116227, IMG submission 89693) | Host-associated microbial communities from peat moss isolated from Minnesota, USA - S1T2_Fb - Sphagnum magellanicum MG | ecosystem: Host-associated > Plants > Peat moss > Unclassified... | reverse complement strand
CCCTTGTTGTTTGATTATATCTCTCTATTCTATACCAAGAAAAGCTTGACGGCGAATGAATTCGCCCGCGCCTTACCCCCATAGATGAATCTAGGGGCTACCTCGGCGCGGATAATTTGGTGTCTTTTCAGGGGAAGAGTTCAATGTACAGCCAGAGGTTGATTTGACTGGTTATGTCGATTTTCTGATTAGTCGCTCTCCAGAACAGTTGTTTATTAAAGCACCTGCTGTAGTTTTGGTGGAAGCGGAGAAAGAAGACCTGAAACCAGCACTGGGACAATGTTTAGCCTAGATGGTCGCAGCTCAACGCTTTAATCAACAGAAGCAGCAGCCGATTTCGACGATCTATGGAACGGTGACGAGCGGTACGGTTTGGCGGCTTCTCAAACTCGAAGGGCAAACTGTTACCATTGACCTGACTGATTATCCACTGCCCCCAGTTGAGCAAATTTTAGGCTTCCTGGTTTGGATGGTGCAGAATGGCTGATGCAGTTCAGTGGGGTTATCGGATGAGCAAGTGTCTCTAGGAGTTAATTTTAGGCTCGCTATCCCAGCTGATGACCGAGCCAATTTTAGATTTTAGATTTTGGATTAGAAATTCTTGCATCTGAAATCTAAAAAGGTTTCAAGCCCCCAGATTTATTTGTGGGACTTTTCCATAAGGGACTTCCAACTAAAAAAATATCGAATTCCCAGGGGAGCAGAGGGAGTAACAGTCGTGTTGAGTCCATAAATTGGGATAATTTAATTTCTGGAAGTCCCTAATCTAAAATCCAAAATTTCTTACTCAATCCCCTACCTTCAGGTATGGGGTTAATCTAAAATCCAAAATCCAAAATCCAAAATTGTTTGACCATCCTCAGATACCATGTGTTTTGAGTGTTCCATAAATGCCAGGAACCAGACTTGAACTGGTGACACGAGGATTTTCAGTCCTCTGCTCTACCGACTGAGCTATCCCGGCAGGATTTGGCTAGATGCCACGATTAATAATCATAGCAACTCTATAATAATTTTGCAAGGTCTAGGCGTAAAAAGTTTTGCGCTTAATCTAGGAACCGTTGCCAGGTAAATACCAATATATAGGTAATGAAGGCTAGAGTGCTAATAATAAAGCTGATGGGGTAGGAGGCATAGAACCCAATAGTTAAACCCAACCAGGTGAAAGCCAACCCCAGTAAAGCAGACAAGCAAAGGGCAACAAAAGGGCGAGTTACCAAACGTTGGGCGATCGCTGCCGGGGTAATTAGTAGTGCAGAGTTCAACAGGGAGCCTACGGAGGGAACAGCTTCAGCCAAGCTGAGGGCAACTAACATCAAGAAAACTATATTCAATCCTTGCACCGGTACACCACGGGCTACTGCCACATCAGGATCAAGGGAAGCAAAGAGCAGGGGACGCGCAATTACCAACAGGACGATAATTACCACCAATCCAGCGATCGCTATCTGTTGCACTTCCCGTGCTTCTAACCCCAAGAGTGAGCCGAAGAGGTATTTAACTCCCAAGGTACCATTAGCCCCGCTGGATTGGGTGGTGTAGATGCTCAAGAACAGTGCTCCTAATCCCAATACCCAGGCTAGAACGGTACCAACCACCACATCATTTGCTTTTGCCCTTGTGCCTAGCATCCCAATCAAAATTGCTACCAATGTGGTAGCCCCAAAGAGTCCTAACACCGGATCAAGTCCTAACACAGCAGCACCCAGTGCTCCTGTGAAGGTGACATGCCCCAGGGCCTCAGTAGCAAAAACCAGATTGCGGAGGATGATAAAGTAACCTACCAACCCAGCTACTATTGCTACTACCGTCCCCACCAGAAAGGCATAGCGCATGAAATCTAGGTTCAGCATCATGGAGAGGGAAGAAATTAAATTCATAGAAACACACGGTAAGTGGGAAACTCAGTTCTAAAGAACTGAGAGGGAAACGACTCGACGACTTTAGTCGCAGTGAATCTTTTTTAGTCATTCATTACCGCCTTGGGGCTGTTTGATCTGGCGTACCAATGTAATTGCACTTTCAATGGGACAATTACCATTCCAAATCTTACAACCCTGTACGCATAATGGTTTCGCTCCGAGGAGCCTCCCTTTCAATATGAGCTATGTGCAAAGCACACACTTCGCGAACAACCGGTTATCAGAGCTTGTTATGCTAGCAGCACTGTCTCAGGGACCTTAAGACTGTTTAACCACTAGCGACAGAGCAGGGGACTAGCTTGGCATCCCAAGGTGTCGTGACTCAAATAACGTTTACCTATTCCTAGGTGGTCTAGTCAGCACAGCTTGCTTGATTTCTCTTACAGAGCTTCAGCCCTTTAAGGGCTGGGTTGCTGACTTCTAAATTTGCAGGATTGTACAACAATCTTAGACTATCGTTTTATTGCTTGCCCTTGAGAATTCTTAGAATGTAGCTAGAGAAATGAAAGCTAACTTTAGCTTCTTGTAAGCATCCTGGATTTTTATTTCACAGAAAACTCAGTTTTGATTGGGCAAGAGATTCGCCTGCTAGCTACTGAAACGGTATCAAATGGAGGAATTCGGAAAATGGACATCAATATCAAAAGAAGTGGTTCCCAGCCTTCTGCCAAAGGACTAGCCGAGTATTTTATCGGCACTGTCCGCATTGACCCCCTATTCCAGGCATACGATCCAGCACGCACCTCTGGTGCTAGTGTCACGTTTGAACCTGGCGCTCGGACAGCATGGCATACCCACCCGTTGGGACAGACCCTGATCGTAACGGCTGGGTCTGGCTGGGTCCAGCAATGGGGAGGCCAAATTCAGGAAATCAGACCAGGTGATGTTGTCTCTATCCCACCGGGACAGAAACACTGGCACGGAGCCACAGCTACTACAGCCATGACCCATATCGCCATTCAGGAACAGCTCGACGGCAAGCCTGTGGACTGGCTGGAACAGGTCAGTGACGACCAATATCCCAAGTGATCTCCGCATCTGAGTGGTTTTGGGACTTCCAGAAATTAAATTATCCCAATTTATGGACTCGACACGACTGTTACTCCCTCTGCTCCCCTGGGAATTCGATATTTTTTTAGTTGGAAGTCCCTTTAAGACTTTATTTAAGTAAACAACTGAAGGAGAAAAACTATGCCTCATATCAGCGTCAAGCTCTATCCAGGCAGGTCAGAACAGCAGAAGATTCGGCTTGCAGACCAAATCGTTAAAGACGTTGTTTCACTTCTGAAATGCTCAGAAGAGTCGGTTTCGTTAGCTATTGAAGAAATCAACCCAGATGATTGGGCAAAGAAGGTCTATGAATCGGACATTCTTCACAACACGGAGAAGCTCTACAAGAAGCCAGGATATAACCCATTTGAATAGTATAGGAATCGTCGAGAAAAATTAAGACGCTGTAATTACTATTTCCAACCAATGGAATACGAAGACTGAGCGGCGGCGAGACAAGACTTCAGAAAAGGAGTAAAGATATGACACAAGCTATCAAGGACAAGGTCGTTGTCATCACGGGTGCAAGCAGTGGGCTGGGAGAAGCAACTGCCCGGCTTCTCTCCGCGCAAGGTGCAATTGTTGTGCTAGGTGCACGGCGGGTTGATCGGCTCCAGGCATTAGCAGACGAGTTGATCGGCAGCGGTGGCAAGGCACTGGCCATAACTACAGATGTCTCCCACTATGACCAAGTGAAGAGACTGGTCGATGCTGCGGTGGAGACCTATGGGCGTATCGATGTGATCATCAACAACGCCGGGCTGATGCCCCAGTCGCCACTTGAGCGCCTCAAGGTTGACGAATGGGACCAGATGATCGACGTGAATATTAAGGGCGTTCTGTATGGCATTGCTGCGGCACTGCCATATATGCAGCAGCAGAAAGCCGGGCAGATCATCAATGTCTCTTCTGTGGCTGGTCATAAGGTCGGGCCAGGGTTCGCGGTCTATGCGGCAACCAAGCACGCTGTGCTGGCCCTATCCGAAGGGCTTCGCCAGGAAGTGAAGCCCTACAACATCCGCACGACGGTGATCTCGCCTGGTGCAGTCGCCACAGAACTGCCAAACAGTGTCACTGAGCCGGATATTGCCGAGAAAGTCCGCAATTTCTATGAGATCGCGATTCCTGCCGATTCGTTCGCACGGGCAGTCGTCTTCTCTATGAGCCAGCCGGAGGAGGTGGACGTGAACGAGATCCTGTTCCGTCCCACGCGCCAGGTACTTTAAGCCCAATACCCGTGAATCAATTTCGCTTTTATCCCTCAAATCTTCTTGATGGAATGATTCTAGGCTTTTTCCCGAATGGCTGGTGCGATCGCAAGAAGGCGGACGTTATCTGTACGAGATGCTTCGCGTAGCTCGTTTCCCGCAGGAGTACGTCATGCAAGAACTGCGGCTATGCCAACGCGCTTTGTGCAGGTTCTTCTGCCGCTTCTGGAGTTCACCATCTGAGCTACCCCACGGATTTATCTGTGGGGTTCCAACTTACTACGTAGGGCTTGCTGAATAATGCTATAACCTATTCTAAATAAGGGTTTCAACCGTTTTTATTCCAGACAGGTGCAAGACTATGGTAAATACATGTTCAAAATCCCTGCACTTTGGTGGAAAATCGTGGGGTGAATTTGAAAAACCAACCCCCGAAGTCCCCATTTTAGGCACTGTGTGTCACCTAGATTCGATTTGTGGAGTTTTTCAGCAGACCCTACGTAAGTTTCGTATACCCTATCTCTTCGAGACGCTACGCGAACATGGTTCCGACTCCTCACGCGCTATTGAATTACCGAATTTTAGATTTTAGATTTTAGATTTTAGATTAGAAAGAGATCTCCAGAAAACCCAACACTGGGTCCAACTAGCTTATCCCCAATCCAAAATCCAAAATCCAAAATCTAAAATTGGCAAACCCGATGGAACAGATCCATGATTATACCTGACTGAGTTTGGTTTATTCAGTCACGTTTGGAACACTCCTGCCATTTTGGGAAGGGATGTTCCTTTTTGGAATTGATGTTCAACAACTTCACTTTTAGAGAGAAATTCGCACTGTCCAGATCCAAAACTTGCCGTCCCAATTCCCCACCATTTTGATAAAAGTAATGCAGAAAATCCCAGTTGGTAGTCGGAGTTACAGCATATTGGGATCAGTCGGTGCTAATTTAGCTAGTGTAATGTAAAATTGTGGCGTAAAGCTCCTCAGCAGTTATGGCTCAAATATTAGATCCTCTACCATCGGAGCAATCGGGGAAGATTCTCTGCTGCTACGTCAATGCCACGAGCAAAATACAGGTGGCTCGCATCTCAAATATCCCCAACTGGTACTTTGAAAGGGTTGTTTTTCCTGGACAAAAGTTATTCTTTGAAGCACCCCAAGAAGCCCAGATGGAAATTCATACAGGAATGATGGCCAGTGCAATTCTATCAGATACAATTCCGTGCGATCGCTTGGCACTTACTGAACATAGTGATGAGTTTAATGGCACTATAAATACCCAGCCTATGGTGTCTTCAAACAGTAAAAATGAAGATCCGATCAAACCTTTACAAATCGCTAGTTTAGCTTCTGTTGATTAAGAAAATAATTTTGCTCAAAATAAGGGTTGCTGAATTCAGCAACTCTTTTTGTTTGGTAGTAGATAAAATAAGGTTTTGAACTTTACTATGCATCTACCTTCTTTTCTTTGGTTATGGAAAATAGCTGCTTGGTCTATGGGGTTGTCACTAGCCGCATATCTATTCTTAGCAGTCACTGGGGTGGGGATGTTTTGGCGGAGAACTTCGGGTAGTCGAGATTTTCTCCTGGGTGATCAATTATGGCGATCGCTTCACTATATGATTGGTATGAGCATGGTCAGTTTAGTGCTGCTATTGCTGGGCATTGGGATTATTGGTACTCTAGGTCATTTTGGTTCCTTGGGACATTCTTCCCATCTAGTGGCTGGTTTAATAGTGGTGGCCCTAGTTATAGTGTCTGCTGTAAGTGCAACCCAAATTAGTGCCGCAAGAACCTGGGCTAGACCTTTACATATCGGTACGAATATCCTCCTACTTTTGGGTTTTGCCTGGGTGTCCCTAACTGGCTGGAGTGTGGTCCAAAAATATCTTTAATTCCTCCCAGTAGTACCCTTTTCCCAGTTACCATAAGCTTAGAACCAAGAGTTATAATCTAGCCGTGACAGTAACAGTTTTTCACCTATCTCCGTTGATTCGGATTACCCTTTTAAGTTTATACATAGCCCTGACTAGCCCACTGCCTTTTTTATTACAGGTAGGAGATACACCCATATCCCCAACTTTGTTGTGGGTAGGGATAATCATTGGCTTTATGGTTGTGTATGCAGTGTTAACGGAACGAGTGATGGTAGATGACCAGGGAATTAAGGTCTCGCGCTGGTTTAGTCAAGGTTGGTGTTTACCTTGGTCCGAGGTAAAAGGGTTAAAACCCCGCACCACTGGTCAAGGAGGTATAGTTTATTATTTTCTTAGCCAGGACGGCAAAGCTTATCTACTACCGATGCGTGTGGCAGGATTTTCTCGCTTAGTCAGCATTGTCCAGGCAAAGACAGGGATTGATACTACAGATGTGCGTCCACTAGCACAGCCTTGGATGTATTTAATTTTGCTTGTGTGTACGCTACTACTGCTGTTGGTGGATGGCTGGACTATTACCACGGCTTTGACTATGGGAAGTTAAGGGAGTGGGGGTCTAGATTTGGTGGATTTGTCGCTGGGGTTTGTCCCCATCTTGAGTACTAGTCTAAAAATCAAATTAGAGTTAAGATTTGGGATCTCCCTCGAAGTTACAATTGGAAAATTTCACAAGCAAAGCCAAACTTCGGCTAGAAGAAGTTAATCTGTGGGCAAATTTAAAAACACATCTCCCAGAATACCGGATTTTACAGAATATATCCTTTGAGGTATTCCAGGGCGATCGCTTAGTAATTGTCGGAACCAATGGTGCTGGTAAAACTTCCTTATTACGTCTCCTCAACCGCTTAATTACACCCACTAGTGGCAGAATTTATTTAGAAAATCAGGAGTATCGGCAAATTCCCATCCTGCAGCTACGTCAAGCAGTGACGCTTGTGTTACAAGAACCTAAGTTATTGGGAATGACGGTTCAACAAGCCATAGCCTATCCCCTAGTTTTACGGGGGTTGTCTAAACAAATAATTCAGCAACGAGTGAGTCACTGGAGTGAACAACTACATATCCCTAGGGAGTGGTTAGAGCGTACAGAGGTACAACTGTCTGTTGGAGAGAGACAATTAGTAGCGATCGCTCGGGCCTTAGCTACACAACCCGATATTTTACTATTAGACGAGCCTACCTCTGCTTTGGCTGGGGGCACAAGTTCCCATTTAATCCATATTCTCACCCAGCTAAACCTAACCCATCGAACCACAATTCTGATGGTAAATCACCAATTGGAACTAGCCCAGGCATTTTGCACTCGGTTGTTACATCTCCAGCGAGGTCAATTGTTAGCAAATCAACCAGTATTGGAGGTAGATTGGGTTAATTTAGAGGTGAGCCTCATGCATCTGCAAGCCCAAGCATCTGCGGAATGGGGCTAAATTGAAAAAATACCCTACAGGACACAAAGCCTAATTCACATTAGATTGTCACAGTTGAACGCTGATTGATAAATCTCTCCTTTGTTAACTTGGTCTGTGATGGTGGAAGATGGGCGTTCAGGATTTCCATGTTAAAACGGTATCCCACATTACGAATAGTCTGGATTAAACTGGGCTGCCGGGGATCAAGTTCAACCTTTTTCCGCAGCGATAGAACATGGGTATCAATGGTACGTGGGTTGTCAATAGCATCTGGCCAAGCACGACGCAACAACTCCGATCTACTTAAAGGTACCCCTCCAGCTTGCGCTAGAACATACAGCAAACTAAATTCCTGAGGTGTTAGGTCAATAAACTCCCCCTGGAACCGGACACGGCGCTGGACTAAATCAATTTGCAAGCTGCCGTAATCCAAATAGGCTGGTGCGGTGGGTGTACGTTTACGACGAATTAATGCCTCCACCCTGGCTAAAAACTCTTGCATCCCAAAAGGTTTGCTTAGGTAGTCATCGGCCCCTGCTTTTAATCCGACAACGATATCCGCTTCATTACTCTTGGCAGATAACATTAAGATTAACGGCTGTTGCTGACGATGTAGCCACCGGCAAAACTCAATTCCATCCCCATCTGGTAAATCCGCATCCAGAATCACTAGTGTCGGTTGATGGCTTAAAAATACTTCCCTTGCTTGATAAATACTGGCTGCTTGATGCACCCGGTATTCTAGTTGTTGCAAGTGCCAACCCAGCAACGACCTTAAATGGGGATTCCCCTCAATGATTTCAATACAAACCGATCCCACAGCGGTAAGACCCCTTAGCGTCGATAGACTCCCAAATTAACAAGCCCATGCTCAAGGTTTTGTAGTTTTTGTTACTTCAATAGCAATGATCTTTACATTTTCTTATAGAATAATCGTAAGAGTTTGATTTTGTGCTCTATTTACAGGCAGTCTAGGAATATTCTTAAATCTTTGTTAGGTTTATATACTGATGGCGGCTGAAGGATGTAAGCTCTAGACCCCACTAATAACCAGACTAGCATATTGATATAGGACTTACGCACTGTACAAATCGACCATCATCGTGTGTGGACGAAATTACTTTGTTTCAGGCTTTTGGGGATTAGGTTCAGGTAGATAACGTAGGCGTAGCCCGCCGCAGGCAATCTCTTACGAGACGCTTTGCGTGTTCGCTCAAAAATCTATGGCTAACGCCACGCTGCGCTATCGTAAAATCACGTAAAAAGTGCCCAAAACCCATAATTCATATTTTGTATCTCCTGTCAATGCGTAAGTCCTACGATAGATGAATTCATAAAAATAGCTGACCAAACTATACATATTCCTCAGACTTATCAAAAAAAAGAGTATAAAACCCTGTCCTTCAGGAGGGATTTTATCCGAAGTGGTGCTACCATAGATATAGTCAGGGTAAGGTGTTGCCATGTGCCAGTTCCTCACAGGAAGAAAAGTTAGGCTACCTCGCTAGCACAACCCGATAATTTGCCAAAATTACCTGGTTTGAGCCAGTATTTTACTAATTTGTAGCTGCTGGGGGAAATAGCTAAAGTAAAAATATTAACTTGGGGTCAATACTTGAGAGGGAAGTGATACTTCACTTTTGAGCCTGAATCATTTACAATTCTCATTTCAAAGAGATAAATACAGCAGTTATGCTCCAAGACACACAAACCATTCGCTATTACCAGAGACTCACAGACGCTTTTGTCGAACTATGGAATCGCGGTTATCGGGTGGATGATATGCGGATGTACTTAGATGGATATCTAGCTGCTTTGCGGCATAGCAATGTGATTGAACCTTATTTGATTCATCGTCTAGAAGAGGAAGCTAGCCGCTATTTGTACGATGGTTCAAATTTTGTGATGGTGCAGCCAGAGCCGCAACCTGATTACTACAGATAACTAGTCAACGTTAGTCATAATAGCATATGATCTGAGTTAGTCAACAGTTTAAGTGGCGTAATTTTCAGCAGCATTTACAGTGGCAGAATTCAGGGGTTGAGGTAAAACCTGTTACCTTGCATAACCCAACTGTGAATTGCTCTTAATCTTAGATCCTTCCCCTCAGTTAGCACTGGGGGGAAGTTTGTGTTTATTAAGAGCGGCAGGAGGGAATTCTGATTCCTACCCTGGAGCCAGGGTTGAAGCCCCACGCCAAAATCTCTGATTTGGTGTCCTTCAATGAGCAAACCTCCACGAACAGTTAGGTCTTCAGTTAAGGGTTTGTTCCAAGGAATTGGGACTAGAATTTTCTAGTAATTTGGGCTGGGCAATCACTAAAGCAGCTCCCAGCAAAGTTATGGTGCCCACAATAGCTAACCCAATTAAATGGATGCGGTTTATGGATGCAACTGCCACAGTTAAATGGTCTATCCAACTAGCAGTACCTATGACCTGCAAGGGTTTTAGGGCAGCTAAGGACTCAGATGCATTCCTGTAACGACGGTGCTGGTTGCGTTCCACCATTTTTATGGCCCATAATCGAAATCGGGGCTTGAGATGGGGAAATAAATTCTGGCAGTTGAAGCGATATTTATCATCAATAAATTTGCCAATATCCGCAGCACGAGTATTTGTGAGCAAACAAATCACTGTTGCTCCTAAGCTGTACAAATCTGAAGCTTCGGTGAGCATATGACCGAAATGTTCCTCTGGTGGCATAAAACCAGGTGTGCCAACGACAAAACTGCTCATAGCCGTCTTCGCACCCTTGAACCGAGCTAAACCAAAATCAACTAGGTAAGCATTTAACTGCTCATCTACTAAAATATTTTCTGGCTTAATATCTCGGTGAATAATTGGGGGGACTTGCTGTTGTAAGTAAACCAATATTTCTAAAATTGAGAGGGCAATTTGCTTAATTTCTTCAGGATGATAGCAACGTTTTAAACCTAAGGACGGGGCATCTTTATATTCCTGTACTAAATAAAAACCCTCTGGTGTTTCAAAAGAATCTAGATAACGGGGAATACGAGCATGATTCAGTCGTTGCAGGATCTGAGTTTCTCGTTCATAAGCTTTTCCTCCAAACCAGTCAGCACCAGTAAACTTGAACTCTTTAATGACAACTTTCTGGTTAGATTTGAGGGCATGAGCTAGGTAAGCAATACGTCCTCCTTCACGGTTACGCCCTAATTCCCGGAGGAGTTGATACCCTAGCTCAGAAAAACCTGGATAGTCAATCAATTTTGGATTTTGGGTTTATTTACTAAGGAAAATTATCCCTTTTGCTTTAGCCAATCAATAATCTGAGCGTTGACAATATCTGGAGCTTCATCGTGGGGACAATGACCCGCACCAGGAATAGGTAGAATTGTGATTTCTTGGCCATTCTTGTACGCCTCTTCATAAATCTTCGCACCAGCAATTGGTGTCCAAGGATCTTCAGCACCCCAAATTACTAATAGAGGACGTTCTACTGCCGGTAATAGTTCCTCTGGACTAGGTCCAGGGGGTGCTGACACAATGGAAGCAAAAACTCGCTGTGCCCCTGGATCACAAGATGGTGTATAAAGTAAATCTACTAACTCATCTGTAACAGCTTGGCGATCGCAGTAAACTTGGTAAAGGGTGCGGCGAATTCGGTCTTTTTGGCGGATGCGATTAAAGATAAATTTACCAGTAATGGGATTGGCTACTAAGCGGTTAAAAACTACCATGACTAGCCGTAGGAGTGGTTTTAATTCCTGGGAACGATGACTCAATCCCCCGGCAGCGTTGATTAAAACCCCACCTGCGGCTATTTCTGGATATTGGGCAATGACTATTAAACTGATGAGTGCACCAATGGAGTTGCCCACAAATACTGCTGATTCTTGGATGTTTTCCAACCAAAAATCCTTCAGCAGTTCTACCCACACTTCCATACTGTAGTTAATTGGTGCTTTTTCCGAGCCACCAAAACCCAAAAGATCCACAGCGAAAACTCGATAACCAGCGTTGGCTAACACGGGGATATTTTTCCGCCAGTGTCCAATAGAAGCACCGAACCCATGGACCAGTACTAACGGTCGTCCTGTGCCCATGACTGTGTACTGAATTTTATAATTTCGCCAAATCCAAATGAGTTTCTCCAAGTTAGCTGCACCTAACTCCTGGGCGTTTACTTTCATTTAGTTAAGATTTGTAAAGGTAACAGTTTTATAAGATTATAGCTCATCTAGCGGGGAGGGGCATTCAATCCTTCAGCTTTCCGGTACGTAAATTTCTCGAACGGGGAAAGGAATTTGAATACCTTCCTGAGCGTACCTTTGATGCAGCTTTTTAATGAGTAAATGTTTTCCCATCCTTTGGTCGAAGTATTCATTAACCCGCATATACAGGGTAAAATCTATACTGGAATCATTAAAAGTGTGAAATCTGATATAGGGTTCAATTAGAATTAACTCTGGGGCAATTTCCCGCATCACTTCCTTGGCAATATCTACAGTTACTCTTTCGACCAATTCAAGATCTGAACCGTAACTCACACCCACATTTATTGTTAAGGTAATTTCCTTGGCAGGGAGGTGATAATTAGTAAAAATTGTGGATGCTAGCTTAGAGTTGGGGACAATAATCACATTATTAGAAAGTTCTCGGATAGTTGTATTCCGGGAAGTTATATCAATAATATATCCCTCATGTCCAGTTTCTAATTTGACATAATCCCCAGATCTGACTAGCTTAGAAATTACTAAGTAAAAGCCAGAAAATAAATTTGCTAGCGTATCTTGCAGTGCTAGACCAATAGCCAAACCACTAATACCTAACGTTGTAATTAGGGGTGTAATGTTGATCCCAACTGTTTGTAAGATGATTAATATACCTAAAATCAGAATTGCAATTTTAGCTACATTAGAAATTAGAGAAGTAGACACCCCTTCAGTGTGGCGCATAAATAAATGTACAAAACCAGCAGTCAGTCTAGCTAGAACTAACGTTACTGAATAGAGCAAAGCTATGGTCAAAACTTTGTGTAAGACATCAGCAATATCCGGCTTGAGAGGGGAACTCAGTACTGCCCCAAAGAAACCAGCAATGACAAACCAAATAAATGTCATGCGGTGCAGAGATTGAAAGATGATATCACCTCCGGGAATTGGTTTTTTGGTAACAAATATTTCCAGTCTTTTGAAGATTAATCTTTCACCAATTATTCCAGCGAGTAAGCTAGTTAGAATCAAGACAAGGGGTAGAATCCATTGCATCATATAGTTAGAACACTCAGTAGCGGTGATTAATGTTGGCTAAATTTTACCTTGTGAATGATTAAATCGACTGTCTAAAATTTCCTGATCCCTTTCACCCCATGGACTTGCCAATCATTTACCATTCCGATTATGTTGCACCCCTACCTCCAGGACATCGCTTTCCGATGTCTAAGTTCCAACAACTCTATGAATTGCTACTAGCTGATGGGGTTGCCCAGAGAGAACAATTTTATACTCCTGAGTGTCCACCACCGGATTTAATTGAGTTAGTTCATACCCCAAACTACGTCCAGGCTTACTGTCAAGGAACCTTGGAATTTCAGGCACAACGGCGAATTGGCTTGCCTTGGAGTCCGGCATTGGTAAGACGCACTTGTGTAGCCGTGGGTGGTACGATACTCACTGCCAAGCTGGCTTTAACTCAGGGTTTAGCATGCAACACCGCAGGTGGGACACATCATGCCTTTCCCAACTATGGATCTGGTTTTTGCATTTTCAATGATTTAGCAGTTGCCTCTCGCGTCCTGCAAAAACTAGGACTTGTGCACAAAATCTTGATTGTAGACTTAGATGTTCATCAGGGGGACGGTACTGCTGTTATCTTTCAAGGTGACGAGAGTGTGTTTACATTCTCAATGCACTGTCAAGCTAATTTTCCCAATGCCAAGCAAAACAGTGATTTAGATGTCCCCCTCCCCATAGGAATGGAAGATAAGGCCTATTTGCAGACTCTGGGGAGCTATTTACCTGATTTATTGTCAGAAATTCAGCCAGATTTAGTTTTGTATGATGCTGGTGTTGACACACACATAGATGATAAATTGGGGAAACTGGCATTAACTGATACGGGTATTTTTCTACGGGATATGCAGGTTTTAAGTACCTGCGTGAATGCAGGTTATCCAGTTGCCTGTGTCATTGGTGGTGGATATGCAGATGATCTCAAATCCCTTGTCTGGCGACACTCCCTTTTACATCGGGCGGCAAGTCAAATTTACCAGCAATTACGGCTTTAGATGGAACTCTGCTCAACGATAAATGAGGGGGAGAGTGAATAATACTGAATACTTAATGGACTACTAAACCTTGAAACAAACCAGATTAGTCCAAAGTCTAATTTGTTGCAAATGTTGGGAATAGCAACGTTTTAACATTTCCGTAAGTGAGGTGATTAGTATGTATTAAAAACAACAAAATAAGTCCAAGCGAACCAGAATGAGATTCTATCTTAAAGTTTTGTTAAAACTGTCTAGACAATTGGGTACACTTCAGTTTCATTCTCTTCTCCTTGCTGTAACTGCTCTAGTTCTTCTAATACCTTCATTCTCCTGATAAGTTTTCTATAAGAAATACATTGTTAAGTGTTGGGAACCTCAAATATTCTCAATTTGAAATTCCTGTGGGTTTTTCAAAATAAAAGTGTTATTTTCTTTAACTAAATCACCTGTACATCTTACAGGTAAGCGTTCTTGGTAAGATTTTATTGCCAAAATATAATCATGGTCGAGCAGTTCAGTTTTGATTTGGCATATTTTCTCAAATACTGGACAAACAATGGTAACTTCACCACTTAATTTATCTGGGTTGGGAGTTGCAATTTTCGTGACAAAGCCTTGAATTTTTAGATGAGGGTAATTCTTAATAAATTCACTTAATACTTCGAGGTGAGAAATATTTTCGGAATCTGCTATTGTTTGGATAAGTTCACGAATTCTCGGAAGATAATCTCCTAATTTTTTTGTAGTTGGTAGTAAGATCTCAAATTCTCCTCTTTCTGCTTGCTTATGCCAGATTGTGGCATTCTCAAGAAATGGTCGGTCTTCGTGCCAACCGTGAGATTGCAAATACTCTCTCAGTTGTTGTGGTTCTATATTTTTGATAATTTCCGTATCTTGCACTGTAACTTTCATGGTTGTACTCCTTGACCGATACCTTGCATAATTGACTGGAGAGCAGCGACTGTGAATTGACTATTTCTTGGAATGGTGACAGTTACAGTCGATGTGTTCTGTTTTTCTGGCATGACTCCCAGCGATAACCAATAGCCACAACACCTCATACAAAGTTCTTCTTCTGATTGTTGCACCCACTTGTCTAAGTTATCGGGAAGTAAAACTACAATTAAGATTCTAGGAACGGCAAAGTCAACCATTCGTAAATCATTGTAATTTTTCAGTTTGAGGGGGTAGCGGATAGCCTTATCGTTTAGAACATCCCTTGATGTTGATTTTAGCTGTAATTCCAAGCGAGGTGCACGGATGCGCCCCATAATACCTCTAGCTGCTATTCCCCAGTCTACGCTGTCGTCGTCTACGGCTGGTTTGTAGAGAGAATAACCAGCAACACTGGTAATGGCTTGGAGATATGCGTTGCTAAGTTGTTCTTTCTGTTGATTGATGTCCACTAATAATTGGGAAAAGGACGAATTTTTAGTGTAATACGCAACAAAATATTTTTTACACTTAATTTATGATATAATAAATATTATCTAATTAGGGGACTTATTCTATACTTGTCTTGTTCAGAAATAAACTATACCCTTTTGTCAACTACATTTACTCGACCGATACTCTAGGGACTATTGCTTTCAAAACGAAATTATTCACTCCCTCTCCAGCAAACCCTAAATAAATTTTAAGATCGTTCCGCTCCGCTACACTTAAAAAGGGTAGAAGAAAAAGAGCAAAGGGCTAAAGGGCTAGAGAGTAAAGGGCTAAAGAATCCTCGCCGCAACGCACACAACCCGAAAACCAATACTGTCGTGCGAGTAGGCGGGATTGTTGAAGTAGCGAACCGCAGAACGACAGAATCCAGAGTTGATGTGCCAGGAACCACCGCGCAGCAGATGATAACGATTATCATTATCTACCCAGGCACTCCCATCCTTAGGTGCTCCTTCATAGCTCGTATGGTAAGTATCTTGACACCACTCCCACACATTCCCGTGCATATCGTATAACCCAAATGCATTTGGTGGAAAACTTCCTACTTCTGTTGTTCGCTGACGATATTTGCCTTTTGGTTCAGCCGCATAGGTATAATTCCCATCGTAGTTAGCTAACTCAGTTGTTATCGTCTCCCCAAAGTAAAATGGTGTCTTTGTTCCGGCTCGACACGCATATTCCCATTCGGCTTCACTTGGTAACCGATATTGTTTATTTGTATATTTTGAAAGGCGATCGCAAAACTCCACTGCATCAAGCCAGGAAACTTGCTCCACGGGGAGTTTTTCTCCCTTGAAATTAGATGGTTCGGGGTTGAGATCGCGCTTAACCTTCGGGAGTGATGCTACCCACCTCCATTGGGATTGGGTAACTGGATATTTAGCCATGATGAATGATTGAACCGTTACTTCATGCTGAGGTTTTTCATTTCTAAACCACTCGCTGTTGTATTTTTGCACCAGCCTTTCTATTTCTTCATCTTCCGTCCCCATCATGAATTTGCCATTGGGGACATACACCATTTCTAAGCTGACACCAGTTCCTAAGTCTTCGCTGAAATATTGGGCTTGACTTTGCTCTCGTTTTACCTCTTGACCACTTGCATTAACCTTGACCACGTCAAACTCAAAAACTGGTGGTCTAGGTTCAGTAACCACTGACCTTCCACCCGTTGGTACAGTGGTAGGTTCAGAACTTGTTCGGGATGCCTGGGGAATTCGGGAAAATGCCTCAATTGCATCCATATCGGCACCCCGCGTAGCCACATTGACGCGAATCCATAACTGTCTGGCTAAATCCCAATCTCCTTTAACTTCTGCTTGATACGCATCTATTTTTAGTTTGTCAGTATCAGCGAGGGTAGCGTAATCGGGTAGTAAAATTAGGTGGAGTTTTGTCGCAGGTTCAGCACTTGCATAGGGATTTTGGGGAGTTTTCCGGTGGGTTTGATTGATTGTGGGGACTCTTGATTGTAGATATTTCTCCAATCTTTCGACAGTGGCACAATTTCCTTCACCTGCAATCCTCAACCCTTCTAATAATGCCTGGGTAAATGAGCCGCGTTGTAACTGCTCAATTTCATAGGACCTTTGACTAGGAAGGCAAGAGTAGAAGATGACCACTCCCTGATGTTTTTCCCTAATCCCCTCTCCCCCCTTGCTTCCTTCATTACGGCAGGCATCTAAAAACAGCACTACATTATCTGCCCCACTGCGGTGTAATTTTTGGGTAACATAATCCACAGGGATTGCGGTATGTTCAACGTCCCCTGGGTCACTATCCATCAGCATGAGATAGTCACGGTCAGCTTCTCGACGACCATGACCGGAAAAGAAAAACCACAGATTATCCCCCGGTGCCAATAGTGGCTCTTCAAAATTTACCCGGAGGAATCGCCGCAAATTGCCGTAAGTAGGCTGTGTGGGAATGGGTAGATTAGCTGCAATTGGGGGAGAATCCTCTGTAAACAGAAATACTTGGTCAAATCGCACTTCCTTTTCAAACCAGTGGCTCATAGCCAGAGCATCTAGTTTGGCGTAGTTTAGCTGCTGAAGATTGTTGTACTGGTTAATGCCGATGGCGATCGCCCAATTTTTAGCCATTTTTGGGTTGGTATTGACTGAGGCAATTTTAGATTTTGGATGAGAAGAGGGATTGATTTGTTCTGCATCACCACTGGCTCCCCTCTCTTTGTACTGCCAGTGGTCATAATTTGAGGCTACGGGATCAGAAGTTGGGAGTTATTTCCCTTTGTCCCCTATTTTTACTAACACGTAGTTTATCTACGTACCAAGTATAATCTAAAATCGGCAATCTAAAATCCAAAATTGTTTGACTGATTTGGTCTTTCCTATTGCCAGTTTACGTGTCATTACTGAATAATAGTAATGCTTAGTCATACATTTTCTCAAAAAATAGATTCCTACCCTCGAAGAGGGTGAGGGATGGTTCCAGGGGGACTAGTTGAGAGAGTCATAGATTTTGGATTAGGGGAGAACAGATTAATCTCTCCCCTGCTACCCCCTCCCCTAAATAGGTATAAAGGTCAAACCGAAAAGTTAAAGCTAGTTAAATCAGTAACAAATTTCGACAATTAAATTTATGTCAGCCGAAAATTCTACCCCAAAAGCTATGTGGATTATTACTGAAGAAGTATCCCAAACCAATAGTGGAGCTAAAAGTAGTGAAGATACAGGAGGACGACTCAATTTCCGAGGCAATGAAGGAAAAAAAGATGAAATGGTGATTACCAGACGCCAAGTTGAGGTAACTAAACTCAAGGAAGAAATGAAGGGGTTTCTCCAAGCCATGCAGGAAATGCTTGATCAAACTGACCTACACGATTCTCAAATCCAGCTTGATGAGGTGGAACTCTCCGTAGAAGTCAATGGTGAAGGACAAATCAGCCTATTTGGCGTTGGGGGTGGAAAAGTCGGGGGTAAAGGAGCGATGACTTTTAAATTTAAGCGGAAGTAATTGGTACTGGAATATAGGAAGGAATTGGGCGATAGTTGTGGGGATTAATCACTATGAAAATCTGCGATCGCTAAACTTTGCCAAGCGAGACGCTACTGTGATGGCAAGTTGGTTTCAACAAGAAGCAAAATTTGAGCAAGTTTTCCTGTTCACAGATGATTCTCCCCCAATTACCGTCGTCAATCCACCCATTTCCACCCAACCAACCTATGGTCACGTACGGGGATTCTTACGCAGACAGTTTGAGAATATTACACCTCCCTTATTAAAACCAGAAGATAATTTGTGGTTTTTCTTTTCCGGTCATGGCAACCGATACCAAGATCAAGATTATTTAATGTTCTCAGACACTGACCCAGGGGACATAGGAAATACGGCTATTTCCGTAAATTATGTTACCCAAAGATTGCGTCGCAGTGGGGCTGATAACGTGGTATTATTCTTGGATGCGTGCCGAGATGAAAGTAGTCGGGCGGGATTAGGAATTGGTGAGCAAAAGCATCAGGGAGTGATCACCTTTTATTCCTGCACAGCTAACCAAAAAGCCTGGGAAATTGACGAACTACAACACGGAGCATTTACCCATTGCCTACTAGAGGGACTGCGACTACATGGAGAGGCTAATTGTGCCACGGCAGAGCGGTTAGCACAACATTTAATTCACCAAGTTCCCCAACTGAATACTCGCCATGGTAAGCCAGCACAAAATCCTTACTGGCAGGCAGAACCACCGTATAAAATGTACTTTATTTTATTAGAGCAAGCCGCCACACTTAGAGATGTAGAACCATTAAAATATCAAGCATCTCAAGCTGAAAATAGAGGTGATTTATCATTAGCAAAGCAGTTATGGGTCAGAAACCCCACGGATGAGTCCGGGGGCTTGAAAAAGCCCTAATCTGACCAGACTAAGTACTTCGCGTACTACGTTATGGGCAAGAGTTAAAGACCTACCAGGGGATGCGTAGCTAGTCCCCTGCTCTAGAACCGGACGATT
>Ga0116227_10008577_pt1 | contig 19182 bp, 19 predicted proteins | sample S1TSphgellanicum_FD_89693 | JGI IMG/M metagenome (GOLD analysis project Ga0116227, IMG submission 89693) | Host-associated microbial communities from peat moss isolated from Minnesota, USA - S1T2_Fb - Sphagnum magellanicum MG | ecosystem: Host-associated > Plants > Peat moss > Unclassified... | reverse complement strand
TTGGCATGGTGGACTACCCCTCTATTATACTGTGGGTGCTGGAACAGGCAGAGTTGGCTGCTGCAGCCATAGCCACAGGCTCTGCTACACTTGTGGGTGCTGGAGCTGGAGCATTGGGGGCATGTGGGGCCCTTGTACTTGGACTCACTGGCCCTCTTGCTGTGGCTGGGCTCGCTGCTTTTGCTGTTGGTGCGGCAATTGCAGGTCTATTGTAAACCAAAAAATCAACCTGTGTCTCGTCAGGTTTTGGATAGTTTGTAACTGAATGTATTGAGCATTGACATCACAAATGTGGATCAGCTTCAATAATTGTGTGTTCCATTTGGTTTGGTGTTGTGCTTATTGTATGTGTGGGGATTAGGGTCCTTCAAGTCTAGTTTCTGCCTTCTTGAGTTTGTGTGTGTGCGTGCTGGGCTGTTGGTGAGTTGGGTGAAGTCTGATGAAATTTCTTTTGTTATTGGCAGGAGGAGTAGCAGCAGAGTCTGGTATGGCCAAGGATGGACCTTCAGCAGCTGATGCCCTTGGGCAAGACTTTTACAAAGTCATACTTGAAAATGAGCCCTTTAAATCTATGAAGGTAAGCAGGTTGCTCAATTTAGCTTTTCTTTTATTTTACAGCTTTTGATAGTTTGGCAAATCTTTCATGTTCCAGAGTACTGAGTTCCTCTGGAGGCAGGGATATCTCATTTTCTTAAGAAATTTTCTGGTGGTGAACAAACAATGTGCAGGTATCAGAGATCACAAGAGCATACGGACGGGCTCCATTTCTACACATTGAGCATAATGACTCCATGCTCACCGTGCTGCGGCTGCTGCTTTCTAAGTTCCGCCCACACAGCATCCCTGTGGTTAACATTGACAACAATGTGGTGCAGGATGTTATTACTGAATTTGGTGTCATACTGGGCCTTTCCCAGTGCCGTGGGTGGGACTGGTTTGACAACCTTGCAGGAAAATCACTACATCAGCTAGGTCTCCCCGTCATGATGCACAGCGAGGCAAGTACCAGAGACCCATCTCATAGTTTCTAACAGATGGGTGGTTTAGCTGCCACTCATCAGACGAACCATTTCTTATTACCCTTCATTGCTCAGAATTTGACATATCACAGTGATTTTTGTCAAACTTTTACAATAGCTGTTGGGTTCGAAATGGTCCAATACTGAAAACTATCATGAACATGTTGAACTGAACAGCTCATTTTCATATGTGAATTAAGAGTTTTCTATGCTATTATTGGAGTACAGGTAGTGTGGGTTGATGCAAGCAAGCTGGTGCTGGAAGCTTTTGTACTTATGAAGGAGAAGCACATAGGGGGACTTCCTGTGGTGGGAGGCCCTGAACATCACCTTGTTGGAAACATCAGTGTGCGTGATGTCCACTTTCTGCTGAAGCAGCCAGAACTCTTTGCAAAGCACAAGTAAGTGCTTTCTGCTTTTCTTTGGGTTTCCTAGTACACTTTTTGGTCTTGTGTTATGGTACATGCATCCATTGGCTTTTGAGGTGTGAAATTTACACAACCCACATACTAGTGTTCTGGCTGATTGCATTTTGTGTTGATGAACAGAGAGCTAACAGTGATGGACTTCATGAAGACAGTGATGGAGCAGGAGCCAGAGACAGGGATGCTGCCCCCAACTATTTGTGAGATCACAGCAAAATTAGGTGATGTGATAGAAATGCTTGCTAAAAAAACCCTTACCCGGATCCACATAGTTGACAAAAGCAACCAGCTTGTGGGTGTGGTCACACTGCGTGATATCATTGGATGCTTTGTATCAGAGCCCAAGGACTACTTTGAGGATTACATTGGGGGAGTGTTCAAAGAGACCATACTTCAAGCCAATAGAAGCGAGTGATATCAATGCAGAGAGCCTTTGCTAATTTCTTTGGCACAAGGTGTGAGCCTTTTCTCTCAGATCTACTTCATCTTGGGATTGGTTGGTTTGTCTATTTTTTAGTAACTCGTTGCTAAAAGGCCAGCTGAAAATCTTGATGTTTGCACTGCTTGTGACCCATGAGATAGCAACATACAGCTGACCATGGGAATAGACTGGAGATGGCAAATATACCCAAACATTGTTCAACTTGTAAATCTGTTCAAAATTATTTCTTTGTTTTTGTATGTTGATAAGTTCCAGTATCCAGACCCCCTCCTTGTTCCTAATGGTTAGGGTTTCTGGTGCAGCCAATTTTCACATGCATCATAATAATACCTTTGGCATCCAGCATATTATTATTATTGGCAAAATTGTAATTCTGGGCAATCTGATCATTGCAATTACCAATATATCTATTAAGTTTGTGTGCTAAAATGGCAACTGACATCCATTGCCATTATTATTATGGCAAATGCAAGCCTTAAAATTACCAATATCTAATAAAAATGTGTTTAATGGCTGCTCACTCTGGCATCCATTGAACTATAATAAAAAATTATGGCAATGTAAAAAGCATTGAAAATTTCCAATATTCTAAATAAAATTTCAAAAAGAAAAAAGAAAAGCCCAACCCAACTCTTTCAATTTTTGAGGAAGAGACAGGATGAGTGTACCTAAGTCCAAAAACCCCAAAATAAAAAAATAAAAAAATAAATTTACAACACTAATATATATTATTCTCTGTCGCACTGCATCTATATTCCACTCTTTCTCCGCCCCGTCGGAGTAAACAGACCATGACGAGACGGATGGATGAAATGATGCTTCACGTCACAATTGAAACCCAAAATGGGTTTAGGGTTTATATCTCTTTTTCATTTTCTCTTTCTTTATTTCTTATGTGGGCTGGCTCACATTGAAGAAAAGTGCTATTTGGTCCACAACTGCAACTGGTTGCACATTCATAAGCTAGATCATCCATCGTCTGTATCACATGAAAGCCACCCAAAATTAGACCCACACACACATCACAGCAATGCTTTAAATTCCAACAAAGAACTAAAAAAAGGCAGAGACAATCACACATTTGCTCTTGGAGGTTCAGAAAACAACACTTCTGCAAGGCTTCTTTTTTTTGGTGTATTTGTTGCCTTGCCTGTTAGTTAGACTCCTTGTTTTCTTCTGCTTCAAACTCACCCTCTTAGGATCAGTCTCCCCCTTGTTTACACAAAACACTCCTCATGGTGTGACCAAAATCACTCTCTTAGGATCAGTCTCCCCCTTGTTTACACAAAACACTCCTCGTGGTGTGACCGTAGAAAGTGGGTCAAACTTATTCAAATATCTCTCCACTGACAGCCTTATCCTGGCCCACATCAAAAGGAAAATAATATTCTTTGAGAAATAGTGTAAGTACCGCACACACTCTCACCGCAAATAGGGCCCGTAAGAAGCTTTGGCTTTTGCATTGGCCAGGACTTAGACTTGCACTAAAAAGCTGATAGTGTTCATTAATTTCTCTTGTTCCTTGGATTTATCCAAGGTCTATGGTTTCAAGTGGTATATATATATATATAGATAATAGAAACTTGTAATATGATGATATTAAACAGACCATGACAGGACAGATGAATGATTGGACGAATGGACGGATAAATGACAAAACAAATAGATGAAATGATGTTTCATGTCATGACATCCTTTACTATATGTAATTTTTTAAGTGTACTCCCCTATTTATTAAGATGTGACTGTTGATTTTTTACTTACACTCCCTCCATAGAAAAAGAGAGTTTAATCCATATTAGGTAGAGTCTAATAGTTGGCCCACTATACAGTTAGATCAGCTCTGTTCTGCCCTCATTTCGGAGGCCTATCTACAAGGATTTTTTTTTTGAAGGAGGTACCCAAAAAACATAGAAATCGTGGTGCTTACATTTAAAGCACTAGTTACAGTCAATTGCTTTTGGGTAACCTATATTCAATATTTCACATTTATAAAAATATACAATGTTGTATTTCAAACATTGTTGTAGAAACATTACACATTTTTAACATTAACTTAATTTATTGCTTTAAAACATGTAAAATCATCAGCGGTTATACTTGGAGTGGGCTTTTTCACTTTGATTACACCCTTATTCCACAACCTACAATAAATGAAGCATTTCAAATAGCAACAACAAAATTGACAGATCTGTCAAGCAAGCATGACTGAGTGAGTGTTGTTGCCTCATTCTTAACATTGCAGACCAGAGCTGAAACCTGAGCTTGAATTCAGAGTTTACAAACAATATTCCACAGCTCAAAAATATAAATCTCCAAAGTTACATTCATGACCTGACAATTGCTGCAGTAAGAAGCAATCCAAAGAGCTTCCATATCCAGCAGCATGGTATCCATGATCATCAGAAAAAGGACTTGGTTCTGGTTACACAATAAGTCATAATCTCTGCCTCCTGGTTCGTGATACTGCAGTGCTCGTACTTTAATGTAAGTAGCTACAGATCAGTGTGTTCTCTTGAGGCTGCTCACCATGGCCACAATCACAGATCAAGTCTCTGAGGAGAAAGTATTGGCTCACTTGATCCATGCATTGAAAATTTTCATACACCCATAGTTCTGACACTTCCCAAAATCCAAATCATTCCACAAGGGACCCATCTTCTGTACATGTAACATCAGTGTAAGATCAGTTTCTGATTCATTGTAAAGTTCACAGCGCTGGAATCTAGCAATCATCTAGCAATGATCACTATATTGCAGCTGATATTGCAGCTCCATTGGACCAGGTGAAGAAGAGAGGACCGGAATCCAGAGAATCCATGGGAGTCTGTTTACCAGCAAGGAAATGGATGAACCGCCCATGGCAGCCATCCAGACCCAAAGCCTCTGTTGCAAATGGTAATATCCACCATGTATGTATGTGCACCAAAATGACTCTAGTGGCTTATCTCCATAAGCTTGTAGCGCTTCTCCTGCACGCCTGTTACACCCATTTGGATCTCGATAATAGTGTGTAGTGGCACCTGCCAACCCATGTGTATCTCTGTCAATTTCTCATACAGAAGTGGACAATGCAGGGTGATTGTTTGAAGACTGTTCTCTCAGGTGTAAATGGACACTCCATAACTGTGGAACTGGATTGTTTCTTAAAAGAAGAGAAGTGGAAGTCTGATGAGTAATTGAACAGCTCACTGGAAAACGGGATGGAGAAAAAGGACCTCAATATGTGGAACTTCTTTGAGTGGTTTATCCATGAAGTACGCATACAAGGCGCGCAGTACTGCCTGATTTCCAGCCAACAAACATCAAGCAAACAAGCTCTTTAGATTGTTTTTTCTGATCTGAATTGCTTCACACTCAGTAGAGTCAGTGTTTACCAGTTCCAGTTCACTCTCAACAATGCCAATATGTTTTTACCATGAGCAGCAACTCTCAATTATATCCAGTGCAAAGGTGGGCTTTATTACTTGATGAGCAATGACCACCACTGGTGAGCGTTGCCTCTCGAGCTCTACAATAACAGGCTCTAACCTGCAGCAAGTACTCCGCCACAACCAGGTATCAGAGATGCAATGTACGCTACTTGACGAAAAAAACTAAATTATTTGCCTTATTTTGAGTAGAGCAAACCTTCAGGCATTTAGAGAAAGACACCTCTGAATAACATCCAAGTACGATTCACCACGTGGGTAGCGATATCTCAGCTTGTCCACCTTGCGCGCCCTGAGGAAAAACAACTCAAATGAGCAGAGAAGATTCAAGCTTGAAATAACATTGGGTCATCAGATCATCAGACTGATTTTCATGTACTAAATTACTGCAAGACAAGATTTTTTGATATGTGGGTTGTCACTGGGAAAAAGTTCCCCTTACCGGTATTCCTCGGGCATGGATTCTCTGATTTCTTCATAAGTCATTCCATCACACACACCAGCATTTATTTCATCTAGTGCACGCCATTGCACCTTCACAAAACCAAGATTCCAAACTGTTAAGCATCGTTAGGCATGATTCTCCCAAGCCATCCATGACACAAGCATGGTTGAATGCTCTAAATTGTTTTGCAGTGCTCAAGTACAGTGCACATGAGAACTGAATTGCAGCTGTCCAGCATTGAAAGTAGTCACCAACCATCTCTGGGTTGTGTTGTTTGTGTATAGTAGACAAAGAGGATACTAGTCTGTATTAAAAATCAATATCAGATATGCATTGATGAGAAGAAGTGACTCACTTTCGGGAACTCAACAATGTTGGCTGCTGTCAGCACTGTCCTGTGCAAAGTGCTTGTCCAGATCTGCAACCCCAAACCACAGCAGTTATATTGCCTAGCATAATATTAAGTTTTGGCTGATGTGTGATTACAAAGTGTGAAGTTGGAGCTGCATGATTGCTACTGTTAATATGCAAGAGAGAGTTGATTGGCTTTACAGAAGCTGTCCGCTCAGATTTGAGTCTCTTGTTGACAAAATCTGCCAGCTTCAGTGCATACCTCTCTCCAGCCTCACTGCAGCAGAAGATATTATGTTTGATCTGTCAGTTTACCAGCAAACTATCCGCACACAAAATGAGCTTTTGTGAAGCATGATCAAGCAATATTCAAACAGAACACTATGCATGTTGATGCCCACTCCAATGTTTTCTGAACCATCAATATGAAAACTATTAAGAACTGGACTACCTGAGAACTGGGTCACCGCCAATGCGACCCCTCACATTGTCACAGCTCTCGCCATGACGAGTGAGCAAGATTGGCCTCGGTGTAATGTGTGTATTCACCTAGAAACATGTGAAACTGGAGGCCAGTTAGTAACACCCCACAGCTAATAACAAAGATGCCTCCTTGTTGAGCATGCCCGAATACAAGAGCTCAAACAGAGCATTCTAACCTCTCAATGATCATCAATGAAGAAGAAAAAACTTAGGATCTTACAAGCAGTTTCAACTTCAGATTGAGGACCCTGGTTACATAACAAAACACATACCAGGAAGAAGACAATGCGGCCAGGTAGGTAACCACTGATATTGTTCACCTTCAAAATCACCATAGATTCCACAAAGAAATCTTCAACCCTCACTGTAGTACAGAAAATGCTTTGTGGTATAAAATGGAGTTCATAACTAGGACCCACAAATCAGATCAAGCACTTTCTGTTTATGAAAATTCCGTATCTGGTGTGCTTTTAAGCTCCTTGTGCAAATTTTCATAAAACTACTTCATGGATTTGGGTAATCTGTAAATCAGCAAACTTAGGATTTGTCAAACCAATAGTTCTTACCTGCATGTGTCCACCCTCACCACTGACCATGTCAATCATCTTGATATAGGACCCCTCTGTCACAGGTTCATACACCTGCAATCTCATCATCACAAAACAGTTCAAGCCCAGAATGCAATGTCTTCTCTGGCTATGGTTTTCACAGAACTATGACAGTCAGTCTGAATGCTGCTTCACATTGAGGGATATCAATCACCCATTGAAATAGGTCCGGAAATGGGTCCACATTGCAACAAAGCACTGACAAACTGAGAGAAATTTTCAACCATGAGAGATCAACCTGCCAACTTGTGTCAATTGTTCAAAAGATGTTCCAGAAATCAGAGCACCTTTTCATAGTTTTCCAGGCGGGCAGTAAAATCCGCAAGTGCAGTCTTGTAGTCAGACCTATCAAAAATGGCAGTGAGGCACATATGAGCTGCCTTTTCATTGGGGCTGACATCAGATCTTTCCAGAGAAAAACCTCAACAACAATCTATCCGACAAGTTTACATAGGGATTTGAGGGCAACTGGGCCCAACTGTGACCACCAGCCTTCATGTTCAACAAACATTTAAACATCTGAAACTATGGAAAGAAGGAACTTGTTGTGGCAAGTGACTTACATATCAGCATAGTCAGGGCTTTGCTGGATCTTCAGGCGAATATTGGTATCAATGACCATCTTGTCATTGCAAATGGTCTCCAGAAAGATTACCTGCAAAAAATGCAGCAGAGAACAGGCAGAACCAACAGGGCCTTGATAAGGCTATGGAGTTCATACGTAAGAGCATACATGGCCACTCACACTAACCCACAGTCAGGACTTCTTCATCTTTTCATGACCTGCTTCTCACCACAAATCCATAGTCCCAAGATTCCTACCCATCTCAGGAGATCTCAATCTTCTTGCTCTCTCTCTGTCTCCCATTACACACATACTACTGGTACAAAGATGTTGTGGGGGACATTTCCCACCCATGATATGCACACCAACCAGTGAAAGCTATTGCACATAACATCACATTCACAAGAAATCAACAGCAAGCATACAACTTATACCTTGCACTTTCCCTTTGCCAACTTCATGAGCAGGTTGCGACGAGTGTTTGTGCTGTTGGTTGCATCAAAGACACCCACCTACAGCTCAACAATGGATCAATGGTGTGCATCCACACCTTTCGTCAGAAGCTTGGCATAAAATTTTGTTCAAAGAAAAATAGACTGCTGCCAGGTGGTATAAGGAAAGAGTTACACACTTCCCAAATGATGCAATACACGGCCCATGCACTTTGTACAAGACATGTCTTCCAAATTTCCATCTAGCAATTTTTGGCATGCTTAGTGGATTCAAGCCTGCAGTAAGAGGAAGATAAATGTACGAGAGGAAAATAACAGAACAATCAATGCCATTTTCTATAAAAAAGATTGAAGAACACCTGACCCCCTTCTTGCATCCAAGCAAGCATGTCCTCCATTGCCAGAACTGCTACCTACACATGTGTCAAGACACAGGACAACTTCTCAGGCTCAGAATTCCTGCAAGAAATGAAACATCCCAAAAAAACTATCACCATATTACACTTCCCTTGCAAAATCTGAATCTCTATCGTACCCTCTCACACAATGCAACCAGGCTCTGTACAAACGAGACTTGCAGATATTAACTCAATCTTCACATTTTGGAATTTATATGCTAACCTCATTCCTGGCCTCCATGCCCTCCTGATTATCACCTCGGAAGAAATCTGCAGTCTGCGCAAGCCAGCAGACTCATTGCTGAAGGAAGGCAGATGCATATATACAGGCCACCAGTAGGAACAAACACTTCTATTCTGGAAACTTCGAATTAATGACTGTAGAACTGTGCCACAGTTAGCAGAATACCCACTAAATGAAAATCACAAAACTGCAGGACCTGTGCAACAAAGAGAAGGGTGGTTTCCATGGGTTGACAATAGCTAACCTGACTGCAGCCATGCTTCAGACGCCGATACTGCAAAATTCACCATGATGCCTATGTCAAACAATTATTTTTCAGGAAGCATGCAATGGGTAATTTCAGTTTCCTGCTCAAGCAAGATACATATGTGGCATAAACCCAAATCCAAACAAACAAGGACAAAACTTTGCACAATTCATGTACAAACAACCCATGGAACTTACTTTCCCAATATTGAAGTGCTTGGTGTCATGGCCTAGCCACCGCAAATATCTAGTCAGTTTTGCTGCAGTGAATGTCTTCCCACGTGCAGGCAACCCAACCTTCAACAATGCAAGAGCAGCATAACACTTCAGTCTAAAAGTGCGAGCTCAATGATTCACAGAACAAAAGAAAGCTGACTTCATTTGATTCTACAACAAAACATTGGCACCATCCCATTTTGTAGTGAGTGTATTTTTGACAATAAAGATAATTGGACAAGTGTTGACAATCTGTATTTTACAAGGAAAAATTCTCTTCTTTCAAAAGACAGAAGTGCACTTCAAAAAGTTGGAAAAACTGTACCAGGATGATTGCCAATTGGCGATGCTCCCGAGGCCCCAATAGTCGATCTGCCACAGCTGCTGCAGCCACAGCACCAGCTGCTTCTGGCATTGTCTGAACATCACCACTCAAGTCCCTTCAAGAAATTCTTCATGTTCACACTTTTGTGACCTCTGTTTTCTTCCTGGGTCTTTAAGAACTTGTGGTGGATGGTTTCTTCAAGTTATACTGTGGGTGGGTTGTTCCAAGAAATTTGTTGTCTGCAGGAAGAAAACAGTACCTCAATCACACAGTCCAACTGAAGATCTCCATCAACAATGCTGTGATCAGTAATATTACCCATTGTCACATTGACCAATTCGGAGCAGTAACATGATGCACCCATCTCAACACTTTCTGGTAAACCTGAGCAGCCATTTGAGTGCTTCTCTGCTTCTTCATTTCTTGAAGCATCTTTTAACACTGGAGACAACAGGGACTCCAAGGTCCCTGGCACAACAAGGTCCTGCACAAAAACAGTACTACCAGAGCTACAGTCTGCAAGTCTTCAACTAGATCAAGATCCCAGATTGGGATCCATGAATATCTGAGAAATCTCCAAGTATCACACTTCCATGTATGTGACTTTCATGTTCTACCCAAAACCCACCCTAAATCCTAAACAAAGAAAAAGATGTGCATACCTTGATGGACACAGATCGATCTTGAAAATTGGCCATGTCTGCACCTGATGAAGTTTGATCCAGCAGAGACTTGGAGGGATCTTCAGCTCCATTAGCTGAATATTTGATGCCAACAGCACTCATGTTTGATGTTGGGGTTGGGACTTCGTAATGCTGCAAATCCAGCTCTAGTGCATAGCGAGGGGAGCAGCTGCTGATTTGGGCCTCTGAAGCACAACGTCTATGTTGCAATTTCCCCATGCAAACATCAGGGATTCCAAGGACTGTGGAACCATGTGATTGTATATTCTTCTTCACCACCTGCCAGCTTGCTGCAAGGGCAAAGGGAGACACAGGATCCACTTCTACACTGACCAGCAACGTAAGTAGTAGTGGTGCAGTGTACTTCTCCTCCTCCTCCTCTAATGGGAGCAGCTTGAATTGTGCATCTGGACCTGCCTCCCCTGCTGCCATGCTGCCTGCATGCAGCACTCTGTTGGTTCCTTCTTCAGTTGCAATTAAGTTTGCTCTATTGCCAGGCTTTGCCTTGAGGATAAACTTGAATTCCAGTTTCTCTGTGTTTTTCCAGGTACACAGAGAGAAAGAGGGAACACAATTATGTGAGAGCACAAAATCCACAGAATCCTGCTGCTTGGTTACCACACCACAAAGGCTGTAAACCCTAGAAAAACCCCACTGAAAGACAATTGGTCCATGTGCTACTCCAGGACCTCTGCAAGGAGCAAAAACTCGGCAGGAAGTAAGTGCTTGCACATAAATTACCATGATCAGCAGGCACAACAAAACTAAGCTCCCATGTATTTGTCGATTCCCGCTCCATTGCAATCTGCTGAAACAAACCCAAAATTGTAATCTCTACTACATGCAATAATGTCACAGATCCATCACAAAACCCAAAAAACCTCAAAACCTCAAGAAAAGCACTAAACCGAAAGGGTGTTCCTCCAAAACAGCATCAGTGACGAGTTAGAGAACTGGAGAGAGCTTCTACTGTTCTGTGTGTGTATGTGTGTGTGTGTGCGCGTGGATCAGGACACAACCTTCTACCCAACAAGATGATTGCAAGAAAAACCAGGCAACCAATTCTTTCTCCACAAGAAACTCAGAAGCTCCAGATCCAGTGATCCTCCCCATTGTAGCTAAGCTTGATGGATAACGCCTAATACCAACGAGCTTGCAACCCATTTGGGAATTCTTTCTAGACAAAAGTCTGAGGAAGAGGAATATGAGCTTCAATGGGTGAAAGGAAAATGCACTTGTGTGCTTACAGCTCCTGACGGATCCCAAGAACCGAACATTGGCAACGAGCCTGTGACGTGCGGGACCAGATCTTTGAGACGCAACGGCTGCACATGATCGGCCGGCTTGTGAATCTTGAGTGCCACGAAATTTAGCTGCCATCCTGATGTCGTCTCCATGTCTCTCTCGTCTCTCTCCTTGCACTCTTGGGCTCCTTTCCGTCACTCTCTTCTGACTTTCTTCTTCTTATTCTTCTTCTTCACTGATTGCGAGTTTTGGCGTAGACCCAATTCTCGTGAAGGAATTTTTTTGCAACCTCTTGGACGACGAGAAGGAGATTTGGATCTCCGATTTTTGTGCATTAGTAGCAAAGGCACTACTAGTGCATTTGTTGCATTGCGAAGCAGGCTTGAAGCTTTGCGAGTAAATTGCCAGGATTCAAACTTCAAACCGCGTCATCGCCCTTGCTGCTGCTTGCTGCATGCATGGAGAAGACGAAACCAACGTGACAATACACACATCAACAATCCTCCCGCCGCGGTGATGGAGGGATCCACCAGCAGTGTGGGTGGGACCCAAGCTGCGCACCAAAAATACTGGCATAGTAGCAATCCTCGCGCGTCATCAAAGCTGATTTTGTGGCACCAAATTTTGCGGTGCTAAAACTTTGTTGACAATCCTGGAGGTAACTTATGTAGCAGCAGTTTGTATGTGAATCTTAGGAGTTTTTCAGAATCAGATCTTTCTCTCATCACAACAAACAGGCCGGCGGGTTTCACCCAAGTTCGGATTCCATGCATACAGACAGAAGAGTTGGCATTGAGATCATTGTTTTCTCGAGCACCTTCTTCTTCTTCTTCTTCTTCTTCTTTTCTGGCAAGTTGCTTGTTGATGATGTTTTGTCGCTTCAGAGCCTTTGGATATAGACTTTTCTGATCTCGTCAGAAAAAAAAAGGGTTGAGACTTGAGACGACCATGTTGAAAAGTGATCTGATGACTGTGATGAGAGTCGATGTCGGATAATGACACATAGATGGAAGAGCTAGCCTACATCTCTTTTAACTCCACTAAGCCACAACCAGCTAAGTACTACGTCTTCCTCCTCCCCTCATCGTCATCATTATCATCTCTTCCTCCTCCTCCTCCACCACCACCACCATCACCACCACCATCTTATCGTATCTTCTTCCTCCTCCTCCATCATCTTCATCTCTTCATCCCTGCTCCATCATCATCATCAACTCTTCTTTCAGCTCCTCCTTCATCATCATCATCATCATCTCTTCCTCCCTCCATCATCATCATCATCATCATCCTCATCAACAACAACAAAAACAACAACAACAACAACTCTTCCTCCAGCTCCTCCTCCATAAATCATCATCATCTTCAACGTCATAAGCACATGTGAAGATTTCAAACTGCCCCCCGCCCTCAAATAGCTGTCACTTGAGCTGAAGATAAGGAGAAAACAACGGCATCTGGGCCCCACTGATCACGACGGATGCTCATCTTCTTGTTACACTGCAGGAGAAGCTAGATTTCGAGAAATTCTAGGTCTCCACAAAGCAAGCTGGTAGTTTGCAGCTCAGCTGCAAGCAAGATCATCAACCAAATTCTGCAGCTTGCCTTGCTTGCTTGCATGCTTCTCCTTGCTTCTCCTTGCTTCCCTCCATCATCACTTTCTAAAAGCTCAAGGGCTACTTTAGTGTCATGTCAAGAGAGAATGTTGTGTAAGGTAATAAGGCCTTGTAGAATCAAGGGCCCCACTACCACCCAAGGCTATAATCAAAGAATAGGCTTGCATTTTCAGATGACCCAACAAGCAAGGCCTTTTGGAAACAAGGGCTCGTCCTTGGGGATTCAAGAAAGCCTAGTAGCTCAACATTTTGGATTGATTCAAAAGGAATTCAATTCCAAAGAGGTTTAGGATCAAATTTAGTGCATGTAGGTGTTTGCATGGCTGAAAATGTCCTTCAATACTACTAGAGACTCTTCTCAAATTGGCTTGCAAGTTATAATAAGATTGCATGGAAAACAAATTGAATACCACCAGCTCTCATCATATCTTTTCAATGTCACCTTAGCATTTTAGCATTTCCTTACGTTCCACACATTTGCTAGGGTTCCAAGCATTTTAACTTAGCCCTCACCTCCTCCAACACATATACTAAGAGTGTCACAAAAGAAGAAAAGATGGAGGTATGATTAATGGAGGTAATTTAGCACATCCTTATACAAATTTGTTTGGTAAATAATATTACTCCTTGAACTTTCATACCCACATAATCCAAATATTGACACCAATATTTTCTAATCAAATATCAATTTGATTTTATCTTTGAAACACATAATTTATGTTATGTTATATACCGTTTAATAAATTATAGACTTGTTGTAATCAATGTTGTGTTTGTATATGGTTTAAGATATATCAATTGAGTAAATGTAAGAGTGTAACCATGTGAAGCCATATGATGCCATGTAAAAGAAGTTCAATGTAAAACATAGTGCATATCACATTCATTCTTGCACAAGAATTTAGGGTTTTAGGGTTTATAACGAAATGGGAGTACCACACCTCCCAATGTCAATGAAAACTATAGTTTATTATTTTTAAAAATGATAATATGCCACCTCCCATTGTCATTGAAGATTATGATTTATAAAGAATGATGATATTACATTTTTTATTATCATTAACAATTATCATTTTTTGAAATAACATTGTGCATGATGATGACAAAAAGTATGTGCAAAATGATAATGGGGTTGAACCAACTTGAAACATATCGTTGATGAAGGTCCTAATAACACTAGGAGTGGCAAAATGACCATGACACCATCATTTACATTTTAAAAAACAAATGTAAATGAAGGGGGAACAAGGAAAAAATCCATCTTAAACCTTGCTATGCAAAACTAAAACAAAATGAAGTTATAAGATGACCATGAGAAAATGGAGTGCAAAATGACAAAGGGTAACAAGCTCACATAAAATAGGTCAATGTTAGAGTTTGCAATAGTGCCAATCAAAGTTGCAAAATGACCACAATGACATTAGTTACACTTTTTAAGAAACCTAGATCAAAAGGAGCAACATGGGCATTGGGAAGGAGCTCAAGCAACCTTTTATGCAAGACCATGATAAAAGGGATTTTATAACACATTTCATTATACCTAATTTTTATTCTTCTACATACATTTTATTCTTCTCCTCCTTCCTAATCATGTTCACCTTTTTCTCCCTCTTTTTTTGGTGAACCATCTCCATTTCCATAGCCAACATCTTGAATCCTATGGAAGAAAAAAAAAGAAAAAAACAATATGTTTAGGCAAAAGGTATTGAGTCATGTGTTAATAATTAAGATTTGTAACAAAATGGTCGTACCTATTACACCTCCCAATGGAACTTGAAAATATGATTTTTCACAAAATTGAAGGTACTGCACCATACTTTACACTTGCACACCTTTAATCAAAAACTAAATGATTGGCATGTTGCTCGTCTTGTAGTTAGGTTGAAGATGATTAATATTTGATCCATGAAGCCTTTTAGGAGGTGTAGATGAACCCCCCATGGAGGATTTCTAGTTTTAAAAATGAAAAGTGTAGTTGTAAAATCAAATAAAAATTGGGAAATAATATGTTTGATTTTAACTATGAACCTATTATGTGATCAGGTGTGTGAAGAACAATGATAACAACACTTTGTGGTTCATTGTAAAATCTTGGAATGTGTGACAAAAGCTTGAGGAAGAGAAGTAGGAGTCATTAGGTTTAAGTCTTCTAAATAAAAAGACAAAGCAAATGATGTCATATAATTGTAGTGTTTGCCTTTAGATAAACTTTTACTAAATACATTAACTACCATCTCTAAAATGGGTTTGCATTCCAATCTCACTTATTAAGCTTGAATTTATCCACATGTAAAATGATATCGGGTGTCTATGTGTTTGTTTAGGTGTGATATTTTGGGTTTTGAATGAGGGCGATAACATTTTGGTTATCAACATAAATTAAAATAGGACTCAGTTGAAGAAAACCTAATTTAGAAAGTAATTTTTCAACCAAATAGCTTTCATTTTTGCTTTAGATAAAGCCATATATTTAGACTCAATGTTGGAAAGAGTTGCTAATGTTTTTTTTCAACTTCCCAATGATATAATAGCACTAGTTAATAAAAATAGAATTTAAAAGTGGAATGGCATGTGTCTTTATTGCCCTACCCAATCAACATTTGGGTATTCATATAAGGTGTGTCCATCTTGTTGCCTTTGAGATTTGATGCCAATGGATAATGTACCTTTGATGTATTTGAGTATGCATTTGGTAACTTGCTAATGATTTATCCATAATTAAAAAGGAATTGGGCAAAACTACACATGGTGTATGAATAACCAAGACAAGTGTGAAAAATTGCATACATTAAGCTCCTCACTATTTCAACATAGGTTTTTGTTGCATCAAAGACTGAGTCATTGAATCTTCTAGATAGTCATCTTGGGATAATTTCATAGTTTTTTCCATGGGTGTATAAATTAGATTACAATTCAGCATGTTGAAGTTATGCAAGATTCCTATTATTATTATTTTTGTGATAATGTGAACCAATCTTGTTGTCTATTTCAAATGATGTTTATGCCAAGACAATAATTAATGACTCCTACATGAGATATTTCAAACTCCTTTTTCAACAATTGTTTTAAAACAAATATGTGATGTAAATGGTTGTCAACAACAATGCAATCATCAACATAGACAAATAGAATAATAAATTGGCCATTGTCATAAGACTTGGTGTAATTGTTCAAATCAACTTCTATCTTTATTAAATGATGATGTGTTAAATAGGTATCAAATTTTTGATATTATGCCTGTGATGATTAGCACAATCCATAAATGAATTTGTTCCTTACATACTAGATTTCAATCATGGGGAATGTTAAATCCTTTAGAAGGTTACATAACTATGTCTTCTTCCAAGACCCCATATAAAAATGTAATTTTGACATCAAATTGATGAATTTCTAAATCAAATTGAATTGTCAATGCCAATAGAATCCTTATTGATGTACAATAAAGGAAAATGTTTTTCCAAAATCAATGCCAGGAACTTTATTAAAGCCTTGTGCAACAAGATGGGTTTTGTATTTGTTCACACTTCCATTTGCATTATATTTAACTTTGAAGACACATTTATAGGTGACAAGTTTTATATCTTTTGGTAATGGAGCGAATGTCCAAGTATTATTATTTTTTAAAGACTATAATTCTGAATCTAAAACTTTTTTCTAGTGAAAATTTTATTACTATCTAAGGCTCAAATATGGATTAAGGTTCTCGTATGTGTGTTGTGCAACAAAAGTTTTAAGATATAGTTTTTTCTTAGGAGGTTTGCTAACTTTTTGACTTTCTATAGTTTCCATAAGTCTAGTAGGTTCTTGTAATTTTCTATGTGATTTAACATGTGTCATTTCACTTAAAAAACCTTCATATGTAGGTCTATTGATAATGACTTCATTAATTTGGTTAAATATTTGTGAAAGGGTTGAAGTAAAATCGAAAATGTGTGAAGGTGAACTTGAAGTTTATGCTTCATTATTTTGTTCCATTGCTTGAGGTGCAGTTTAATTCAAACTTGATACATTCATTGGTATATTTCTATTAGGTCTGGTTGGAATTGATTGTTGATTTAAATCTGAAATTTGTGGTTGTATAGGTGGTAGAATAAGTGGAGGAATATTATGGACAATAGGCAATTTATTGGGTGTTTGTTGATGGTTTAGTTGTGTGCTACTAGTTATTGTGTTAAAAATGAATAATCTATTTTATTTTATTTAGTTTGGTTTGAACTATATTGAATCAATATTTTATGGCATTTCATAAAAAATTACATCTCATGATATATTTATTTTCTTAGTTTTTTTTTTTATGAGAATATAAATGACACACCCCCAAACTCCTTAAGAGACCCAAATTTGATTCACACCCCTTCTTTTGATCATAATTCATGCAAATTAGATCTAAATGAACAATGTGAAGACACTTTAAGCATCTAAGCTTCAAGACCTTTCCAATGGTGTCCTAGAGGCCCAATTTTGTGCTTCTTTGCCTTTCCAACCAAGACTTTGAACATTCGTGACTCCCACACGAGTGCAACTCCCAAAGTGGGAATGCATTTGGGAGTCATTATGCTCCATCCTTGCACTCTTCCCCATTTGTGAAAATATGTTTCACCTCTAAACACACTCTCTTAGTCTCATGGGCCCTTGCACTTCACATTTAATCGTGCACCCGATGTTAGGGTTGTGACAATAAGCTTTCAATTCCTCATTATATTTTTTATAAAATGCATAATACAGAATATGAGTTCAGCTTTTGCCTATTGTATTTGTGAATTAATGCATATGTTTCACACCTAAAAAATATAAGATGTGATAAATTAGGTTTATGATCAATCCAAACTTCATAAGGTGTTTTGAATGTTTATAAGGATTTTGTAGGTCATTAATTTTGCAAATAGTTGATTGTAAAAAAATGCCTCAAGCCAATAGGACTTTGTCAATCCAAAATGTCCTAGCATGGTTAAGATTGTTCCAATGAGGGTTTTGTTTTTCCTTTTGAAAACTCCATTTTGCTAGGGGGGATAAATAATGGTAAACTTTTTTCTAATTGCGTTTTCTTGGCCAAAAAAATTTGAATTCATTAGATTTATACTCTCCCGCATTTCATTTTGTAAAACCTTAATATTGGTTTGATTTTGAACCATTGCTTTATAAAGTTAAAAGTTTTCAAACGCATTTGATTTGTTCTACAATGTAACAAAATTTGTCATGTATAAAAGTGAGAAATTATTTGCAACCCATGTGTGATGGTGTTTGAAGTGGACCACAAATGTCACTATGGACTAACTCTTACAAAACATGTGCTTGAATACTTAGGAAATTTAATTCTATGTTGTTTTCCTTTTACACACAATTCACAAAATGTCAAATCTTATTCATTAAAACTTGTTAATCCAACTAGACTTTGCTGGACTTGTTTCAATCTAGTTTGATTTATATGACCTAACCTTAGCTACGATAAATTTGCATTATTTAATGTTAAATTGTTTGGTGTAGCATACATAACTTGTAGTGGAGTGAGTATATGTGATTCCTAATCTATAAAGATCATATTTTAACTTACATATTGCAATGATATTTCCTTGAGCATTGTTAAGAGTACATTGACCCATTTTTAATCCTTATTTCTCCCTCACACTTGGTCAAGTTATTTTGCTGAAAACAAATCTTTCTTAAAACCTAGCACATCTAAGACATGAGAAATCTAATATATTAATTCAGCAAGTCTGTCAATTAGTCAGTTTGTGACGGTGGGCTAGCACGAGCGGGCTGGGCACGGGAGAGGTTCAGGTTCATCCACAACAAGTTCAGGCATCCAGTGGATGGATGGTGCACTGATGGGTGCTGAATCACTCTAGCCCAGTGTGATCCGATGGAAACCGGTGTTCAGGCATCCAGTGGATGGATGGTGCGCCAGCGGGTGCTGAATCATTCTGGCCCAGTGTGATCCGATGGAAACCAGTGTTTAGCAGCAATTGGAAAAATATAAAGAACCACCGGGGC
>Ga0116227_10008575_pt1 | contig 19183 bp, 17 predicted proteins | sample S1TSphgellanicum_FD_89693 | JGI IMG/M metagenome (GOLD analysis project Ga0116227, IMG submission 89693) | Host-associated microbial communities from peat moss isolated from Minnesota, USA - S1T2_Fb - Sphagnum magellanicum MG | ecosystem: Host-associated > Plants > Peat moss > Unclassified... | reverse complement strand
TTTTTGATCATCGGGCTGTTTGTGTTGTGTTGGATCGCCAGTTTCGGCTTCTATCGCTGGAGGCGGTTTGATGAAATCGAAATACGCATGGAACAAGATTGATATGTATCTGTGATAGATCACAATATTATGTCAATAATTCATATGGTGGTTGCAATATTGCTTCTATCGATGAACAATGAATTTTTATCTGGATGTGAAGATGCGATTTTGTTGCCGATTTTGTGGGTTTTTGCTTGCTGCGTCGTGTCTTGTCGCCCCGGCTGTCGCGGCCGAGGTGCCCGCATCTTCCGATCAATCCGCAAACAGTCCCGTCAAACCGGAACAGATTGTCGTTACCGCCTCGCGCAAGGATCTGCTGGGTGAAGCGGCGACGGCCAGCCAGGGCTCTGTGACCGCGCAAGAGGCCAAGCTTCGTCCGATCTATCGGGTGGGGCAGCTTTATGAAGCCTTGCCCGGTCTCGTCGTCACGGTGCATTCGGGCGAGGGTAAGGCCAACCAGTATCTGCTGCGCGGCTTCAACCTCGATCACGGCACCGATTTTGCCAGCTTTGTCGATGGCATGCCCGTCAACCGGCCGACCAATGCCCACGGGCAGGGCTATTCAGACCAGAATTTTCTGATGCCGCAACTGGTTGACGGCATCGATTATACCAAGGGGCCCTATTACGCCGCGATCGGCGATTTCGGCGCAGTCGGGTCGGCGCATGTGCGCATTGCCGATGATCTGCCCAACCAGATGATCGCAAGCCTGGGCAGTTGGAGCGATGAAAACCTTTTCGGCAGCGCAACCCACCATTTCGACAGCGAGAACCGTGTTTGGGCGGCGGTCGACGTCGGGCACATCAATGGACCATGGACACCACCGGCCGATTTTCGCAAGGTCAATGCCGCTATGCGGTTCAGCCATGGCACGGAAAACGACGGCTTCAGCCTGACCGCGATGGTCTACAAAAGCTCGGGTCGCCTTTCCACCGACCAGTCGATCTATGCGCTGCAACAAGGATTGATCGGCCGCTATGGCACGCTCGACCCCAGCGATGGCAGCCGGTCGGAACGCTACAGCCTGTCAGGCCACTATGCCGCCCGGGGCACCGACTGGCACTTTGCCGCCAATGTCTATGCCATCCATTCGACCATGACCTTGTGGAACGATTTTACCCATTACCTGTTCGACCAGGTCAATGGCGATCAGGAAGAACAGGACGAATCCCGCACCACGGTCGGCGGCGATGCGGCGTTCACGCTGATCATGGAACTCGGGGCGATCGAGACCGAGACAGTCATCGGCGTGCAGGACCGTCATGATCGGGAATTCATCGATCGCAAGCATACGCATCGGCGCAGCCCGCTGGCCTATTGCGACCTTGCCAGCACTGACGGCACCTATGGCGTTCCCTATGCAGCGGTCGGCGGAAACTGCGCCGCCGATCATGTCGGGCTCAACGATCTGGGTCTTTATATCCAGACGACGACGCACTGGACGCCGTGGTTGCGCACGGTGCTGGGCCTGCGCGAAGACGTGTACGGCGCGAACGACACCAGCGTGACACTGGGATCGACCTCGGCCGGTACGCAGCGGTTGTTGCAGCCCAAGGGCAGCGTGGTCGTTGGGCCCTGGGCCAAGACCGAACTCTATGTCAGTGCCGGACGCGGGTTCCATTCAAACGACGTGCGCGGGGTGTTTCAAACCCTGCCGCTCGAAGGCATTCAAAGTCTCGGCATCAGGACCCCGCTCATGTCGCCGGCGACCGGCGCGGAAGTGGGGCTGCGGACCGACATCATTCCCAAAGTCCAGGTCCAGGCCGCTGTCTTTCGGGAAGATTTCACCTCTGAACTGGCCTACGACCAGGACCAGGGTGAAGATCAGGCCAGCGCGCCAAGCCGCCGTCAGGGCATCGAAGTGTCCACGGAATACAAGCCGTTGCGCTGGATCGAACTCAACAGCGATCTGGCCTTTTCCCGCGCGCGCTATCGTGGATCGCTTGAGGATCTGGCGACATACGGACTTGGCGGACAGTTCATCGCCAATGCACCCGGTTTCATCGGCTCGTTCGGTGTGCTGGTCGACAACCTGGGGCCATGGTTCGGGGGGCTGCAATGGCGCAAGCTGGGTCCCTATCCGGTCAACGACGGATTCCAGCATCCCCAGGACAATGGCTATAGCGAGATCAATCTCGACACCGGCTACAGGATCGGCGCGCAGTTCAAAGTGCAGGTCAGCGTCTACAACCTGTTGAACAGCCATGCCGATGCGGCGGCCTATTACTACACATCGCGTCTGACCCCCGGCGGGGATGACGTCACCGGTTTGCAGGTCCATCCGCTCGAACCGCGCTCGGTGCGTGTCGCGCTGACCGCGACATTCTGATCGTCACGTCGCAAGAGATAGATGTCCATGATCCACCCGTGTCGTGCCCGCGCGGCAGATCGGGCGGCCAGAATCTCCGGCCCTGCTCGCGCCAGCGGCCCGGAAATCAGGATTTCGTCCGCCATGCCGAGATAGGCAGCCCAGTAGATGGTCACCCCCTGCGGGTCGATCTGCTGGAATGCGCAAGCGCCGTCGAGCATCACGACGATCGTTTCCACGCCATCCGGCCAGCCGGATTCGCGCAGCCGGCGCCCGGTCGTGACAAGGAACGGCGCGCCGATTTCATTCAGGCCGATCGCGTGGGCCGCTGCCAGCACATTGAGCGACATCAGCGCCGGAATGCTGCGCAATTTTGTCACCGGCGCAAGATCAGGCCCCTGCCCTTCAGGGGAGGGGTTGGGGTGGGGCCGCGCCCCAAGCGCCGAGACATCCGGAGCATCCCCACCCCCGACCCGTCCGCTGAAGGGGAGGGGAGAAGAAAGGCGGTCGGCGATACGAAGCGTGCTGTCGTACAGCGACGGGTCACCCCAGACGAGCAACGCGACCACGCCTCCACCGGGCAGGTGGGTGCGGATCGTTTCGCTCCACACCCGCGCAATCGCATCATGCCACGCGTCGACGCGACCCAGATAATCGGTATCCCCGCTGTCGCGCACGGGCATGTCGAATTCGGCAAGGCGTGTGGCGGGATTGGTCAGCACTTGGCGACAGATATCGCGGCGCAGTTCTGCCAGATCGGCCTTTCCCGCCCCTTTGCGCGGTATGAGGATCAGGTCCGCCCGGTTGATTTCCCGGATCGCCTGAAGCGTCAGATGCTCCGGATTGCCGGTGCCGATGCCGATCAACACGAGTTCGATCATGTCGCGGGGGCGATCAGGTGAAAGAAGCTGCCGGTGGCAAGACCGCGCCGCGACCCGGCTTCGGCCACTGCGGCGCCATTGGCATCGCTGACCCGCGCCAGCGCGGCGTCGGGTTGATGAAGGATTGTCGCATAATGGAATTCGTGGCCACGCAGCCGCGCTCCGACGCCATGGCCGGGGATCGGTGCGACCAGTTCCGCCAGCCGATAACCAAGGTGCATGCGCCGCTTTGCAAACGAGGTTTCCAGCCCCAGCAGCCCGGCCATTTCGTGCCGGTCCCCCGTTGCATCGATCAGCCCCGCGCCCATCGCCATATAGCCGCCGCATTCGCCATGGACCGGGCGACCGGTCGCAAAATCGAGCAGCCCCCGACGGAACCGGCGGGCGGTGGCCAGCCGCCCGGCATGGAGTTCGGGATAGCCGCCCGGCAGCCAGCACACATCGGCGTGGGGGTCGGGTGCCTCGTCAGCCAGCGGTGAGAACGGGACAATTTCGGCCCCCGCCCGGCGCCAACCCGCGATCAGATGGGGATAGACGAACGAAAACGCGGCATCGCGCGCAAGGGCGATGCGGTTGCCGGGGGGCACGAGGCGGACAACCGGCGCGGCCGGTGCAGGGTTGGCGCGAGCCGCCGCGTGGATGCGATCGAGATCGACATGCTCGGCCACGAATTTGCCGATCGCGGCAATTCTTGATTCAAGTTCGGGCTGCTCCTCGGCCTGGACCAGTCCTAGGTGGCGTTCGGGCAAGACGACATCCGCGCGCCGGGGCAGGGCCCCCAGCACCGCGATCCCGGCGCGTGCCATGCCCGCACGCACCAGGGCTTCGTGGCGCGGGCTCGCCACTTTGTTGAGGATCACCCCGGCGATCGGCACGTCCGGCGCAAATCCGGCAAAGCCCAGCGCCGTGGCCGCGGCCGATTGCGCCTGTCCCGACACATCGAGCACCAGCACCACCGGCCATCCGGTCAGGCCCGACAGTTCCGCGCTGGCGCCGTTGCCGGCCTCGCCGCGTGTGGCGACGCCATCGAACAGCCCCATCGAACCTTCGGCGATGACCAGATCGGCATCGGCGCGTGCCGCGATCAGCGCGTTGATCTGGCTCTGCCCCATTGCCCAGCTATCGAGATTGAACGATGCGCGGCCCGAGGCGGCCGTGTGAAAGGCGGGATCGATATAGTCCGGCCCATTCTTGAATGGCTGGACCACCAGTCCGCGCGCGCGCAAGGCTGCGAGCAAACCAAGCGTGACCATGGTTTTGCCCGCGCCGGATGCGGGGGCGGAGATGATCAGGCCGGGCAGGGTCACGACGCGTCCGGAAAGCGCGGGCTTGTGCCGACCGGCCGGAACCGGCGGTCATAGTCGCCCGCGTAAAGCCGGCTTTCGGCGAAATCCTCGGCGCCGATCGCTGGGCCGACCAGAATAAGCGCAGTGCGTTCAAGCACTTCGCCAAGACCGGCCTGGCAGGTTGCCAAAGTGGCGCGGACGACCCGCTGGTCGGGCCAGCTTGCGCGCCAGACCACCGCGATCGGGCAATCCTCGCCATAGAACGGGAACAGTTCGGCGACGACCCGATCGAGCACATGGACCGACAGATGGATCGCCAGCGTTGCCCCGGTGGCTGCGAACGCGGCCAGCGTTTCGCGCTCTGGCATGGCCGAGGCGCGGCCCGACGTGCGGGTAAGGATCACCGATTGACTGACGCCCGGCAAAGTCAGCTCTGCCCCCAGCGCGGCAGCGGCCGCCGCAAACGACGGCACGCCGGGTGTGACATCATAGGGAATGCCGGCCAGGCGAAGACGGCGCAGTTGTTCGCCCATCGCCGACCACACCGACAGATCGCCCGAATGCAGCCGCGCAACGTCGTGCCCGGCGGCGTGGGCATCGGCCATTTCGGCCATGATCGCATCGAGCGACAGCGGCGCGGTGTTCACAATTCGCGCGTCCTCGGGACAATGGCGCAGCAATTCGGACGGCACCAGCGATCCGGCATAAAGGCACACCGGGCTGGCGGCGATCAGATCGCGCCCGCGCAAGGTGATCAGGTCGGCGGCACCGGGCCCGGCGCCGATGAAATGGACGGTCATGGGTGTATCTCTCCAGCGTGGGCACCGACGGCCAGCGCAGCCACGGCCATACCGTCGTTCGATTTGGCGCGCGGCCCCAGCAGGCGGGCGCCATCACCTGCGGCTACCAGCGCAGCCGCTTCGGCCACACTGCCGGTGCGCAGACGCGCGGAAATCCGCGCCGATCGCGTGAGCGTCGCAACAGTGGCCAGACGTTCGCCGGGGATGGCGCACACCGGTACACCCAGTTCGGTGGCCAATGCCAGCAGCGCCGGCGCCCCGGCCTTGTCGGCGAGCGTTGCCAGTGCGATCACTCCGACGGGTCCGCCCGCTTGCGACAAGGCGTCGCGCAGCGATGCCAGGCTGGCGGCCCGGCGAAAGCCGAATCCGGCGACCGTCATCGCACGACGCTCCATTGCACGACCGGGCGCGCCGGCACCCAACCGCGCATGCGGCCCAGGGGTTCGGCGCCGGACAAGGCTATCCGCAGCAGGGTGCCCCCGACGCGGGCGCTCCATTGCACCAGCAGCGCTTCGGTTTCCAGCGTGACCGCGTTGGCGATGATCCGGGTGCCACAGGGCACCAGATCCCACAGCGCGGTGAGCACAGCCTCGTTTGCCCCGCCGCCGACAAACACCGCAGCCGGTGCCGTCAACGCGGCCAGGGCTGCGGGCACCGCACCCTCGACCACATCGAGCCTGGGCCCCATTCCAAAACGCGCTGCATTGGCGCGGACATTGGCGGCGCGGTCGGCGCGCGCCTCGATCGCGATGGCGCGGCCACCGGCCAGGCACCATTCGACCGCGATCGACCCCGATCCGGCGCCGATGTCCCACAGCAATTCACCCGCGCGGGGCGCCAGTGCCGACAGCGTCAGCGCGCGCACCGGCTGCCTCGTGATCTGACCGTCGTGAACAAAGCTGTCGTCGGGGATGCCCGACGCCCGTGGCAAACCGCCCGCGCCGGCCAAGTCCAAGGCCACCGCGACCGGCGCGATGACGTCGTCGAGCGCATAATCATCGGCCAGTGCTGTGCGGATGCGTTCGCGCGCGCCGCCAAGCGCTTCGAGCACATGCAGCCGCGAAGCTCCGAACTGCCGGCCCGCCAGCCATTGCGCCAGCGCAGCCACCGCCGCGCCATCGCGCATCAGGCAGATCAGGCGTGCGCCATCGGCCAGTGCGGGCACGAGCGTTTCGAACGGCGCGGCGTGAAGGCCGAAACAGCCGGTCGTTTCAAGCCGCCAGCCCAACCGCGCGGCCGCCAGCGAAAACGTCGATGGCGCAGGAAGGCAACGAAATTCGTCGGCATTCAGGGCTGCCGCCAGACTGGCCCCGGCGCCGAACCAGAATGGATCTCCCGATGCCAGCACCACCGCTGCGCGTCCACGGCAGGCCAGCACGGGGTCGATCGCAAACGGCACCGGCCAGGCAATTCCGCGTTCGCCGACGTCGGCCAGCGCCAGATGCCGTGGACCACCAAACACCACTTCGGCCTGCGCCAGCGCGGCGCGACTTGCGGACCCGAGCCCGGCCGTGCCATCTTCGCCAATGCCGATGATCGTCAACCAGGGTTCAGCCATGATCCGCGTGCTCCTGCTGGGAGGCACCACCGAAGCCAGCCTGCTGGCGGGCCGCCTGGCCGGACTGGGCGTGGATGCGGTGTTTTCCTATGCCGGGCGTACCAATGCGCCGGTCGCGCAACCGTTGCCGACGCGGATCGGCGGCTTTGGCGGCGTTGCGGGCCTGACCGAATATCTGACTGCCTCCGGAATCAGCCATGTGATCGATGCCACCCATCCGTTCGCCGCGCAAATCAGCGGCAATGCGGTGGCGGCCTGCGCTTTGGCTGGCGTGTCGCTTGCTGCGTTCGAACGCGCGCCGTGGGCGCCGGAACCGGGCGATACCTGGACCGAAGTCCCCGATGTGGCGGCGGCCGTCGCGGCGTTGCCGGTCGCGCCGACGCGGGTGTTTCTGGCGATCGGCAAGCAGCATCTGGCGGCGTTTGCGACCCGGCAAGAGCATTTCTATCTGTTGCGCCTGATCGATCCGCCCGCTGTGCCACCGCCGTTTGACCGGTTTGCCGCCGTGGTCGGGCGCGGCCCGTTCACCCGTGCTGCGGACATCGCGCTGTTGCGCGAACATGGCGTCACACATGTCGTCGCCAAGAATTCCGGCGGCAGCGGCGCCCGCGCCAAGCTCGATGCCGCGCGTGCACTCGGTTTGCCGGTGATCCTGATCGCGCGCCCTGCCGTACCGGCGCGGCGCGTGCTGCGCAACGTGGATGCGGTGGTGGCGTGGCTGGAGGTCGACCCCGTTCATCCCGCACGCGCCGAACGCGGAGTATAGACATAGCGCCCGAGGCGCCGCGTCGCACCATTGCCGAGCAGCACCACAGTGCGCATATCCGCCATGTCCGGCTCTGCCTCGCCCAGGGTGGTCGTGTGGATCTGCTCGTCCGGCGTTGTCACCGCGCGGGCAAACATGATCAGGCGCGCATCCCCGCATTCGTCGCGCAGGATATCCAGCACCTGACTGAACTGGTGCGGGCGGCTGGCCGAACGGGGGTTGTAGAACGCCATGGCGAAATCGGCCTGCGCCGCCAGACGCAGCCGACGCTCGATCAGCGGCCAGGGCTTGAGATTGTCCGACAAGTTGATCGCACAGAAATCGTGGCCGAGCGGTGCCCCGATCCGGGCCGCCGCCGCCAGCATTGCGGTAATTCCCGGCAGAACCGCAACCTCCACGGCCAGATAATGCGGCGACCGCTCGATCGCTTCGAAGAGAGCAGACGCCATGGCAAACACCCCCGGATCGCCCGATGACACCACGACCACCCGCCGCCCCGCCATCGCCAGATCAAGCGCATGCGCGGCGCGTTCCAGTTCGACTCGGTTGTCTGACGGGTGCAGCACCAGCCCCGGACGCGATGAGACCCGCGCCACATACGGGCCATAGCCGACCACATCGGTGGCCTCGGCCAGTGCGGCGGCGACTTCGGGGGTGACCAGCGCCGCGCTGCCGGGGCCCAGGCCGACGATCGAAACCCTTCCGGTCATGGCTCATCCAGACTGGGCCGGCGGCCAGACCCGTGGACCAGCACGATCGCGAAATAGGGGCAGTCGCTGGCGTCGCAATCGGCCAGCCGCACCACGCGCTGCCCCGGCATCGTCCCGCGCTCGACCAGCCAGGCCTGGTCCAGCCGCCCCGCAGCGGCCAGCACGCGGCGCACTTTGGGCAAGTTGCGCCCGGTTTTCATGATCACCAGCGCATCGGCCTGACCGATATGGCGTTCCAGATCGGGCTCTGGCAACGTGCCCATCAGCACGCTCAGCACATCGTCGCCCCAGGTGATGGGAATGCCGGATGCATGCCAGCATCCCGACATGCCGGTAATTCCGGGCACGACTTCGACCGCAACGCGGCCTTGCAGGCGGGCATGGAGATGCATGAACGAGCCGTAAAAGAACGGATCGCCCTCGCACAGCACCACCACATCGCCATGTTCCGCCAGTGCCACCAGACGTTCGGTCCATGCGTCATAGAAATGCGCCAGCATCGTGCGGTAATCGGGACTGTCGAACGGCAATTCGGTGGTGACGGGATATTCCATCGGATATTCGAGGACGCCCGGCGCGAGCAGGCCATCGACGATCCGACGCGCCTGTCCGCTGCGCCCGGCCTTGCGAAAATAGGCAACGCGCGCGGCCGAGCGGATCAGGCGGTCCGCGCGCACGCTGATCAGATCGGGATCGCCGGGGCCAAGGCCGGTGCAGATGATCGTTCCGGGGGGCATCCGCACTTATTCCTTGCGGCTGGCGAGCGCATTGATCGCCGCCACGGTGATCGCCGAACCACCCAGCCGACCGCGTACCACCAGCGCCGGGACCGGCGGGGCCGCGATCAGCGCCGCCTTGGACTCTGCGGCACCGACAAAACCCACCGGGCAGCCGATGATCGCCGCCGGGCGCGGGCAGGCGGGATCTTCGAGCATGTTGAGCAAGTGGAACAGCGCGGTGGGCGCATTGCCGATCGCCACCACGCTGCCGGCCAGATGCGGGCGCCACAGTTCCAGCGCGGCGGCCGAGCGGGTGGTGCCGATGGCACGCGCGAGATCGGGCACCGATGGATCGTGCAGCGTGCAGATGACGGCATTTTCGGCGGGCAGACGGGAACGGGTGATCCCCTCGGACACCATGCGCGCATCGCACAGGATCGGCGCACCCGCCTCCAGCGCGGCGCGCGCGGCGGTGGCCATGCCGCGGGTAAAGGCAATGTCGCGTTCCAGCCCGACCAGACCCGAGGCATGGATCATGCGCACGGCGACCACTTCTTCGTCGGGGGTAAAGCGTGCAAGCTCTGCCTCGGCGCGGATCGTGGCAAAGGACTGGCGATAGATCGCCGCACCATCGGTTTCGTAAACGTGGGGCATCACCATTCGTTCAACAGGCCGGGGTCCGTGCGCAGGCGGTCGGGCGAAACCCCGCGAAGCGCGGGACCGGCGTTGGCACGGCCATGGCGCACGAGATCAAACCCCTGTTCTTGCGCAACCAGCGTGATCGGTGCCGGCTGCGGATGGGCGCAGCCTTTGACACAGCCCGAAACGTGCAGCAAGCCGCCCACGGGCACCTGTGGCGCGAGCTCGCGGGCAAGCTCGCGGGTGTCCGCGAGCGCCTGTGCACAGCCCGGCGCGCCGACGCAGGCCACCACGCGCAGCAACGGGTCATCGGGCGCGGTGATCACGCCCGGCAAGTCGGGGGCATCTTGCGCGCCCGCCAACAGCAGCATGCGCCAGGGTGTCAGGCGCAGCGGGGCGATATCGGCAAGCCTTGCCAGCGTTGCCGCCGTGATCTGGCCAAAAGCCAGGCCGACCAGCCAGCCGGCGGGTGTTGGGCCTGGCGAGGGCGGTGCCGGCACGCGGTCCGGTTCGGCAGGGCACTCCAGAAATGCGGCCGGCAACCGGCCGCCAGCGGCCAGCCAGCCTGCCATTCGGCGCCGGCCACCGTTGTCGAGAAACCAGCGGGTTATCGTCAGCGCGGTGGTGGCAGCGGTCTCGGGCGTGGCCCGGATGCCAAATGCGGCACTATCGGCGCGCACAATCAGGCCGCCGTCGCAAAGTCGCTCGATGCGCACATCGGCCGGGGACTGCCGCAATATGGGCGTGTCGCCGGTATCCACCGCAAAGCCGAACTTGCCCGACAGGCCACCGGCGTCGAATTGGTCCAGCGCGTCGACGAGCGCGTCGGCAAGCGCGCATGTGCCGTCACTCTCGCGCCAGAACGGTGTGACCAGAATGTTCCGCCTGGCTTCCAGGGCCACGTCCGGATCGAGCAGGCCCAGCGCGGTCAGACCGGCAAGCAACGCGGCATGGTGCTCTGGCTCACCGCCGCGCAGTTGCAGATTGGCGCGTGCCGACAGGTCGATCAGGCCATTGCCGTGGCGCGTGGCCAGCGCGGCGATCCCGGCTGCCTGTGCCCGTGTCAACGCGCCGCTGCGCGGACGGATGCGCACCAGCAGGCCATCCCCGGTCACCATCGGCGTCAGCGCGCCGGGGCACCAGCCCTTGATCACGGCGGGCGCCATCACGCCGCGCCGATCCCGGCGGCAATCGAATTGCGCCGCGTGACCCACAGCCCCGCCTTGGCCAGCGCCTCGAACCGCTGGCGCAGCGCGGCCAGCGCCGCAGGATTGGCGCCCGCCATGAACGCGACCAGGTCCTCGCGCCCCAAAGTGGCGTCGTGGTAAAGGTCAAACAGATGCGCCGGCACGTCGCGGGTCAACTGGGCAAAGGCGCCCAGATTGTCGAGCGTTTCGGCAATTTCGGCGGCGCCGCGAAAGCCATGGCGCATCATGCCGGTTGCCCAGTCGGGATTGGCGGCGCGGGCGCGCACGACCCGCGCAATTTCCTCGCTCAGCCGCCGCGCCCGTGGTGCATCGGGCCGCGTTGCATCGAGGTGATAGAGCGCCGGCGCGGCCTCGCCCAGATGGGCCATCGCGGCGGCCAGACCGCCCTCGTGCGCGGCATAGTCGGCGCTGAGCAGCAAGTCGGTTTCGGCAAGGTCCTGCACATGGGCAAAGCTGTCGGCGCCGCGCAGCCGCGCCTCCAGCCCCGGGCGGTCGTGACGGATCTCGCCGCTCTTGCCGATCGCCCAGGCGGACTGGCTGATCCAGGCTTGGCCCGCCGCGCTGCGGCTGTCGTCGCTGGTGGCGCCCAGGTGTTCGTCCATGCCGAGCCCGAAATGGCCCGGCTTTGGGCCGAACACGCGCGGGGCGGCGCGGCAATAGGGATTGTCTTCGGGCGGTTCGTCGCGTTCGGCCAGCGCGGCACTGGCCGCTTCGAACATTTGCGCAAGGCCGGGGAAGACGTCGCGGAACAGGCCCGACACCCGCAAAGTGACATCGATGCGCGGCCGTCCGAGCAAGGCGGGCGAGAGGATCTCGAAACCGCACACCCGTTCCGATCCGCGATCCCATTCGGGGGCGATGCCGGCCAGATGCAGCGCCATCGCGAATTCCTCGCCCGCGGTGCGCATCGTTGCCGATCCCCACAAGTCGATCACCAGCCCGCGCGGCCAGTCGCCCTGGTCCTGCAAGTGGCGGCGCAGCAGTTCCTCGGCCAGCTTGACCCCTTGCGCATGGGCGGTGCGGCTGGGCACGGCGCGCGGGTCGACGGTATAGAGATTGCGCCCGGTCGGCAGGACGTCGAGCCGCCCGCGCCAGGGTGATCCGGACGGCCCGGCCTCAACCCGTTGCCCCGACAACGCGCGGCGCAAGCCCTCAAGTTCGCCCGCGCCCGCGCCATAGACATGCAGCCCGTCGCCGAACTGGCTTTCCTTGATATCGCAGACGAAACGGTCGATCCGCACGATCGCCTCGGCGGCACTGGCCTGCGAGGCAACGCCCAGGTCCTGTTCGACGCCGCTCGCTTGCGCCTCGACCCGGATGGCTGCGATCAGCCGGTCGCGCCGCACCGGATCGAGGCCTTCCGCAGCGGAATATTCGTCCAGCAAGCGTTCCAGCCGCAACAGCCCCTCGGGCACCGCGCTGGCGCGTTGCGGCGGGGGCAGGTGGCCGAGCGTGACCGCGCCCAGCCGGCGCTTGGCCTGCGCGGCTTCGCCCGGATCGTTGACGATGAACGGATAGATCACCGGCAGGCCGTCAAGCAATGCCTCTGGCCAGCACATATCCGACAACGCGACGGCCTTGCCCGGCAGCCATTCCAGCGTGCCATGCGCGCCGATATGGACCAGCGCATGCATCCGTTGCGCCCGCAGCCACAAGTAGAATGCGACATAGGCGTGGCGCGGCACGCGCGACAGGTCGTGGTATTCGCCCTCGCGCTGCGCCACCACGCCGCGCTCTGGCTGGAGCGCGACGATCGCTTTGCCGCGCCGGGTGGCGGCGAACCGGAATGCCCCGTCGACGACATCGACGTCGGCTTCGGGTGTGCCCCAGGCCTGGGTCAGTGCCTGCCGCAACGTGGGCGCCAGCGTGCCCAGCGCTTCGCGATAGGCGGCCAGCGGCCAGTCGATCCGCTCGGTCAGCAACGTTTCGGCGAGGCCCGAGCCGGACGGTTCGGCGGTATCGCCCGCATCCGTCAATGCGCCGAGGATGGCTTGCGCCGAAGCGGGCGCGTCCAGCCCCACCGCGTGGGCGATCTTGTCGGCGCGGCCGGGGTATGTCGACAGGATCAGCGCGCATTTCCGGTGCGCCGGAGGAGTCGTGGCCAGCCGGTGCCAGTTGGCGACACGCCGGGCGACAGCGGCAACGCGGGGCCCATCCGCCTGATGCGCGAAACGCGAAAATTCAAGGTCGGGGTCGCGGGCGCCGGGCGACTTGAAGCTGACCACGCCGGCGAAAATCCGGCCGTCGACTTCGGGCAGGACGACATGCATGGCAAGGTCGGCCGGTGACAGGCCGCGTTCCGCCACCGCCCAGTCCTCGCGCCGCGCGGTCGACAAGGCCAACTGAAACACGGGGCAGCCGGGCGCATCGAGCGGCGATGCGCCGTCCTCGTTGCGTGCGGAAAACGCGGTCGCGTTGATCACGGCGGCCGGCTTGCCGGCGAGCAGCGCATCGCGCACGAACGCCGCCGCCTCGGGCGCCTTGAGCGACGGCGCGAACAGGCCGAGGCTGCGAAAGCCCTGATCGCGCATCGCCCTGATCAGCGCGTCGACCGGCTGTGTGTCGGCAGCGGTCAGATAGGCCCGGTAAAACACGATGACCGCAAGTGGCGTCGCGGCGTGGTGGGGCGCATCGCAAACGCCCGTGTCGGGGTCGTACCAGCCGCAATCGGGAACGGTCTTGCGACCAGCCACCGGGACGGCATCGAGACCGGCGGCCAGCGCCAGTTGCGCCAGTGCCGCCTGCGCCGCCACGGCGCCGCCGCTGTCGCACAGGCGCCCGAACTGGCGCAGCGTCGCCAGCGGGACGGTCGACAGCGCGTCAAGGCCGGGGTCCTCGCGCCCGTCCGCCGGCAGCACGGCCAGCGCGATCCCCTGGCGACGCGCCAGACGATGGACCTGGCCCAGGCCATATTGCCAGTAACCGGCCCCCCCGATCAGCCGGATCAGGATGCCGCGCGCATGCGACAGTGTCGCCTCGATATAGGTATCGACCGACAAGGGATGGCGCAGGGCGGCAAGGTTGGCCAGCCGCAAGCTGGGCAATGTGCCCCGCGCCGCATGCCAGCCACCCGCAAAGGCCCCGAGGTCGCTATCCGAAAACGACAGCACGATCAGATCGGCCGGGCTCTGCCCGAGGTCGACCGGCGTATCGGTTTCTTCCAACCCGTGGCTTTCGCGGAAGATCACATGCATCGCGTGATCCTATCCCCGCAGTGTCGCTTCGATCGCCGCAACGTCGAGATGACCCCGCTCGGCGATCACCACCAGTTGCGTGGCGCGCGGGGTGCTGCCCCAGGGGCGATCGAATTGCGTGCGCACGCGCTCGCCCACCGCCTGCAACAGCAGCCGCATCGGCTTGCCGGCGACCGCGACATAGCCCTTGACGCGCAGCACCTGGCTGTCGCGCGCCAGCTTGCGCACGGCCTCGACAAGATGCTCCGGATCGGTGATTTCGGGCAAGGCCACGATCGTGCTGGCGAAATCGTCATGCTCGTGATCGTCGTCGCCATCGTGGTGCGACGGGCGGCCGGCAATGTCGTCTTCGGCGGCGGCATTAAGGCCGAGAATGATCCGTCCGTCGATCGTGCCCTCGCGGATCGCCAGCACCGGCAACGGCCGTGGCGACAGGGCGGCAATTGTCGCGCGCGCGGCCTCGATCGTCGCCTCGTCGACCAGATCGGCCTTGGTCAGCAGCACGATATCGGCGCAGGCGAGCTGATCCTCGAACACTTCGGCCAGTGGCGTGTCATGGTCGAGGCTGTCGTCGGCCAGACGCTGCGCATCGACGGCCACGGGATCAGAGGCAAAGCGTCCTGCGGCCACCGCTTCGGCATCGGCCAGTGCAACCACGCCGTCGACGGTGATGCGCGAACGGATCGTCGGCCAGTCGAACGCCTTCAACAACGGCTTGGGCAGCGCCAGCCCGGACGTTTCGATCAGGATGTGATCGGGCCGTTGCGGCAGCGCCATCAGCTTTTCGACGGTGGGGATGAAATCGTCCGCGACCGTACAGCAGATGCAGCCATTGGCCAGTTCGACAATGTTTTCGGCGGGGCAGTTTTCATCGGCGCAGGATTTGAGGATCTCGCCGTCGATCCCCAGTGTGCCGAATTCGTTGACCAGTACGGCCAGCCGCCGTCCTTGCGGGTTCTGCATCAAATGGCGGATCAGCGTGGTCTTGCCCGCGCCCAGAAAGCCGGTGATGATGGTAACCGGGATCTTGGTCAGATTGAGGTCCTGGCTCGCGGCCATGGTCACGACTCCAGCGGGGGGATGCGGGCAAGGCTTTGCTTGCGGAAAATGGCTACACGCTCGCGCCAGGGCACAATGCCGTCGCGGGTTGCGGCATATGCGCCGGCTCCCGCGAGAATGTCGCTTGCATCGCTTTCGCCAAGGCGCCCGTAAATGTAGCTCCAGCTCCCCGTCTGGCTCAGCGCCACCGCACAACCGTTGCTGCACGCCGAAAGGCATTCGACCGGGACCAGATCGACCCCCTCGGGCAGAGTCGCCTCTGCCAGCGCGGCATAAAGGCGCGCACCGGGAACCGGACGGCCGTCCTCGACCGTTTCGCCGGCTCGGCAGGTCGTACAGACATACAGTCTTGCGCTCATCGTCCTCACTTTGCTGCCACGCAACGACGGGGCATGTGGGGACGGCAAGGCACTGCGGGCGCAGCGGAGGCATCCGCGACGCGTACACGCACCGACCGGCCGCAGCACACCCCGGCTGCACCTTTGATCTTCGGCGCTGGCAGGTCTCCCGGCTCGCGGATTCAGGGTTTCCCCAACGATTGCCTTGCCTTCCCGAGTGGGTACCCAGTGGCGTGGGGCAATCTTTCCGGTAACGGTCGCGGGGGCGGCTGCGCTTCGGGCCGGTCCACGCGGATCGACCCTGTCACATTCCCTCTTCGCCTCCTGACAGACGGATCTGCCAGGCGGAACCAGCGCGATCAGGCTTGTTCCAAGGGGACGGGCATGTCAAGCAAAGGACCATGACAACGTCAGAAGAGATGCCCGTTCCCGATGCGGTGCCAGCCGCCGCGATCGACGACGACGCCCGCCATAGCGCCAAGATGGCCAGGAAAAAGGCCGCGCGTGATCGCATCATGGCCACCAAGCAAGGCGAGAAGGGCCTGGTGATCGTCCATACCGGCACCGGCAAGGGCAAGTCCTCGTCCGGCTTTGGCATGATCCTGCGCTGTATTGCCCACGGCATGCCGTGTGCGGTGGTGCAGTTCATCAAGGGCGCGTGGGACACCGGAGAGCGCCGCCTGATCGAACGGAATTTTGCCGAATTGTGCCAGTTTTACGCGATGGGCGAAGGCTTTACCTGGGAAACGCAGGACAAGGCGCGCGACATCGCTGCCGCGCAAAGAGGCTGGGACAAGGCCAAAGCGCTGATTCGCGATCCCGAAATCCGCATGGTGCTGCTTGACGAGATCAACATCGCCCTGCGCTACGACTATCTTGATACCGATGAGGTGCTGCGCTTCCTGGCAGAGGAAAAACCGCCGCTGACGCATGTCGTGCTCACCGGCCGCAATGCCAGGCCGGAATTGATCGAACTGGCCGATCTCGTCACCGACATGACGCTGGTGAAGCATCCGTTCCGATCAGGTATCAAGGCCCAGCCCGGCGTCGAGTTCTAGGCCTGGGAACCCTTGTTGCAGGACGCGTGCCTTGAACCCTCTCGACATTGATCGCCGCGCGCTCTTGCGCGGGGCAGGGCTTGCCATCGGCGGGGCGATCGCTGGCCGGGCTGAAGCGGGCCGGGCACGACCACCCGCCGAAACGCTGTCTGGTGAGCATATCTCCTTGCGCATCGGTCGCGGCGCGCTGTCTGTCGATGGCAAGGCCGCCCATGCGCTGACAATCAACGGCGCCGTGCCGGGCCCGCTGTTGCGATTGCGCCAGGGGCAGGATCTGCGGCTGACGGTGATCAACGAACTCGATGCGTCAACCTCGCTGCACTGGCATGGGCTGCTCGTCCCGTTCCAGATGGATGGGGTGCCCGGCGTGTCGTTTCCGGGCATCGCTGCGCGCTCCAGCTTCACTTACAGGTTCCCGGTCGTGCAGGCAGGCACATATTGGTACCATAGCCATTCCGGCTTGCAGGAACTGATCGGGCTGTCCGGGCCGATCGTGATCGACCCGGCAGAGCCCGACGCGGATGCCTGCGCGCACGACCATGTGGTGATGCTGTCGGACCACAGCTTTGTCGATCCGGCGCATATCCTGCGCATGCTCAAGGTCGATCCCGGCCATTACAATCACCGGCAACAGACGCTGGCGGGGCTGCTGACCGGCAAGGATCAGCGCCTGGGCGACCGTCTGGCCTGGGCACAGATGCGGATGGACCCCACCGACATCTCCGACGTCACCGGCGCGGTCCTTGCCTACCTTGTCAACGGGCAGGGCCCGGCCGACAACTGGACGGGTCTGTTCACGCCCGGTGCGCCGGTTCGGCTGCGCTTTATCAACGCGGCGGCGATGACCGTCTTCGATCTCCGCATCCCCGGCCTGACGTTGAACGTGGTCGCGGCCGACGGGCAACCGGTGCGCCCGGTCGCGGTCGACGAATTCCAGATTTCGCCGGGCGAGACTTACGACGTGATCGTCGTGCCGACGCTGGATCGGGCCTATACCATTGCGGCCGAGGCGATGGACCGATCCGGCATGGCCCGAGCCACGCTTGCGCCGCGCCCCGGTATGGCGGCGCCGGTGCCCGCGCTGCGCCGTCGCCCCGTGCTGACCATGAAGGATATGGGCATGGACATGCCCGGCATGGATATGAAGGGCATGTCGATGCGCGATGGCGCCAGGGCCCCGCAAGTCACCATGGGGCCCGGCGTCGACATGATCAGCCCGATGGCGATGGACCGCACCGACGATCCCGGTATCGGCCTCGACGACGTTGGCCACCGCGTGCTGACCTATCGCGATCTCGTTGCGACCCGGCCCAATCCCGACCCGCGTGCGCCCGATCGCCAGATCGAGGTCCATCTGACCGGGTCGATGGACCGCTATATGTGGTCGATGGACGGCAAGACCATGGGCATGGCCCACGATCCCTTGCCGATGCGGGCCGGCGAGCGCGTTCGCGTGACTCTGGTAAACGATACGATGATGGCGCATCCCATTCATCTGCATGGCCATTTCTTTGAGCTGGTGACCGGGCACGGCGACCATTCGCCGCGCAAGCACACGGTCAATGTCCTGCCCGGCAGCAAGCTCGGTTGGGATGTGACGGCCATCCCCGGCGACTGGCCGTTCCACTGCCACTTGCTGTTGCACATGGCGATGGGCATGATGCGCGTCGTTCAGGTGCGGCCGGTCGCGGCATGATCCGCCGCGCCCTTCTTGTTTTCTCTGCAATTGCAACGCCTGCCCTGGCGCAGGCCACCGACCCGGCCTTGGCCGGTACGGACCAGGCCCCCGGCAGTGCCGCGCCGCCTCCCGTTGCCCATGACCTTGCCGCCGCCCGCTATTACGATCCCCAGGCCATGGCCGTCGCCGCAGCGGCGCTGATGGACCCGGTTTCGATCGACAGTCAGATCCGGCTCGACCTGGCCGAATACGACTTTCGCAACGGTCGCGATGGCTATCGCTGGGAGGGAGAGGTGTGGACCGGTGACCTCAACCGCTTCGTCTTCCGCAGCCGGGGTGAGGGCACGACCGGCGAACACCTCGACACCGGCGAGTTGCAGGCCGTCTATAGCCGCGCGGTCAATCCCTGGTGGAATCTGCAAATCGGCGCGCGGCAGGACATCGCGCCGACCCCCGCGCGCACATATGCCACGATCGGCGTCGAGGGACTGGCACCCGGCAATCTCGATGTGCTGGCCGATGCGTTCGTATCCGACAAAGGACAGGTTACAGCGCGCATCGAAACCACCTTCGACGAACGTCTGACCCGGCGTTTCGTCCTGCAGCCGCGTGTGGAGCTGAACTTTTCAGGCCAGGATATGCCGGTGCAGCGGCTGGGCGCAGGTCTGGATACCGCGGAACTGGGCCTGCGTCTTCGCTATGAAATCAGGCGGCAGTTCGCGCCCTATCTCGGAATCTCGTGGAACTGGGCGGCCGGTGAAACCGCCCGCTATGTCCGCAAGGAAGGCATGGCACCGCACCAGCGCAGCATCGTCATGGGCGTTCGGGCATGGCTTTGAACCTGCGCTGCGGCGTCACGCCAGATGGGCGAACAGGTGGGTCGTCCAGATCACGGCGGCGCAGCCAGCCAGCGCGACCCACGGCAGCAGGCCCGCGCGG
>Ga0116227_10008574_pt1 | contig 19184 bp, 15 predicted proteins | sample S1TSphgellanicum_FD_89693 | JGI IMG/M metagenome (GOLD analysis project Ga0116227, IMG submission 89693) | Host-associated microbial communities from peat moss isolated from Minnesota, USA - S1T2_Fb - Sphagnum magellanicum MG | ecosystem: Host-associated > Plants > Peat moss > Unclassified... | reverse complement strand
GGAGGGTCACCATTTAATGCTAATTAATGTAGGGAATCCTTGCCAATGGACCTACTTGGGGAGTTTAAAAAAAAAAAAAAAAAAAACCTTGGTCATCGGATTTCCACAAAAGTGAATATTCTTTTTAATATGGCACATTAGGGAGCCAACAAAAAGTAATATTATTGTGGTGTGATATTTTTGATAATATGACATTATGGTTTAGTTTTTTCTTTGGTGTGAAATTTCACACAAATGAAAAAATAAAATGGGAATATTTAATTACAATATTCTCTGTTTTTAAAAAGGCATAAATTGCCAAATTTCAAAAATTTAATTGAAACCCTTTTTTTTGCTGCATTTCTACTTGGATTTTAGAAGAAGGCATTTTTTTACCAATTTTCAACATTTTGGACAAGTTCTACAGACATTGTCACAATTTAGTGCTAAATCGCTCTTGGGATGCTTGCATATGACGCAACATCATAAATTTGAGAAAAAAAACATTAAGTATGACATCGTGGAAATATAGCTAAAATTTTCAACACAAAAATCATAAAGCATACCTTCAATTTCACACATGAACACTCTTGAAAATATGATAAATTTATGCAAAAGATGAGCAAAATGTGAGACAAAGAAGATGAAACAAGAATTACAAAACTCTTCTTTTTATTGAAATTAAGACTACAAATATGTTTGAAATCATCCATATGAAATTGCCATCTCCGTCTATTGAGTTTGCCCCCAAAAAACCTTTGAATGTATACCACCTCTACTCTTCCAAAGCTTTGTGATTTAAGGTTAAAATAGACAAAATTAGAAATCATCTCACATGAATGAAGAAATTCTTGAGGTTTTGGTTTGGAGCACATTTTTACATTTGAAAATGTCAAATTCGACAATATTTTGCTTAAGTTTTAAGACTAAAACATTCAACTACAATCAAGGCTTGTATTGACAACTGGGAAAAGTTTGCACAAACTTCTTTTTTAAAGTATAAATTTGACCCAAATTTGGTAATTTCTGGGGAAAATTTTGGCCAAATATTTTGTATTAAAATTGGGGGAAAAAAAAGAAAAAGAAAAACCTGCAAGGGAAGTGCAAAAAGTGAATAAACATTAAGTATTTAATATGGAAGCTTGGTGATTGTCAAGAAATCTTTCTTTGGGTGGTGTTAATTCTAAATCCTAGCCTTACTTGCATACCAAGTTAGGCCCAAAATTAAATAAAAGGGAATTTAATGCCTCATAATTACATGTTTATTGTGCTTAATTTCCATTGGATTACCCACTATGTTTTTTTCAAAAAACCATTTTTTGGGTAATTTAATTGAATTTTCCATGACAACAACTACTCAAAATTCAATATCTTTTGCACCCATAGAGATCAAAAAATTTCCAAATCACCTTCACTAAATCTCTTATTCATTGAAGGCTTTCCAACAATACCATGAGTGTGCCCAAATTCCAAGAGTATAATTTTGAGTTTTGATTTAAATGAATTTGCAATGAAAAAATTGCTCAATAATTCAATAACTTTTCCATAGGAGGTCACATAGAATTACACTTTCATCTTCGGGGATTTTTCATTTCTTGCCCAAATTACACATTTTTACTATCAAAATATTCAGATTGAAGTGTCTTGCAACTCTACTATGTTGGATTTTCAAAAATGCAATAATCATTATTGGGAGGTTATACCTCAGCTTATGGAAGAAACACCACCTCAACTACACCACAATTTTGAAAAAGAAAAAGAAAAAGAAAACACTAGCCTGAACTGAACTTTAACGAAAGTGGTATCCACTAAGTGGATATTACCCAACACTCTCAATTATTTTTACATTTTACCATGGTATTGACGAAGTAGTAAATGTTCACCCAATCTAGGCTAGCTCTCCGGGGTGCAACACATAGGTAGGTATACCTAATGTGGTAAGTTTGAACAAAAAATTCTATCTTTAAGCTTTGATACTTTGGATATGTGTGAATATAAAATTCCACCTTGAAGCTTTGTTGCGTTGGATAAATGTGAACATAAAATTCAACATTTTAAGCTTTGATGCTTTTGATAGGTTGATTGATTGATGCTTTGGGGGACCATTGAACACAATAAAAGTCATACGGATTCAGACAATGCCAAAGGTATCATTTGTGGGACAACCATATACACAAAAGAAGTCACATGGATAATTCAAACAATGCCCCAAGTGTAAACCCATGTTTAAAATACATACATAAATAAATAAATAGATAAATAAATAAATGTTTAAGTTGATAGACAAAAAGATTCAAGACTAAACCTATAAAGGCTAGTAAGTAATCCTATCTTTCCACAATTTTTCATTGCCAATAGAGTTATCCGTAAAGTAACCCTGTATTCACCCTGTCTTTGGGCCCCCTTTCACTCCCTATCCCCTCTTTTCAGTGGTATCCGCAAAGTAAAGACATTTTAATGAATCTCAGTATGAAATGCTACAACTCACTATGAGATTGCTGACACTCAGCATTTAATGCACAAGGTTCGAGAGTAATTACAGTAGTTGTACAGTTAGGAGCAGTGAAAAGATATATGTAGCAGCAGCAGTGGAGGCGCTCAAGAAAAAGGAAAGACAGGATGAAACTCAGTTTACCACCAAAATTGATGGGTTTTCTGAGTTTCAGCACCCCTGTTGAATGCTAATGTACTTCTTGCAGCTTTTTAAAAAAATCTCACCTTGTGTATGACCAAACTCAGGGTTCTGGTGCTGTGTTTTTCTCCCTTTACACGGATAACTTTAACGTCACAGTCTAGTTGGAACTATTGAAGATAAGGAGCCAGCAATGACTTCCCAACAGATGTCCCTACATCCTTAACTAGAGCTGGGAGAAACCAACAAGTGTTGTTGTGGATGTTGAAATGGTAGTGGGGTACTTAAAAGATATCTTACATGTATCTCCAAAAGCAACTCCCCCAATGCCCCATTAGTCATTTATTCTCTCCACCAGGTACATCTCACCCACCATTCACATTTGACAAAATTTTGCAAAAATACTATCATTTTATTATTATTATTATTATTATTATATATGGGGTCCATTAGCCCCTTTTTCAATATTTCAAAAATTTCAGCAATAAAAATAAATGCAAAAGCTTTTAGCCATATTTTTTAAAGTATAAGGTTAATCTTGTGGTTTAGACTAAAATTTCAAATATAAGGAGAATCTTATGGCTTTGCCAAATTATTTTAATTTTAAAAAATATATCGGGTCCAGTAGCCCCATTTTTAATATTCCAAAAAAAAATCTACAATCAAGAATAAATGCAAAAGGTATAGCCATATTTTTTTAAGTATAAGGTTAATCTTGTGGTTTAGACTAAACTGGCCTACAAGTTGAGAGTTTGATTACCAACTTGTTTTTTTATTTCTTTTTATTTTTAAATTTATGGCATGTTCCAAAATTGTAAAACTTGCTTAAAAATTGTAAAATCCACTTTGCCATTGCCAGAAAAATTACATGTTATAACATGTTGTCCAAATATACTAGGAAATTTGTCACATACTTTTATGTACAAGGTAAAGCACCCTTACTTACATGGGAAAGGATTTCACAAGTTGAAACCCGAAAATTGAATGAAATTTTTTCATTGCATTTATATGTGTTTCATACATGTTTTTAACTCACGACATCTATGTGCAAAATTTATAAATCTATGAGAAATATATTTCACAAGGTTTTCATTATTAAATCGTTGAATGCAAAGTTTATGATTTTTAATGATTTGTTTCCAAAATAAAGTTAAAATTGATAAAGTTTTTATTCTAATTTTTTTTTTAAACCTAAAAAATGAGGGTTCCTCTTTCAAAACCAAATAATCACCCAACATTTTATTACAAGTCAACTCAACAACAATAGGTAAGATAATAAGATCTATTCATGTATTAAGATATGTGTTTGTTTGTTTGGATGTGATCACACCATAAACTTTTCAAAATAGTGGGGCCCCTTGCTTTGCTTTTGATAAAATCGGATGCTTGTTTTGACTCAATTGTGGATGAACCTCAACTAAGTTAATATCTTATTCCACCTTGGCAACCCATTTGTAAAAGTTGGTTTTATATGTAGATAGATAGGTAAGAAAGTAAGTGACCAGTATAGGTAATGAGATGGTTTGTACATAGATAAGGTTTTCTTTTGCTATCTACCTACTACCAACTTGCAAGCAACTTGTGAACAAGTAAGAAGTAAAAGAAGCAATTGGGATAACCATCATGGTTATTTAAAGAATAAAGTTCAATAAAAAATTGTTTCTTAATTAGTTATCATCCATCATACATGGTGCATTGGTGGGTGTTGGTTCACTCGGGCCCAAAATTCATGAGTGAAAATCGTTTTTTTTTTTCTAACTTATGAAATTAAATATCGACTACAGTTTTGGGCCCAAAAATTCATACAAACATTTGCTGAAAATCAATTTATTTTTTAACTTACAAAATTTCGTCAAAAAATGATATTAAATATTGACTATACTTGTCACCCCACCTTTCATAAATCAAGGAGTGCAAGAATAGCACATGATCAAATGAGTTTGCACTCATTCACATTAATGTTCACCTCTTTTGTTGCATTATCATTGTTAACCCTTGTTTAAAATTTTCTTAAATCATAAAAAGAAGAACATGAGAAACATAAATAGAATTGCATGCATGGAAGAAGGGGTAACAACTCTAAAAGCATTAGAGAGGTAAGGTTTGAAAGGACATGAAGATCTTTACATTTCCACATATCAATAGAAAAGAAGAACACGATCAATGTTTTGCATGCTCAATTTCTTTTGTCTTTTACTTGTGAGTTCTTTTCTTAATATTTTGTTTGCTTTTAGTTGATGATTGCATGACTATTTTAAAATGTATGCTTCCTTTTTTTTCTTCTCACAAGGAGAAGTTCAATTTAGGAATTGTTGCAAATTGACCTAAAGAACTTTAGCCCAATGCGCTAGAAGTAGTGAAAAAAGTATGAAATTAGGTTGAAGTCAATTCCTTTTTTGATTTGATTTGCATGTTTGTAAATGTCAAGGTTGTTGAAAATATAGTTTGAGTGTGCAATTTTGCACCAAATTTGATCACAATTTCAAAAATGTGAGCACTAGGAAAAGAGAATGTCAAAACACATACCATTAATGAAATAGCAATAACTTTGTCTTCCATCTTCAGAACATTTAATGGTGTTTTTTGTTTGTAGCTACTTCCAACAAAATTTTCACAAGAAGTTCACGATTTTAAATTTCACAAAGAAAAAATTGACCACACTTCCATTTCAAAATAATTTTGATTCCTTACTATTGCAAGTTTGGTATGAAAGAAGAATTAGTGCTTAAGTTCATGAATCTTCTTGTCAAAGACATTGAGGTCCTTCATCATTGAGATAAGCTTGTACTAATATGCATTTATGCTATGTGATTAAGATTTAGAAATGATTTATTTAAACACTACTATAGAAACAATAAGAGAGAGGAGAAAAGAAAAATCACCACTCACATTGCCACCATTTCTTGTCCATTATAATCATTTAGTCCATGAGCTTCCACATTTAGATCACACCATTTTCACAATTCCTTTGTAAACCTTTGTCCTCCTAAAACATATTGATGTCCAACATGTTATCTTCTTTTATGTCTTTTGCACAACAAAATTAAAAAAACACAAAATAAATCCAAAGGAAAAATTAGTTTAACAATCTCTAAGTTCCTTTGTCAAAATAGTTTTCACACAATTTTTGTGTGGTTTTTTGTATGACAAAACAACCTTCATGTCTAGTCATAAGAGCTTCATTGCAACACCTCCAACGTGAAAAAAAACAAACATTAAGAATTGACCTTAATTAATACGTTTCTTTTGCAAAGGATGTGTGATGTTGATTTGAAGAGTAAGAAAACAAGTTTAAAGTTGCATATATATATATAATTGTTTTTCTATTCCAAGAATAAGAATTTGCAATATCAACCCTAGATTAGGATTTAGGGCCTAGCTTATGACCTAATTTCCATAGCAACCTACCTTCCTCTCAAATTTTTGACTCATATAATGCAAATAAAGTTGGGTGTTAAAATTTTGAAAATGGAGTACATGTTGAGAATTTAGTTTCAATTGCCAAAAGTGGAGATTGGAATCAATTGTCTAAATATGGCAATTTCAATTTTTACCGTCCAAATTTGGGGACATTGGGCCAATTTTGTTTTCCAAAAAAAATTCCTTTGTAAAAGTAGTTGTACTAGGTATTGACTTGGATTTTTATTTTTTATATTTTGCCAATTGGAAATAATTCATCCACTAAATAATCGGTGGTAGTAGGTTATGGCAATCACCACTCTAGTCGCCACATCACAAAAAAAATTCTCAATATTTTTGTTTTGCCAATATTCCACAAAATGTGGGGAAGGATTGGTGAAAATTCAACATCACTTCATTGTTATCACTACAAGTACTTTGAGAACCAAGGTTTTATGTTTTGCCATTTTGGTGATGTAGTTGAAATGGCAATCATGCATAAGGAAGTTTAGCCAAATGTAGGGTTTATACATTAAAATTATGAGCTCCAAAGTTCAACAACATGTGACCAACCAAGGGGTTTGGTTTTGGCACTTTTTCCACTTGTCCTTCAATGAAGGTTCATAACATCATTTAAGTAAATTAATATGAAAATAAATTACTTTTTTCCACTAGTCTTGTAATGAAAGTTTATAGTATCATTTAAGTAAATTAATAAATAATAAATAATTTTTTTTCCACTAGTCCTTTAATGAAGGTTTACAACAATCATTTAAGTCAAATAATATGAAAATAAATTACTTTTTTCACAAATCCTTTAATGAAGGTTTATAGCATCATTTAAGTAAATTTATGTCAAAATAAATTACTTTTTCCACAAATCCTTTAATTGAAGGTTTATAGCAATCATTTAAGTAAATTAATATGAAAATAAATTACTTTTTCCACTAATCTTTTAATGAAGGTTTATAGCAATCATTTAAGTAAATTAATATGAAAATAAATTATTTTTTGCACTATTCCTTTAATGAAAGTTTATAGCAAATCATTTAAGTAAATTAATATGAAAATAAATTACTTTTTCCACTAATATTTTAATGAAAGTTTATAGCAATCATTTAAGTAAATTAATATGAAAATAAATTACTTTTTGCACTATTCCTTTAATGAAAGTTTATAGCAAATCATTTAAGTAAATTAATATGAAAATAACTTACTTTTTCCACTGGTCCCTTAATGAATGTCTATAGCAGTCATTTAAGTAAATGAATATGAAAATTTAAAAAAAAGGTTTAAGCATCAATCCACACATTTGGCTAAAATGCTATATACAACCCAATAGGGAAATCTGGCAATTTTGTGAGACTTTAAATTATTATTTTGATTTTTCAAACTTGGCGACTACAAAAGCAAGAGAACACATATTTCTAGCCACTTTGAAAAAGAATTTAGCCACCTAATTTATAATTATTAAAATAATAATAATGATAATAAACCCTGGCTCTGAGCTTTCCTTTGCTTTTTCGCTTCCCTTCCCTTCCCTTCCCTTGGCTCTTGCTTTGTGCCTGCATGCTCCCGCCGCTCTGCAGCAAGCTAATCCTTATCCTCCGACATCACGTTTTTTTTGTTTTCAATTGTCTCCTCTCACAATTTGCTGTTTTTAGAGAGTCCAGATCCACAAAAAATTTTGTTGTAGATCGGCAGCAATTTCATTAGAGTGCAGTTGTGGTGTCCTTGTACCCATCTCTTGTCAGAACTGGAAGGATCAGATTTGTTGCTGTTACAGAAACAAGAAGAAGAGGAGGAGGAGGAGGAGGAGGAGGAAGAGGAGGAAGAAGAGGGAATAGGGAAGGAGATCTAGAACTACAAGAGCAAGAACAAGATGGCAGCTGCTGCTTTGGGTATGAGTCATGTACGAGGAATTGGGGGTTGTTTAGTGAGGAGAATGCTGGGAATGTCTTCTTCTAGTGGGGTAATCCCAGGTGGTTGTGGTGGTTCAAGAGGAGTAGCTGTAGCTTTGCAGCAGCAGCAGCAGAGTGCAGGTTATGCTGCAGGGGCGTCGGCTGCAGCAGAGGAGTGGGATGTGACGGCTTCCAAGGCGCCAGTGGAAGTGAAGTTGACGAAATTGTTGATAGATGGGGAGTTGGTGAACGCGGTTTCAGGGAAGACTTTCCCGACTATCGATCCTCGTACCGAAGAGGTGATAGCACAAGTAGCGGAGGGAGATGAAGAGGATGTGAACAGGGCAGTGCGAGCTGCAAGGAAAGCTTTCGATGAAGGACCGTGGCCGAAAATGCCAGCCAGCCGAAGAGGAGAGATTCTGTTCAAGTATGCAGACTTGCTAGAACAGCATACGGAAGAGCTTGCGGCTCTAGAGACACTAGATAGTGGGAAAATCTACGAGCAAGTGCGATACACGGAACTTCCTCTTTTCTACAAGCATTTCCGCTACTACGCAGGTTGGGCTGATAAGATCTACGGCCAAACCATTCCTGCAGATGGCCCTTTCATGCAATACACGCTGCATGAGCCTATCGGAGTTGTGGGGCAGATCATCCCTTGGAATTTCCCCTTGGTCATGTTCTGCTGGAAAGTTGCTCCTGCTTTGGCTGCTGGCAACTGTGTCGTGTTGAAAACCGCGGAGCAAACCCCTCTCTCTGCTATCCTGGCCGGCAAACTTGCACTTGAAGCTGGCATTCCCCCTGGTGTGCTCAATATAATCTCTGGTTTTGGCCCTACTGCAGGTGCTGCCATCGCCAATCACATGGATATCGACAAAGTCGCCTTCACAGGTACCCATCTATCTGTGTCTCTCTCCTTTTCACAGGTACCCATCTCTGTCGCTGTCTCTCTCTTTCACAGGTACCCATCTCTTTTGTCTCTTTCTCTTTCACTGGTATCCATCTCTCTATCTCTCTTTCACAGTTACCCATCTCCCTCTCTCTCTCTCTCTCTCTCTCTCTTTCACAGGTACCCATCTCTCTGTCTCTTTCTCTTTCACAGGCACCCGTCTCTCTGTCTATCTCTCTCTCACAGGTACCCATCTCTGTCAGATCTCTCTCAGCTCTCTCTTTCTCTCTTTCACAGGGACCCATCTCTCTGTGTGTCTCTCTTCAGTTAGCCTCTTTCACTTGTCATGGTTTTAGGTCTCTGTTGTCACATTTCTTCAGCTTCTTTGAATAGAAGCAAAAAATTCCACTGAGGTTTGTGGTAGATTTGGGGAAAGGTTTTGTGGGAGAATATTTGTGGTTTCCCAAGACAAACATTTGAAGCTGCAAATTGGCTAATTGCTGCAGGTTCGACAGAGGTGGGCAAGCTGGTGATGGCATCAGCAGCAAGAAGCAATTTGAAGCAAGTGACCTTAGAACTAGGAGGGAAGTCACCGGTCATCATCTGTGAGAACGCAGACGTAGACAAAGCAGTTGAGCTTTCACATTCTGCCCTTTTCTTCAACCAAGGGCAATGTTGTGCTGCAGGGTCACGAACATTTGTGCATGAGAGTCATTATGAGGAGTTTGTGGAGAAATCAAAAGCAAGGGCATTGCAAAGAGTTGTGGGTGATCCGTTTAAAGCTGGGGTTCACCATGGGCCTCAAGTGGACAAAGACCAGTTTGAAAAAATCTTAAACTACATCAGTCACGGGGAGCAGCAAGGAGCCAAGCTTTTGACAGGTAAATTATTATGCTTGGCTTGCATCGTGATGATAATAAGGGGGCTGATCTTTAACATCTTTAATGTTGGTGAATTTGTGCCACCTCTCCATTCAATGCGGCTGCCTTTATAGTCTTATGTTGCTTGCAAATCAAAGGATTTATGTTGCAAATTTGTCCAGCCTAGATCAAGGATTACATGTTGCATATGGAGAACAATAAAAGCACAAAATTAGTGTACTCATAGTGGGATGGTCCCAGTTAGAGGGGTTCACTTGGCTCCTTGCTTGATTCTGACCCTAAGAGACCCTAAAGAAAGGTGGGTGTATCCCTCTCTAACTGCTGCTGTGCCTACCCACACAGTTAGAAGCTGAGAAAATGAATGGAGAGCATCAATTTGTTTTTGCTCTTTTTTGGGTCTGTACAATTGTATACTTTTGTATTGTTTAGGCTATTAGAAGAAAAATGAAAGGTCTTCATTGTGTTTTTTTGGCTCAATTGCTTTGTTGTGACTGTTGGGTGTTAATAGGTGGAGCCCGTTTCGGTACCAAGGGCTTCTACATCAAGCCCACTGTTTTCTCTGATGTGGAGGATGACATGAAGATTTTCACTGAAGAAATCTTTGGACCTGTGCAATCCATCTCCAAGTTCAAGACTCTGGAAGAAGTAAGTCATGGCCCATCTTTAGATCTCTATTAGGTGTAAATATGGCTGCATCTGTAGTGACAATATCTTGGTTCCCAGATGCTTCTAGGATGCTTGTCAAGGTTTGGCTTTTGTTACTCTTTGTTCCTGCTTTTGCAATTGCTGTAGCTAGAAGAGGATTACCTATACATACACACACATATTTATTTCAGTCAACCTTCAAGCATGAAAAATCGATGTCTTGTTGTTTTGCTCAGGTTGTGAGGCGTGCCAACAATACTACGTATGGACTTGCTGCTGGGGTATTCACCAGGGATTTGGACATTGCCAACACAGTCTCTCGGGGGTTGCGAGCTGGGACAGTGTGGATCAACTGTTATAACAACTTTGATGCCACAATGCCATTTGGTGGTTATAAGCAGAGTGGCATTGGTCGAGAGAAGGGCAGCTATGCACTCGAGAATTATACCCAAGTCAAAGCAGTAGTAACACCCTTGCATGATGCAGCATGGCTCTAGGACTCACCACGCATCATTAACATCCTGACCTTGTGCCACTTTTTGCTCAGTGTTTTTTTTTTGCTTAAAGTTGTGGTGATTGGGAATTAGAAGGTGGGTGTTTTGGGGATGAAGCCCAAGAGTGCAATGGGATATTCTTTATCCCCACAAAGGTGATAAGTGCACAAAAGAGTGGGATTCAAGGCACTTGTATGAACATGTTGAGTTGATGGATCCCCGTGTATTTCAACAACTGATTTGGCTCTTCATAGTTTGAGGTCAAGTAAGATATATAAGTTGCAATATTATGTATGCCACCCAGTTAGGTTAGGTTATGGATGTTGGATGGGCTTCTGATATGATAGATTATGTAGGTTGTTGTAAAGAAAAGAAATACCCCTGTAACTAAATTGCCATGCATGCTATAGGTCAATGGTACAGAGGTTTGGTGGAGTTTTTAGTTATGATCTCTTGGTTCTTGTGAAGAGAAAGAGAGTATGTTTACACTATGCTACAAGGTGCTGCTGATGATATTAGGTTGTTGTGACCTAAAGAGATGACATTGGAATTTTTAATAAATATTTAAAATTAGTGTAATGTTTTTATGTTTGAAATTGAAGGCACTTATGCAGTTCATTAAGTTTGTGAGTTTTGATGCATCCAAAGGTCAGACTTCAAATTGTGTGCACAAGAAGTAGGAAACTGTGTTAACTTTCTAAAACCTTGAGAGGAAGCAGCTTAGGATGTAACCAGCCTCATGAGTGTGATGAAGAAGCCACAAACCTGACTGCTTGGCATGAGTTTGCAAAGCATGCTCAACTTCTTGTAACAGTTGCAAAAAAGAGTCCGCAAGTAGACATAGATTTATTGTACCCACCTTCAAGATTGAAACCCCAGCTAACCAAGTTCCAATTTTAGGAAACAGGTTTCAACATGCATGGGCAGCGTGGCTTACAGGAGGAAGGGAAGAAGTTGCAGGTTTGTGCAGGCATGCCAGCACTAGTGCCCACACAAGTACACTTCCAATTACACACTTGGATTGTGGAACTGATATAACTCTTCCACTGATACACTTGATGAAAATCTCTGGAAAATCTTCCAACCATAGATTGCAATTGGATGTAGCTGTTTGTGAAAGTAGGGAGGGAGTTTACAGAAATATGATGAACAAAAAGCTTCACAACTGTTTCACCAGAGTGAGTACAACATAATACTACAGAAACAAACCTTGACAGGCATGTTTTCCATGGCATATTGTACTTGAATCTCATAACCAGCGAGGAGTCTGAGAGTGAAAACACAAAAATCTCCTGATTAACAAATTAGTCTCAGGAACTCTAGACATAGCCTCATGTTCCAGTCACCCAATTGAATGAGTTTGATGGCAACTGAGGAAAGTCTGTGTCAAACACTTGTTTGCAGACACAGAATTTGCAGAATAGATCTGCTGAAGGAGTCACTGGCAGTCTCCAAATGGGTTCAAGATAGTGTACATATTTTTATCTATAATGAGCTTGTACAAGGTGGGATAAAAAGACAACACCCACGATGACGATGCATTCCAGAACTATGTTTTGGATTGAAGAAGCTGAGCTCATTAACTGCTTAGTGTCTTGATCCAAAGCTGAATTTGAAGCTGCAGACGTAGACTTCAATCCTAGACTAGAACATCAAACTCAAAACCAAAATCATGGAATTGCTGTTGACAATTCGATGGTCTCTGGTCCACAGTATTGAGTTTCATTTCTATCACTTGTGTATAGTTTGCTGCAAGGAATTCAGACCTTGCTCATTCTGTTCCTTGTGAGGTCAGACTGTTTGAAGATTGCACTTAAACCTGCAATTGGAGGAGGCCTCTCTGCAGCTCTGGATTTCACTTCAGGGGGTTGCCAAGCAGTGTTGTCAATCTCCTTGACAGTGATATGATGATCATGGTCAGTCTTTGCATAATGAGGATTAACATCTCTCCGGAGTGCTCCTTCAGGTCCAGCTTCCTCCTCTTGTTTCTTGACATTTAAACCCTTGATAGGTCTTCGTGATCTGACATCATTCTTCATCTCTCTCATCACTGGCCTTGAATCAGTCTTCTGAAATAGCAGCAGGTCCATGTCATTTGTGAAATTGGAGTCGCATCCCTTGCCTCTTGTAGCAATGCAAGCAAACTTATTAACTGCTGCTGTTTCAGCTGGGTTAGTTTTGGATTGAGAAACCTCATTCGTGGTACGCCTGTATGATGAGAACCACTTGGCTCGTATATACTCAGTTTTCCTCCAAGGTGGTAAATCCAGCCCTCTTTTCTTCACTGAGCGTTTGATAGCATCAGACATTAGATTCAAAATGCTCTGCAGACGCTCAGCTTCTCCAACAAAAACCGTGGGCAAGAGTTGCACAAGTGATTTATACTGCTGTGTGGGACGTGCAATCTCAAACTGAGTTCTAAAATCTGTGTCCACCAGTATCCTCCCACTAGACTTGCCATCCGCAATTCCCATGACTACGTCTATGTATTCATAGTCACCTGCAATAGATGATATACAATAAAACAAATCAGCAGGGCATGAGAGACCAACATCGAGGCTCATACATACAATGGACCATTATCTCTACAAGTCACACAATTCAGACACCACCCTCTGAGGCCTTTTGATGATCACAATTTTGATGAGCCCTAAGTAAACATGAAAGGTTATATCTTTGCTTCATCTTATATCTATCTATCCATGAGCTGGTGATTCATTGATCTCCAGAAGTCTGAAATGGGTCTTCTGGAAAGCCCGTGTTGGTGTGGGTGGTTTCATAGAATTCTTGTAGACCCGTTCACTATAGAACAAAATGACATTCTTCATATGCATCATCCTGTGTCAGATTCCTGAGAGAATATTTCTCTCATGAGTTTTGCAAGGTGGGCGTTGCTATAATAAATCAATCTGACAGTGACCCTTTTTAATTAAGCTTGCTGCTGCTGCTGCAAAAGAGCAGTTGGGGCTATGATCTTGAGAGGTCTAGATTTGAACCTCCAGGATGCAAGAAAAAACAAAAAAATTAATAAAGCTTCAAAGGGGTTTGAACAGAGGTAGTAAGTAAATCACCTCCAGGGAAGCCTCCAGTATGAGCCCATCTAGACTTGCAAATTGCAGCATTGAATCCAGCATCACGAAGATGCTTCATGACAGTGCGTCGCAGATGCACATGAGGAGAAGGAGGAGGAGATGGACTGCTGCATTTTGTTGCTGAAGAATCCTGCTCTTCTTCTTCTTCTTTGGTGGTGGATGATGCAGTAGTCTGAACAGACTGTGACAAGCTCACACCCTCGATTGCCTTGAGAACCTCTCCCAGTAAGCTTGTCTCCAGGCCGGTTTTGCATGGCACCAAACCCTGCAACAAGAGGAGTCCCGAGGAAAGAAACCCATCAGAGAGAGACAGAGAGAGAGAGAGTGATCGAAAGAAAGCGGGGATGGCGCATGCGTGGAGATGGAGCTTGAGAGATTTTTTTTATAAATAAATTTACCTGAAAAATTTCGCGCATTTCTCCGCCAAGTTTGGGACCCGGATCGTCATTCTCATCTTCGCCATGTGAGTTTGCGGCACTGCAGGAGCCGATGCCGCAGTTGCAGCGAGCTCTGCCGCACTTGCCGACGAGGAGCTCATCAGCACCTTCTTCATCCTCCTCCATGAACTCGTGCACCATGGCAGCCAGGCACACGGAGTTGGGCTCATGCTCGCTCCCACTGCTACTGTAATAAGTCTTGACCTCAGATGCTTTTCCTCCTCGTGTTGTTGTCGTTGTCGTCGTCACCGCTCTCGCCTCTGCAAGCAACACAGCCGTTGTTGTTGTTCCCCCAGAAGCAGCTGCTGCTTCTGGTAACCTCACGAGTGCTGCTGGTGCTCGAAATACGGCCATGCTTGCAAGTTGAGCACTAGCTCTGGTAGCAGCTTTCATCACACCACCCAAGCTTTGAATTCCTGCATTCTCTTGCGCAGTCGTCGACTCCCTTGACTTGCCATCGTTCTTCCAGGCGGCTGCTTGGCCAGTGCCGCAAGCAGCAGCTCTTCGGCCTCTGGGAACTGGGGCCAACGACTTGAGAGAAATAAGTCCTGGCATTGTGCAACTACAACGTCTCTGGATCGTCTCCGGATCGTCTCCCTCCTTCTATCTCTCTCCGACTCTCTCTCTCAGTCTCTCCGATCCAGCGCCCACTTCTTCTTCACATACTCTCTCCAGGACTCTCTGCGCCAAATTCTCAAAATCTATCTGACTCTAGATCCAATCAATAAGAATCGACTGACTCTCAACGACCCACAATTTACCTTTGCCTTAACAACCAAATCCTCAAAAACTGCATACAATTCTCTTCTTTATCTTCATCTTCCTCTTCTTTTCTTCTTCCTCCAAAGCTGCTTCTCTTCTTCTTCTTCTTCTTGTTCTACACTGGTGCACTGGAGAGCAACAATCTGGCAAAATTTCTCTCAAATGCACCACTGGATGCATGGGGTCTTCGAAGATTAAATACGTGCATTTCATTCCTTCCATTCACTTGTACGCAACGAAGCATCCCACGCAAAAGCGACGGAGAGAAGAGAGAGAAAGAGAAGAGAGAGGCGCGCGCGAGAAGCGAGAGCGGGCGAGCGAAGGAAGGAAGGAGAGAGAGGAGACCCGAGCATTCATCGGCCGAGTGGAACTTTCGGCCGGGATTTAATGGGGTAATCAAAACCCACCCTTGTGAACGTCCGGCTTAGGGCAACTGACACATCTTTTCAGCCCTATTCCACCCGATGAAACTTCGGTTTGGTCGTGGTAAATAGTAAACACCACGTGACGCTGAGATCACGACAAGACCAGGGGTAAATAGTTTGGTTAACTCTAGGTGACAAAAAGGACTTTTCTACCAACCTTACTTCCTGGTAAAAAAGTAATTAGGTCAAATTTTTTATGGTGAAATAGCCACCCAAACTGCTGGTACCTTCCTCTTCTTTACCAAGAACTAACTCTTAGTGGCCAAATTCAAATCCAAGAAATGTTTAGATTTGGACTCAACCACCCTGGTTTAGTTTAGTCTAATCACAGGATATCTACAATAATTTAGAAAGCAACAATATTTAGATGAATTTTGTGATTTAAACCATGGTTCCACCCAAGGTGGTTTCTTTCTTTCTTTCTTTGGCTTTTGCAATGAATGTTTTTGTTTAGGGTAAAGCCTGAGGAGGCCCATGGGCTTTATCAAGTGTTATAAATAAAATAAAATTAAAGAGCTGCTTTTCTTTTCTTTTTTTCCATGTAATAGGTACCTGCCATGTATCATGGGAGAAAAACAACAAAATTGGGGTTAGGGGAGGGGAGGTGGGGTGGCATTTTGCTAAACCGAATATCCACATAGTGGAGGAAAGAATATTCTGGGTAACATGCCTTCCAATTATCGTAGTGCCTTGGGCCATTTCAACACATGTTTGTCGAATAATTAATTAATTATGAAATTTTCATTTCAACAAATGGAATATTCTTAAATATTCATTGTTATTCTTCACAATATTTTTTGATTTGGAAGAAATAATTTTTGAAAATTTCAACATTTCTGAAAATAATATAATTTGTGTCGAATTGGCCAAGGTACAAGGGTATTTTTTTAAAAACAATGATAATAATAATAAAACACACACACACACACAACTATATATATATATATATGGGGGCCATTTGTAGAGAAGTTGATAACTGGCTACTCAATACTCCATGTGTGTCAATGTGCTTCCTCAACACATGGGATAAAAAAGAATAAAAATATAGCTCACAATTTTAGAGTTTAATTCTTAGAATTTTAAATTAAAAAAAACCCAAACACATTTTTTTAAAAATCTGCTTTAATGGAAAATGGGCAGGGGGTTTTTTAAAATTTTAAATAAAATTGGACCCCAAAAACCGACCCACCCGGGGTTTTGAAAGGCTAGAAGGGTGGGATATGGAAAAGTGCAGGGTATTGACACGTGTTGATTTCTGGTTGGGTAGCCTAACGCTTTTGTGGCGTCTCGACGAGGCGGGATGTACCGGAGGCTGACGGGGAGCGGTGCTTGTACGCAGGCCGCAGGCGGCATGCGGCTGGTAAGAAGGCGTAGGCCGCGCGCAGCACGGTGGCACAGCGTGGATTAACGTGGCGGGTAAATCCCGCAAGTGTGTATAACATGCGTAAAACGTAAAAACCACGTGGCAGCAGCGGCGGCGGCAGAGGTAACTTATTGCCTGCGTCATGTGACGACGCTTCTTTGGGATGGAGACGTCAAAGGTGCATTCTCAGTTACCATTTACCCAGAAAACCAAGAAACTCTACCTCGGCAGTTAAGGAAACAACCAGGTATACTTCTTTGAACTCTTTTTTTTTTTTTAATTATATATTTTATTTAACAAATTTCATTCTTGTTATTTCATTATTTTTTCCATCATGAATTTATTTTTTTAATTTTTAAAAAAAAAATTAAAAATGTAGTAAGTTGAGTTTTATTGCATTTCCAAAGAAAAATAATACCAAATAACTTATGGGCATTTTCTTTTTCGAAAGAATGTTGGGAAAATCCCCAAATGATGCCTTCTTAACCCAAGGGGCTAAGAGCAAGACTTTTTCATACAAGTCCTCCAAATTGAAAATGGGTCTTTTGCATTGTCTCTCATGGGCCACAATAAGCCAACCCAACATGACACCCACTAATTTAATTGGTGTTTTACTAGTAGGAGAGAATGATCTCCAACATGTTGTCCTCCTTTACACATGTTGGATAACCTTAGTCTTTCCGTAAAAAAAACTACTTGACACAAAATCCACACCTTCCTCACACATTGCCTCAATTCCTCGCTAAGTTAATGATTTATTTTAAAAAATTAATTTAAAGAAAGAAGAAAAGAAGCTGGGCCATTGAGATATGGCTCCATGGACAATAAAATGTGGGTCCTCCTCCACGTTGTAAAACCTATTTGCCACAAAAGTGTTATAATGAAAACGTGAGTTATCCAAGCTCGTTACTCTTTGTGTCCTTCCTCCGTGTGTGTTTCCGTGAGGATAAATCCTCATTAAGAATGGATGGGAATGACACACTCATTCGATTGGCAAATCCCGTGACCAAATATAGGTCTTTCATTTGGGTTGTGGCCCATGTGTTTGTAGTTGTAGTAAAAAAATGTGGGTGGGCCAACGATCTAAATTATTTATTCAAGAATGTGTATGTAGGGTAGGATAAAATAGTGTGGACGGGTATGACATATTTACGGTCCCTTTATCCTGTGAAGAGAATAAAATGTTGGTCATTTACATTTACCCTTACGGGGATTGATTATTTGGCAAAACCCATATAAATAATACCCAGAATGGGTTTAATATTTTTAAAAAGTAGAGCGTATAAACTTTCGCCCAAATGGCGATTGCTTTTTCAAAGTTCATATATAGAACTACCCTTACCCGGCTGATAGATGAAACTTGATATACCCGCCCAACCCACCCAACACTAGGGCTTGAAATCCCTTAGTGTTCTCCTTCATTTAGTAGTTACTACACCCCCCAATTGCAATGAAAAAAAATTGTTGAAAACTTTAGTGATGGTTATTTACTTCTAGTTATAAACAAATGTTGTTGATATGATGGGGTTTCCATGCACAACTACTTGTTTTAAGTTTTAACCCCAGTTTAAAGTTTTAACCCCCAGTGTGCTATCTATCTCTCTCTTCCAGAAGGGTGGGTGGAAAACAAAGGGAGAGTACAATTGTCAGTCAAAAGAGACAGAGGATTTCTCAAAACCAGGACCAGATTCAATGAACCTACAAACCAATGAAACATTGCCTCTAGTCCTTTTCCTTCCCCCCCCTCAGTCAGTTCCTTTAATTTTTGTTTCATATAGGTATCTGAACCAGGAATATTCTGAGGAAAGTGCGGAAACTGGACTAGATTCAATGAATGTAGCAACAATAACAAGGCCAACAAGGGGTGTGTGTGTGTGTCTCACACCGTAGCCTTGCCATTTGCATTAAAAAGTATCTTAAGGAAAAAAGAAGAATTACGGAAAATTCAAATATTTCACCATGCAAAAATTCAATCTTCAAATAAATCCCATAAAAGAAACCAAAATCCTTCAAGAAATTATTATAACTCTATAATAACTAATCTCAAGTTTCAACACTTGAAGCCAAAATATCATCTTTCAAAAAATCCTTGTATAAAAATAGACCTACCGCTACCTAGAGGCCAAAATCCCTTAAGCTACTACTATACTCTGTAATGAATCTAAACACAATATCCTTGCCTTGGTAGGCAATGCCAACAAAAGAAACTCATTGAAGTTATGCTCCAATGAAACAAAAGAAAGATTTTTTGCCAATGGGGAAATTTAGACTTACTTGGAGCTTTG
>Ga0116227_10008572_pt1 | contig 19185 bp, 21 predicted proteins | sample S1TSphgellanicum_FD_89693 | JGI IMG/M metagenome (GOLD analysis project Ga0116227, IMG submission 89693) | Host-associated microbial communities from peat moss isolated from Minnesota, USA - S1T2_Fb - Sphagnum magellanicum MG | ecosystem: Host-associated > Plants > Peat moss > Unclassified... | reverse complement strand
GAGGTGATAGGTCAATTTATTTATATAGAAAAAGAAGAAAGAAAAACAGGAACCTCTAGTTTAGGTTGGACCTAAAAGAGGGGCAAGGTCAAGTACAATCAAAAATCATATTAGGGCTCGAAAAAAGACGGATTCGAGTTGTGCTTGAAAAATTAGGGATAAACTTATAAAAGTAGATCCATCTTATTTGTGTTGAGGGCTGATGGAAAGAGATGTTTTGTTACATGTAAAGGATCGCTTTGCGGAGACCCTCATACATTCCTCTCCCTATGCACATTTCTATATCGAAAACATATTTCCGGAAGAGTTCTACCAAGAACTTATAGCAAACCTTCCCGATACCTCTTCTTTTCAAAGTTTGTCTCGGTCGGGAAAAGTTGACCCGAGGACTTATGCGGAGCGTTTCGTGATGCCTCTGGAAGATGAGGAATTGGAACAGCTTCCGTTTAGTCATTTTTTATTCTGGAGTAAGTTTGCGGAGGCAATAAAAAGTGCGGAGTGGTGTTCCATGCTGCTGGAAAAATTCGACTCTCAAATAAAAGAGCGTTTCGGTGCACATTATGAAAGAGTGAAATTTTCTTCAACGGCGGAACTTGTGCGAGATAGAACAAATTATTCCATAGGACCTCATACGGATCATCCGATACGCGTTTTGACGTTATTATTTTATTTCCCGAGTTCACAAGATCAATCGCATTTGGGAACTTCGGTATATAGACCCTTGGATTCTTCTTTTGAATGCGAAGGGTTTACGCATCATCTTTTTGAGGGGTTTGAGAAGTTACATACAGCTTTTTTTTTGCCTAACAGCGTTTTCGGATTTGTTCGATCTAATCGTTCTTTTCACGGAAGGGAACCGATTCGGGATGAAGGGGTGGAGCGTAACCTTTTAAATTACTATCTTCAATGGAATTATAAATAGTCCAAGCCTCGCCCCCTTTCGGAGTAAGCCCGTTGATTGTTTCTAACCGCTTACCGACGGAGAATCGTATCGGTAATCGGCGGTATAATACAATGCGTATTTTTATGCTTTCGGAGTAAAAATATCGGATTAAAAAAGCGCCCAAACCGAAGCGGCGAGCGCTTTAATCATCAGGTGCTAATATATTCCGTAGGAGTGGAAGGAGGGGTTGGGGGCAGCAGGTTGACGGTTATCCAAGGCCCTTCCGATGACGCCGTAAACCCTCTGTCTTGCAATTCGTTCACAAGGTTTTCAGTGACGAGGTTCTCCATTCCCGGAGGACAGGAGGGGGACAATCCAAATGTATGAGAGAGAACATCCGGGTGTTCAGTTATGACGCCTTCTATTAACTTTGCAGTTTCTTTCCACGATCGAGTTGTGGCATCTGCGATACTTCCTCGGATGTAGGAAGCTTTAAAAGAGGGGACCCAACCGTCGCTGGTATAACCGTTTTCATCTTGCGGATCTTCAGGAATAAATACGGTTGCTTGATAGCCCCGAACCGTAGAGCCATCGGTACGCCGGCAGTCATCTTTGGGCGTAGTTATAACAGCAAATCCTCTATTAGTGAGATTATCGTGGATACGGCTAAAAGTTACGTTGGAAAGAAGCAAGCCGTCCTTTAACTGCTGATGATTTGCGATACCGCCTATAGGGAAAACGACGTCAAACCTATAAACGGGATTGTTCCCCAAAAGGCTTTTTTGGATATCCTCTTTCAAGGTGATATAGTTGCTCTTTTCCCGCATATCTACAAAGTGACGATGAGGAACGGGTATCTTATCTACAGTAAAAGTCTTTTTGAAAGGGGCGTCTAAGGTTGGAACTGACATAATTTCTCCGAAATCTACTATTAATAATCCAGTTTTTATCGGGCAAATTTTTCTTAAAAAGAAATATCGGCTCACTCGAAGGTATCACCGGGTAGAGATATAATACAACACGTATTTTTCTGCATTTTTTGAGCCAAATCCAATTCGATTTTAACCGTTTTTTTCAGGAAGCTCATCGTCGCTCTTTTGATCTCGTCTAGGACGAGTCTTTTGAATCGCGGTCTTTCTAAGTGTACATCCACGTGCTGCTTGGTTGGTTCTTGAAGTGTTGTAGAGGCAAGTTTCGAAACTACTTGGGTAGTATTGCAGGTTGTGTTTTGAGGATTCGAACTTCCCTCGGAAGTACCGGGAGCAGGGTTCAATTGTTTGAGTTCTTCCGGTTTTTCTTCTTAGTCCCGATTTTTTTTGATTTAATTGCCGGTTGCTGCTAAATTTCCTCCTTTCTCGGGAGCATTTTTTGATACTTGAAAAAAGCTCCTTTGTTGGATGGAGAGGTTCGATTTTCTAAGTTCCGTTTGAATACCGCTTAATTATTTTACGGAGAAAAAAATGAAAGCCCGTTATAAATTCTTCTTAACTTCTCTTTTGTATTCAACGGGAGTTTTCGCTCATACATACACCGAAGAGAAAATTATAACGAAGCTGGAACATGCTTTCGGTTACAACGCTCCCGCGGGAGTGATTCTCAATCGAAATCCCGGCTATCCGAATTTGTCGCTCGAAGCTTCTTTTCTCTATTACTACGCAGGAGAAGACGGTCTTGACATTGCAAACGGAAGAGCTCTCGTTCCGGCAGGAGTAGGAGAGGGAACCGTTACTACAACTTCGAATATTGCGGGATTGACTCAGGATTTTTCTTATAGCCCGGCCTTTAAAATAGGTTTCGGAGCGGGAATCGGAGAGTGGGGCGCAAAGGCCCAATACACTTGGATTCGACAAACGACCGTTACGACCGGCTCCGCTCCCAAAATCGATCCGGAATCCGGATCGGGCGTGTGGCTTTTCAATAACTGGTTCGAACAAAAGACTCCGGGAGGGGATCGGATTGCCGGATCGAGCGTCACTTCCGATTGGCATTTGGCTATGGATATTGCGGATCTGTCGATTGGTCGGCCTTTTTTCCAAGCTCCCAATCTTTCGGTGTCTCCTTTTTTCGGAATCAGAGGCGCGTGGATTCGTCAAAAAATGAACATTTCAGCTGCGATTCCAACTATTTTGATTCCAAGCTTAAGAACTTCGCCCGTTCACTCGCATAATTCTTCGGGATCTTGGGCAGTTGGCCCTCATACGGGGCTTGAAGGTTCCTTCATTTTAGGCAAAGGTTTGACCATAAAAGGGAAAAGCGGAGTAAGTCTCTTATTTACGCAATACACTACCGTGTCACATTCCGAGGAAGTGGCATCGTCTTTATCTGCCGCTAAAACGATCAACACAAAACTTTCCGATATCAACTGTTTGAGACCGGAATTTGATCTCGGCTTCGCATTGGATTGGGGCATGTATTTAAGTAAGAAGCAATACTATATCGATCTTTCGGCAGGGTATGATTTTATCCTTTTCTGGAGCCAAAACATGATGCGTAAGCTGGTCGATCAAACCGTAGCCGGGACGGGGGCTTCTCCCGGCGATTTGTTTTTGCACGGGCTGAATATTTCCGTAAATTTTTACTTCTAATAGCGAGATTTGTTGATGATATATCTACAAAAAGTGACGATTACGGGGCGTTGTTCTCCCTTGGATGAGGGTGTTTATTCACGTAGCGTTACTTGCAATTCATTGAGGCAGTTGTGTTCATCGGTACGGCAAAAGTCGCGGGATATTTTTCGACACGGAGCAACGAGAAATTTATTAATAAATTGCAAAAGGAATTAGATTTCAATACGACACGCCGGGACTTGTTCCGTCCCGTTCATAAAAAAACGAACCGATGATTAAAAACACTAGCGGGAAAGAGAGATTTTTTTCGGCGATTTGTTTTTACATCGACCGAATGTTTTTCCCCAATTTGTACTTTTAACAAAAGAGGTTTATCGATGATAGAAAACATACAGATTAGCGGGTGTTGTCCCATTAATGAAAACTGTGGTCATTATTGCAAAATTTTTCTGGACGATGGGAGAAAGAAAAAATCTTTTTTATCGGGAGGTACCATTTTAGCTATAATTCAAGATATTAAAGAGAAAGAAAAAATTGTTTACCAAGATTCGGAAACATCTTCGGACCATTTTGACGCAGGAAAGTACCATCCGGACTATCTTAGGCTCGAGCGTTTTTGCCAACCAACCGGAGCAAACATAACAGAGGCTGCTATATCGGGGATATTTTGGGAAAATGAACTAAAAAGACGCAGGTTGTGAGGCTTTAAATCCGCCCGGCATAAGGCATGTACTATTTGACTAGTCCAATCGAATTTTGGCCGTAATTTGTTTGGTATAAATGGTGTATATCCATTCCGCGCTTCTATCGATAATAACGGGGATTTTTATCATCACTTTCACCGGTAAGATAAAAAACTTAATCGTTTTTTTAAGTTGTTTGTGGGTTCGATTTAGTTAAACTCTCCTTCTCTCATCCATAAGGTCGCAAGCCATTTTTCTCCCGAGAGTACGGGAGCTCCTCCATGCAGGCTATTCGGATCGGGATTTCCTCCGGGATCGAGGCTGTAAAATAAAACGGCGCTTCCCTTGATCGGTTTGATCTTTAACCCCGCTCGAGGAAATACGGTTTCTCCTCCTTTGCTCGGAGTGTTTAGATAGACAAGAAGCGTAGCAACTCTTTGACCGCCTCTTTCATAGTGAGCGGCACCTCCTGCCGAATTCGGATCGAAATAATCAAAGTGCGGTTTATACTCTCCCCCTTCGGAATAACGGAGCACCTGTATCGACTCGCCGTTTTTTTTCGGAAGTCCCGTAACTGTTTCCATAATCGCTCGTATTTTTTTAACGGCGGGGATTTCCGAATAGGGAGAAAGAAACGTTCCGAGACTTGTTCTTCTATCGTCGATTAAGCTTCGAGAGGAGTTATTGTCGATAACCGTGCTTCGAGTAAGGGTCGGTTTTGCTTTTTCAATGATGGCGTTGCATTCGGCATCCGTCAGAAAATGAGTGCATTTATAGATTTCCGGGGAGACCGATATTTGAATGAAATCATAGGAGATTGCTTCTTTTTTTATGGGCGAAGAGAAAAGGGCACCCTGTGCCGCCAACAAGAATAGGGACACGTACTTTATATTCGACATACTGACTCCCGATTTTAAAGGTAAAATCGAAAAGTTAGAGAGTTTTTTGAAAAAAAGCAAGCGAGTAGGAAAGGACTACCCGGTCGTTCCATTTTCGACCCAACAAGACCGGCTCTTGTTAAAAGTTCCTCCATTTTCCAAACAATATTGATAAAAAAGGGGAAGGAATTCTTATCATTTGTATTCCGATCCCGTAGTAGACTTGGGTTTTAAGTCGTATAGCTCGGAACCGCCAAGTTTATGCTGCCTTTCCCTCCGACACAATCAAAATCGACCCAATCCGACTTCGAAAGAGTTTTAATGAGATCGATGAAGGCATCTACTTCCCTTGCTTCGGGGGCATGGGAATCGCTAAAACGGTAACGTAATACAATAGGGAAGGTATGATAAATTTTGCCTATTTTGCGGGTCGATTTTTTTTGCTCCAAGAATCTTTTAAAGTAACGATTCTATTGAATACAAGTTTTGACTCCGTTGTATCCAAAGGATCCACAAAAAAGTACCCGAGTCTTTCAAACTGGTACCGATCGGAAGGCTTGGCATCTTTTAACGAAGGTTCGAAAATAGCGTCCCGTATCGTTTCCAAAGAATCGGGATTGATTCGGGAGAGGAAGTCCCCTTCTTCTTCGTTTTCGCTTGGAGTGAGAAGGGCATTGTAGAGCCGTACCACGCCTCGGATCCCTTTGGAACTAACCCAATGGATCGTTCCTTTTACTTTGCGTCCTATCGGAGCGCTGCCGCTGCGGGTCTCGGGATCGTAAGTGCAGTGTACTGCACGGATCTCTCCCGTTTTTTCATCTTTATCCACTCGAGTGCATGTGATGCAGTAACCGTATCTGAGTCTTACCTCTTTACCGGGAGCTAGTCTGAAGAAGTCTTTCTCGGGAACTTCCATGAAGTCCTCTTTCTCGATATAGAGCTCTTTCGTAAAGGGAATGGCTCTCGATCCCGTTTTGGGGATATCGTGAGGCCAGTAGGAACCTTCGAGAAGCTCTCCTTCTTCGGGATAATTATCGATGATCACTTTGAGCGGACGTAAGACGGCGAGAACCCTTGGAGCTTTCGTATTTAAATCGTCGCGAAGGCAAAAATCAAACTGGGCCATTTCGACGGAGCTGTTGGCTTTTGCAACTCCTACAAGTTCGCAAAAACGTTTGATCGACTCGGGAGTGCACCCGCGTCTTCGGAGTCCCGCGATTGTAGGGAGTCTCGGATCATCCCATCCGGATACGTAGTTTTTTTCTACAAGCTGCAGAAGCTTCCGTTTGCTCATCACGGTGTTTTGAAGATCGAGTCTTGCAAACTCGTACTGGTGAGGAGTGGTGGGGAACTTTTCTTCGACGTTTGCAAGAACCCAGTTATACAACTCTCTGTTATTTTCAAACTCCAAAGTACAGATCGAATGAGTGATTCCCTCTATCGCGTCGGATAGGGGGTGGGCGTAGTCGTACATCGGATATATGCACCAATTGTCGCCCGCTCTGTAATGGCGAGCGTGTCGAATTCTGTAGAGCAGAGGGTCTCTCATCTTCATATTGGGAGAGGCCATATCGATTCTGGCTCTCAGCACATACTTCCCGTCGGGAAATTTTCCTTCCTTCATTTCATGAAAGAGCTTTAGGTTTTCTTCTACGGTTTGTTTTGCGTAGGGGCTGACTTCTCCCGCCGATGTTACGGTTCCTCTGTATTTTCTCGTTTCCTCTTCGGTAAGTCCGCATACGTAGGCTTTGCCCGCTCGGATGAGTCCGACCGCGTACTCGTACATTTTATCAAAATAGTCCGATGCGTGGAAAAGCTTGCCCTTCCAATCAAAACCGAGCCATTTCACGTCGTTTTCAATCGATTCTTCATAGATCGTATCTTCCTTTGTCGGGTCGGTATCGTCAAAGCGCAGATGGCAGACGCTACCATACTCTTCTGCAATCCCGAAGTTTAGACAGATGGACTTGGCATGGCCGATATGCAAAAAACCGTTCGGTTCGGGAGGGAATCTCGTGACTACTTTACCGCCGTTTCGGTGAGCTTTTACGTCTTCGTCTATGATCTTCCTGATAAAATCTTTTCCCGGGGGAGGGGAGATGATGTCTGTATTTTCCAAAATAAAACCTCGTTTTTTTGGCAAAATTTTAGCAAAAAAACTATTAAACTCAACGTAAATAGGGAGTATTTTCTTATCTCCCGGATAGATCGAGAAGAAAAAAGTACTTTCGTTCGATTTTAATCATGGCAAAATCCTCCCTTCTTTTAAAATTGAGAAGAAATATTTCACGGGAGGACCTCCTTGAACCGAAAAATGGAATTTGTTGATAACGAATGCTGCTTTGTCTGCGGACCGAAAAATACGGAAGGGCTTAGACTGGACTGGAGAGTTGAAGGTTATGAGATGAGCACGTACTATACGGCGGAGAATAAGTACCAAGGCTGGTCGGGAGTTCTTCACGGAGGCATTGTTGCAACCCTTCTCGACGAAGCGATGACAAGGCTTGTCTGTGCGGTGTTTTGGCCTGCCGCAACCGCTGAAATGACCGTCAGATACTTAAAACCCGCTCCCGTCGGCGGGAATCTGTACATAAAAGGGGAAATTGTCAAAGAGACTAAAAGACTTATAGAAACAATCGCTTCGATTCGTATCGATGGTCCCGAGGGGATTGTGGTCGCTCACGCAAAAGGGAAGGTAATGCGAGTCTGAGGAAAGCGAGGATGGAAAAAAATGGCGGTTTTATGGTAGAATATACTCGAAAAAGAGTAGGATACTATGACCGTAGGCGAGATTCTTTCGAGCAATTCATCAACTTCAACCGAAGGTTTTTCCTATCGGACCGTTCCTAGCGGATGGCTTACGTCAACGCATATTTTAACGATCAATCCCCAAGAGTATCGATTTACTCCCGTTAGGGCGGAAAACGGAAGAGAAACCGTGGGTTCTATCGCTTCCCGAGTCAACGCCTTGGCTGCCGTCAACGGAGGCTTTTGGAAAGCCGACGGAACGCCTGCCGGGATTTTAAAAATTGACGGTGTTTGGCACGGGACTCCCGTCAAACCCCGCGGTGCGATAGGATGGGAAGAGGGCGGAGAAAACGTTCTAATGGATAGGCTCCTAACGAGGAGTGAATCGGGAGAAACCGTTCCCGTGCCCCTAAATAACCCCGACTCCGCAAACGAGTGGAAAAATCTCCCTCATATCGTAGGAGGAACACCTCTTCTGATTGCAAACGGAGTTCCCGTCGAGGATTTTGCCCCTGAAAAAACAATCGAAAAATTTCTTACAAATAGGCATGCCCGAACGGCCGTCGGTATAAAAGAAAACGGCGACGCGGTGCTCGTTGTCGTAGATGCGTATTTTTATAATTTTTTCGGTGGAATGACAATGAGAGAGCTGCAAAAATTTATGGGCAATCTCGGTTGCGTGAATGCGTTAAATTTGGACGGCGGCAAATCTTCGACTATGGTTGTAGGGGGCAAGGTTGTCAATTTCCCGTCGGGATGGGAAAAAGAAAACGGAACGTACGAGAAGAGGGTTTCCGACGCGATTGTCGTTTTAAAGGGATAAAAAACCGAGCTTGCGAAAGCTCGGTTTTAATTGCTAGTCTTTGGTGAAGAGTACCTTCATCTTATCGAAGAAAGTCTTTTTTCTCGGAGAGTTGTGATCTTTTTCAAGATCCGCAAATTCCTGTAGAAGAGCCTTTTGTTTCTCGTTGAGATCAACGGGAGTCTCTATGGAAAGTTTGACCAAAAGATCACCTTTTCCGTGCCCGTGAACATTCGGAACGCCTTCGTGTTTAACTCTTAGGATTTTTCCCGTCTGAGTGCCTTCCGCAATATTGATTTTGCAGGAGCCGTCGAGGAGAGTAGGAATCTCTTTTTTACATCCGAGCGCCGCTTCGACAAACGAGATGGGCACTTCCATGATAAGATCATCACCTTCTCTGTGGAAGATTTTATGGGGATTCACGCTGATATATACGTAAAGATCTCCCGAAGGACCGCCGCCTTCTCCCGCATCGCCGTATCCCGCAACTCGAAGTCTCATGCCGCTGTCGATCCCCGGAGGAATCTTGATGGTTGTCTTTTGTTTTTGTTTCGTTCTTCCCTGACCGTGGCACGCTTTGCAGGTGTCGGTGATTGTCGAGCCCTTTCCGTAACAGGTAGGACAGGTTGTTGCCATGTTGAAAAAACCGCGGCTTTGGTGTACTTGTCCTTTTCCGTGGCAAGTGGAGCATTTTTTTATCGCCGACGGGTTTGCAGCTCCCGATCCGTCGCAAGAAGAGCAATGGGCGTAGTTTGTAAGGGAAACTTCTTTCTCGACGCCGCGTACGGATTCTTCTAGGGATAAAGACAGATTCATCCGTTTGCTCGCCCCTTGTCGCGCTCCGTCGGAACCCTCGTCTTCGAAGCCGAAGATGTTGCCGAAAACGGAGTCCGCTCCTTGTCCGCCGCCGCCGAAAGCTCCCATAAAGGTTCTCAGGGCTTCTTCCATGCTGGAGAAACCGCCCGGGCTGCCCCCGCCCCCTCCCGCTCCCCCTTTAAGGGCATCCGCTCCGTACTGATCGTAGATCTGTTTTTTTTTCTCGTCGCTTAACACTTCGTACGCTTCGGAAATTTCTTTGAACTTTTGCTCCGAAGAAGAGTCTCCCGGGTTTTTATCGGGATGGTATTTGACGGCGCTTTTTCGATAAGCTTTTTTGATCTCGTCCCGGGATGCATTTCGGGATATCCCGAGTGTCGCATAGTAATCTGTCATATAAGCCCTCAATGGTTATAAAAAAAATTAGCAAATCGCCCGAGCGGTTTGCTAATAATTGAAAAAACGCACACGTGCGCTTATTACATCGCAGATCGGAAAGTTTTGACTTTTTTGTATTTCAAAGCGGCTTTCGATTTTGCACGACTTTTTACGGAAGGTTTATCGTAGAAACGGTGCGCTTTCGCAGCTTTCATGATTCCTTCTTTATCTAATTTTTTCTTTAAAGCTCTGAGAGCTTTATCAAGAGGTTCTCCGGCTCGAACTTTTACGCTAGGCATGAATATTTAGTCCTAATGGTTAAATTGCAAACATATTTACTCAACGTGAGTCTATCATATAAGATTGAAGCAGTATTATTCAAGAGGAAAATTAGACGGGGTAGAGGTAGGAAACGGTGGGGGGAGGGGGGGCCAGTGCTCCTATTCGGGAAAGATGAGACAGTAAAAGAGTCGGATTAGGCTCCCCTTTGAATAGTTTTCCCTCCAAATCTCCGAGAAAGTCCAATTTTTTCTTCAATTTTTCGGGGTTTAGAGAGATTAGAACGGAACCGGGCTCCGGTTCGCTTTTGAGGTCGTTTTCTTCCATAATTTTCTCGGTGAGGCAACGGTCGATCTCATTTTTCCGGGAGGTACCCTTTAGAAGGAAGACGGCACCCCCTGCAGAGTGCAATAAAAAGGAGAAAGGTCCTTCGGGAAGGTTTTTCGGGATAAAGCCTAAAAGAGAGCAAAAAGGGTAAAGGGGCACGTCGAGACCCAAAGCGAGCGATGCGGCAGTTGCCACCCCGACTCTGACTCCGCTATAGGATCCGGGGCCGGTTCCGACAAAAATTCTTTTCACGTCTTGCAGTTTATAAGGAGTGTTTGAGAAAACCTCTTCGATGCTCGGAACGAGAACTTTCGAAAGATTATTTTGAGGGGTGAGAAAACGCAAGGCAAGAATAATCTTCCCTTCGGAAAGAAATAGGAAAGAGGGGTCGGTGCTTGTGTCTAAAGTCAAATCCGGCATAATGAGTATCAATCAAAAAAACGATTGCTATATATTTTACCGTATTTGTATTGAAAAAGGGAATGATTTTTTTTCTCCCGGATTCCTTGCTTCATTTTAAGGAACTTGATATGTTCTAAGGCTTTTTTAAACTTTCTATTGGTAGGTGTTTTTTGCAATATCTTGACGATGACAACGAAAATTCTTCCGAAGAAATGCTGGCCCGAACGGTAGAAGACTCCGTTCGAGAAGACCTCGAGAGGGAAGATTCTCCTCAGGGGATTCCCCGCGACGTTTTTATTATACCTCTGACCAGAAGACCTTTTTTTCCCGGAATGGCTGCCCCTCTGGTGATAGAGCCGGGACCTTACTACGAGGTTCTCAAACAAGTGGCAAAAACGTCTCATAAGTCTTTAGGACTTTTTCTAACGAAAAAAGAAGACGTGAATATTTATAAAGCGGGATTTGAAGACATCTATTCGGTCGGAGTGCTTGCCAGAATTCTGCGCATTATTCCGATGGAACAAGGGGGCGCTCAAGTTGTGCTGAACATGGAGCGGAGAATCTCCCTCAAGAAGCCCCTTAAAAGCGGGAAATTTTTAAAAGCTTCCATCAAAGCTTTTGAAGATGTTTCGGGGAAGCTTTCCAAAGAGCTCAAAGCGTATTCAATCAGCATTATTACGACCATCAAAGAGCTGTTAAAATTAAATCCGCTTTTCAAAGAAGAGTTGCAGATCTTTCTCGGGCACTCCGATTTTACCGAACCCGGAAAGCTTGCCGACTTCGCAGTGGCTCTTACAACGGCAACCAGGGAAGAACTGCAAGACGTTCTGGAGACGTTTGCCCTACAAGGAAGAATTGACAAGGCTCTTGTTCTGCTCAAAAAAGAGCTTGATCTAAGCCGTTTGCAAAACACGATTAACCAAAAAATCGAAGCGACTATTTCGAAGACCCAAAGGGAATTCTTTTTGCGCGAACAGCTCAAAACGATTAAGAAAGAGCTGGGCCTTGAAAAAGAAGATAAATCCTGCGATATCGAAAAATTTGAAGAGAGACTCAAAAAAAGAAAAGTTCCCGAAGACGTGATGAACGTGATTGCCGACGAGATGGAAAAGTTGAGCATGCTCGAAGCGCAATCTCCCGAATATTCGGTCTGTCGTAATTATCTGGACTGGCTCACGATCATTCCTTGGGGTATTATGAGCGAAGAGTCTTTGGACTTACGTCTCGCTCAAAAAGTACTCGACGAGGATCATTACGGACTCAAAGACATTAAAGAAAGAATCCTCGAATACATAAGCGTGGGGAAACTTTCGGGCGGACTCAAAGCAAATATTATCGGCCTCACAGGACCTCCGGGGGTTGGAAAAACCAGCATCGGCAGGAGTATTGCAAGAGCCTTGAATCGGAAATTTTACAGGTTTTCGGTCGGGGGGATGAGAGACGAAGCCGAGATCAAGGGCCATAGAAGAACCTACATCGGAGCGATGCCCGGCAAACTCATTCAAGCCCTTAAATATACGGAAGTGATGAATCCCGTTATCATGCTCGACGAAGTTGACAAGATGGGGAACAGTTACCACGGAGATCCCGCTTCGGCTCTCCTCGAAGTTTTGGATCCCGAACAAAATAAGGACTTCTTGGATCATTACTTGGATGTAAGATGCGATCTTTCCAATGTTCTTTTTCTTGTAACGGCAAACGTACTCGATGCGATTCCCGAGCCTCTTAAAGACAGAATGGAGATCCTCAGATTGTCGGGTTACATCTTGGAAGAGAAATTGGCGATTGCGGAGAAGTACCTGATTCCGAGAAACCGAAAGGCGATGGGGCTTAAGGCGTCGCAAGTCAGCTTTACCAAAGTCGCGATCAAAGACGTGATAAACGGCTATGCCAGAGAGTCGGGAGTTCGAAACCTCGAAAACTATCTGAAGAAGGTTTTGCGCAAGGTGGCTCACAGAATCGTGATCGATCAGGAAAAGAAGAAGAAAGTCAAAAATAAGAAGATTGTTATTTCCGAAGGCAGTCTTGTCGATTTTATCGGCAAACCGGTCTTTACTTCCGATCGTTTCTACCAAAGAACGCCTATTGGTGTTTGTATGGGGCTTGCTTGGACTTCGATGGGAGGTGCAACTCTTTATATAGAAACAATCAAAATTCCCGCCGAGAAGACGGAGATGAAGTTAACGGGGCAAGCCGGAGACGTGATGAAAGAATCGTCTCAGATCGCTTGGTCCTATCTTCAGGGGAATTTGGAGAAATACAATCCGGGAGGCGGCTTTTTTGAAAAGGCGCTTGTTCACTTGCATATTCCCGAAGGAGCCACTCCGAAAGACGGCCCTTCTGCCGGAATCACGATGGTTACTGCATTGCTTTCTTTGCTTCTCGATAAACCCGTCGCTGCGGACATAGGGATGACGGGAGAGCTTACTTTGACGGGTAAGGTATTACCGATCGGGGGAGTGAAAGAGAAGTTTATATCGGGTAAACGATCCGGGTTGAAAGCTCTCATTTTCCCCAAAGACAATCAAAGAGATTACGACGAGCTTCCCGTTTATATCAAGAAAGGGATGAAAGTACACTTTGTCGGTACTTACGAAGAGGTATTCGATGTTGCCTTCCCCAAATGACACTTTGTACTCTCGAGGGATTCGGGATAAAATCATTCTCCCGGATGCACTCGAGAGTACCGTCTCAAGGTTAAGAGCCGAAGGGAAGACGATTGTTACGTTGAACGGGTCGTTCGATTTGCTTCATGCGGGGCATCTTGAAATGATTTACGAAGCTTCGCTTCAGGGAGACGTATTAATTCTAGCCTTAAATACCGACAGGTCGATTCGAGAGTATAAAAGCCCGAAACGACCTATCATTCCTTTGGAGCAAAGGATGATGATGGCGGCAGCTTTGTTTATGGTTGGTTACGTTACCTATTTTGATGAAACCGACCCGAGAGAGATGCTTAAAAAAATCAAACCCGACGTTCATGTAAACGGCGCCGAATACGGGGCCGATTGCATAGAAGCTGCGGTTGTCAAGGAAAACGGCGGAAGAATCCATATCGTTGCGTTGGTTCCTTCGCTTTCGACTTCGAAGATCATAGAAAAAATTGCCAATCTATGAAGTTGATTCGTAAAATTCCGCTTCCTTTAACCCTTTTTCTTTTTTCCGTTTGCACCCTTTTGTGGCTGTGGAATGAAAAAGAAGCACGCTCTCTCAAAAAAACTGTGGGAGAGTTTGCTCTTACCGTCGGATTAACTCCCGTCCAAAGAGCTCTTTTTTTTGATTATCCGAAAACGATGGAATGCTTGGAAGAGGTGATCGTCAAATATAAACTCCGCTCTTCCGAAGATATAGACGAGCTGTCCTCTTCCGGGCGAAGAGCGTTTCAAAGGGCGGAGAGGGTGCCGATGTGGACCGGGATCGCTTTGCAGGTTCCCATTTTTCTAAAGAGGGGTAAGATCGAAGAAAATGCTCCTCTTTTTGAGAAAATCCGGAAGGGGCAAGTATGGAGATTCTTCTCTCCGAGTCTTTTGCATAAAGATCTTTTTCATCTCATGTTCAATATGGGATGGCTTTGGATTTTAGGGTCGCAAATAGAACATAGACTGAAAAAAAGCCGATATGTACTTCTCGTCTTAGTAATCGGGATCATATCCAACACTGCGCAATACTTGATGGGGGGGCCGTATTTTCTCGGATTTTCGGGTGTTGTAGCGGGGCTTACGGGGTTTATTTGGATCAGGCAGAGAAAAGCTCCCGAGGAAGGATACCCTATGCCGAAAGCCACCGCGCTCTTTATATTTTATTTCATACTTGGTATGATGGCCGTCGAGGGTCTCGCTTTTGCTCTGCAAACGGCATTTCCCGTAAGAATTCCCATAAACATTGCAAACACCGCCCACGTAGCGGGCGGAGTGGCAGGTCTCGTCTTGGGAAGATTCCGGTTTTTTTCAGGGAGAAGTGCGTGAGTATTCGAGATCTTACTATTTTAGGGTGTTCCAGTCAGCAGCCCACCCGCCGCAGAAATCACGGGGCTTACCTCGTCAGGTGGAACGGGGAAGGGTTTCTTTTTGACCCGGGAGAGGGTACGCAACGGCAGTTTATCTTTGCAGAAGTCGCCCCCACTTGCGTCACCCGAATTTTCATCAGCCATTTTCACGGAGACCACTGTCTCGGACTCGGCTCCATGCTTATGAGACTTAATTTGGACAAGGTTTCCCACCCGATCCACTGTTATTATCCCGCCTCGGGGGAGGAATATTTTCGAAGGCTCCGCTTTGCCACCATCTATCACGAAGTCATTCGAGTTATTCCCCATCCTATTGAAAAAGAAGGAATTGTGGAGGAAACGGCCGATTTTACCATTGAAGCGTACTTTTTAGAGCACGGAGTGGATAATTTAGGGTGGAGAATTAAAGAAGCGGATACGAGAAAATTTGACAAAGAAAAGCTCGCTCTCCGAGGAGTTAGGGGTCCTCTCGTTCAGCAACTCGAAAGAGAGGGGACGGTAGAGGTTGAAGGTAAGACGGTGACCTTGGACGACGTTAGCCGAGTCCGGGAGGGAGATGTCCTCTCGGTCGCAATCGATACGCTACCTTGCCCTAACTTGAACCGAATAGCAAAGGGAGCCAAGCTGTTTTTGTGCGAGAGTACGTATCTTGAAAGACACAAAAAGCTTGCAAAAGACCATTATCACATGACCGCAAAGCAAGCAGCACTTGTTGCTAAAGAAGCGGGTGTAGGTTTGCTGGTTCTGACCCATTTTTCTGCCCGTTATCAAGACTTAACGGAATTTGAGACGGAAGCGCAGGGGATTTTCCCCGGAACGATCGCAGCCGACGATCTCAAGCAAATCCCTTTTCCTAAATAAAAGGTCCGAAAGGGGGCTCATGCCCCCTTTAAGTCTATAAAAGTAAAGTCTCCGAAGGATCCGGATAAGTTATATGTTCTTGTATCGATTCGCTCAAATAAACCGAGGGAATTCCCCTTTCGTCGAAATTTAGTAAAGACGACAACTGCGTAATGTCATTTCCCGCGTACGGAATGGCCACGGATTGATTGAGCATATAATGGACAATCACCGCATCTCTCAAATTTTCCTGAAGCATAGTCACCTCGAGTTGGATTTGTATCAAATGCAAAAAATAGGCCGTTCCTATTTTCTCTTTAAGAAAGGTTTACGAATATACCGATAAAATTTCCTTTTTAAGTGTTTATGAAGTCTTTGTTCTCTTCTTGTCGGATCCGAAGGGCTTTGCAGGAAAGCTTGTTGCTGAAAGCATCCTGAAAGAGCCGGCAATTCTAGCATGGGAAGCTCCTAAGGAACGTTGTTGAACCTAACTCAACTATTACGCCTTGTTTGAATAATTTGTCAACAAGGGAGTATTCGTTTTTTTAGGCAAATTTGCTTGATTGTCAAACCTTAAAGAGTTAGCAAGGTAATAAGATTTTTTACGGATTTCTTGCTTTGTGAAAAGGCAATCTTGTATGGTTGTACAACCGAGAAAAACAAAGGAGCAAAATTATGACATACCGGCCTAAAATACTTGCTTTTGCAGGAAGTCTACGTAAAGACTCTTATAACAAGAAACTTGTGAAAATAGCCGTGAAAGGTGCCGAGCACGCGGATGCAAAGGTAACCTATATCGATTTAAAAGATTATCCTCTGCCTATCTACGATCAGGAGATCGAAGAGACGAGCGGTCTTCCCGAAAATGCGGTGAAGCTCAAGAAGCTGATGTGGGAACACGACGGTTTTTTGCTCGCTCTTCCCGAGTATAACAGCTCTTTGCCCGCAGTGTTTAAAAACGTGATCGACTGGACGTCTCGAAATGCAAGCAAAGATGAAGTCTATCTTTCCTGTTTTATAGATAAAGCCGTGGCGATGATGAGCGCATCCGTCGGCGGACTCGGAGGAATAAGAGGTCTCGTACATGCAAGAGCCATGTTCTCCAACGTTTACAGCATGGTGCTTCCTGCTCAAAAATGTATTCCTTTTGCAGATAAGGCTTTTGACGGATCCGGTAATCTCGCTAATCCCGCAGATCAAAAAGAAGTTTTGGCAATCGGGGAAAAGCTTTCTCGATTTCTTATGAAACACAAAGGCTAATTAAATCGTAATAAAGCTTCCTCGTACCCGAGGAAGCTTCTCTTTTATTCCGCGCAACCTTCCTTATTGCAATAAAACAATAAAATAACTTACAGTGTTCGCTCTGATTCTTATAAAACGGAGACGAATATGAGAACAATTCTGCAAGAGTACTCCTCGAGAGACTTTGTGCTTTTAAACGCGTGTTATGAGATAGCAAAGCACATTGAATCGGAGACGGTAAAGAGCCCCTTCGATGAGCCCGGAGAATATAATAAAAAGTTGCTGAGACACACTCGGGAAGTTTTTAGTGACGGTCCCGATCCTTACAGGAATCAAATGAAGAGCGGTCTTGTCTTGGAATATAAGTATGGAAGTTCTTTCTATATTCATAGTCCGTTCGGTGAAGTGACCATTCCTCAATCGGGGAGCGAAAAAACGGCTGAAATTCTTAAAGCTATGCGGAATAAAGGTTTGTTGGGATTGGAAGAACATTCCGAATATAAGGGTGATCAGTTCAGAAACCCGGTTAAGCGTTGGGCAATTACAAATTGGAAAGGGTTTGTCTTCGAAAGTCACGTTTATAGAGATCCGAAAGATTATATTCCTTTTGAAGAGGTTAAGGGGATGTGGGAAAAGAATTTTAAGACTTTACCCGTTGTAGAGGCGAGACCAACCTCATCACCTCAGCAGGTTTCAAGAAAGTCTCTAAATTCTAGAGGAATATAGATTCAATTTTTTCATTTTACATTCTTTGATAAATCAAAAAAAGACTTTGCTTTTTTGAAAGACGGAGCCAAGACTATCGGCTCCTTTAGTTAGTCTTTGTTTATAGTTTTTCTGAAAAAATAAAAAACATTAATAATAAATACTTTAAAAAAATAAAATTAATTGACGTTTAACTTAGTAGTTAATTATAATAATTGAAAAAAATCTTAACTAAAGAGGTGTTATGATTAGCGCTGTTTGTGGGCCTTATTCAAGTGAGGTGGGTGTTTTTGGGGGAGTCCCTTTAAACTACGACCCGAAAAAACTTCGAGAAATAACAATAATGTTTGAAGAGTCGTTTCAAGTAAAAGAGGCTCTGAGGAAAAAAGCCGAGTTTTCCGATCAGTTCGAAGGACCCAAATACTCCCTGCTGAACGATTTGGCAAAACTGTTTGCCTCAATCTTCGGAACCGTTTCTTCGAATTCGAAATAGTTTACAAGCATTTCGATCCTGTCGATTTGTTTACCATTACTTTTTGAAGAAAAAGCAAGATCGTTACAAAGAAGAAAAAAAGACTCCTCCCTATCTGCGCAAAGAGGGTATCGGAACTAAAAGATGAGCTTGTTTGGTTGAAAGAGATTTCTCCGGTCCCTCTTCAAGAATCTTTAAGACATTTAGACTCCGCTTTTCAGGAATTCTATAAAACCCTCGCAAAATTTCCTGGGTACAAGAAAAAAAATGCACCGCAAAGTGCCACATTCATGAAAAATGCCTTTAAATATGAAGAGGTTCATCGTATCTCGGCAAAAATGAAGAGCTCGCTTGGATATACGATGGAATCGTACTTTTAAAGGCGCTCCTTCCTCCCTAACGGTTTCGAGATCATCTCCGGAAAGCGTTGCGTTTATAGTTTAGTAGAGGAAGAAATAGCACCTTTTCCTGCAATGAAAAAACTGAAAAAAAGACTAAAAGCCTTATCCGGAAAAACAAAAGGACCTGCCAATCGGGCAAAGGGAAAAAAAATCGTGGGGGCATTACACGAAAAAGTGCGCAATCAAAGATTAGATGCCATTTACAAAATAACAAAAGCATTGGGAAACGATAACCAAGTCATTATACGGGAGAACATTTGTACAAGTTGACAGGTTTTTTCCCGGGAGCAAGCAATGTGATTGCTCTAAAAATCTCTACGAGAGCCTTACTTTGAAAGAAAGAGTATGGATCTGTCAAGAAGAGGGCCTAACGAAAATAAACCGTAGTACCGGGGGACACGGGGGATTTAAAGCGTGCGGAGCGGAGATAAGACCAATATGGCCCCCACGGGGCAATCCGGCATGAAACAGCAACCTGAATTGCAAAATTCAGGAATCCTCTTCCTTTCAGGGAGAGGACGATATCAAGGAGGGTTCGATTGCATAGTCTTTCAGCCCGGAAATTTGAGTTTTTTCGGAGCTTCAATGCAATATTTCCTCTATGAAAATGCAAAAAAATGCAAAAGTTGCAGGAAAAGATTTGCCGTAAAATGAGGTGATTGTATATAGTTTTGCCATCTTCACAGGATGAGCTTGAAAGAGTTAAGCAAGTGAACGAAAAGCGGGGCCGTAAGAGTCCGCAGTTAAGGTGTTTTG
>Ga0116227_10008569_pt1 | contig 19187 bp, 14 predicted proteins | sample S1TSphgellanicum_FD_89693 | JGI IMG/M metagenome (GOLD analysis project Ga0116227, IMG submission 89693) | Host-associated microbial communities from peat moss isolated from Minnesota, USA - S1T2_Fb - Sphagnum magellanicum MG | ecosystem: Host-associated > Plants > Peat moss > Unclassified... | reverse complement strand
TCATTACACAAGTTTGTGTATTTCTTGTGACAAGAACCTTGGAGAGTTCTTGATGTTGTGTTTTGTGTTGTGAGCATTATGTTGTAGTTTCCTTTCAATAAAGATTTATGTTTGCACTTGAGTGGATCTCCTATTTGTTAACAAGGCCTACCTATTTAATCTAAACCTACCTACCTAAATTAAACTAAACTAGGCTAATTAAACTAGGCTAGTTTGAGTAGAAGCCATGTGTGTCATGTCTATATGACCATATGTTTAGTCATGCTATAGTCACCTTTATAGTCATATGTTGAGTCATGTTGTAGTCACATCTATAGTCATATGTTTAGTCATGCGTCAAACTTGACCATAGTCATTGAGGTCACATGGACTAACACTTATGACTACAACCATGTCCATGACTAGATGGCAAAAGTGACAAATCCATATTGACTACATAATCATATAGTCATGAATGGCACATATGATTACAAATGTAGTCATGGATGTAGTCATAAAACTAGGGTTTTGGCATAATGTTTGTCTTTAAGCCCATGCACAAGCACATCACTCTACCATTGCTATGCTCTCACAAGCTTAAATGAATTTCAATAGAATTTCAATGGTGAACATGTGAATGGATCTTTTGCTACACAAACTCAAGTGCAATGACCATGGTAAGGACTTGCATAAAAAACTTAAGCTTGGTAATAATGGTGGGGATTATGATAATTGTGGCAAAAAACACAACATACCTTTATTAGTTTCAAAGACAACCTCTTAAACCCTAATCATTCCCCCCTTCTAACGCCCTACCAAAACCACTTTTAATGTCATGAAATTCCATGATGATGTCACTTTGTTGCACCATCAAGCCTAATGCCCTTAAACCCCCTTTTGCAATTTCAAGGATTTTTTTTCCATTCAAAGTTTTGCTATTAAAAGGGGCCTTGATTAACACATGTTTGCAAAATTTCACCATAAGTTTTTAAAATATATATGAGATATGGACTTTTGAAAAATGTCAAAAAAAATACCAAATAGAAGCCCAAAGCTTGTAAACTTTATTGTGTCTGAATCAAAACCTTTCACTCTTGCTTTGATTATTAAATTTTCCAAGTAAATCCAAATCCATATCAAGTTTCACGCCCATATTGGGACCAAACCAAAGTCCATCCACTAATTTGCTACTAGTGTTATGCACCTTAGTTTTCAATTAAAAAAATCCATAACTCTTACAATTTTATGAATTTTTTGCCCCAATCAACTACATTACATACATATTGAAGTATATTACCTAAAAACAAATCCTATTTAACAAATTCAAAATGTATTAAACAATGTGGCAATTAAAATCACCCACATGTGATAGAAAAGTGGAATGTGTTACTCCAAACTGGTCCACCTTACCATGCATCAACCCTATACTAAATGTAGTTAAGAAGTGAATTGAACTCACTTTCCATTGTTTTTTGGGTTTAACATCTAGCTAATAGCAATTGTCATTTATTTCATTTACTCCATGCAATGAATTATAATACAAAAGCACACTCTTGGGCAAAGGATATGCAACAAATCATGGTGCTAAAAGGGAATATCATGAGTGTGCAATCTTGTGTGCATGTTACCCCACCCTCATTGGATGAGTAAATTTTCCATTCTTAATTTTCCATTACACTTCCATTTGCATATTTTACACAACATAATAAGGACTTACATGGTTTTATAGTTACACATCATGTATTATACATTTACATGAAGTGTAAGTCCTAAACCATGTACATGTACAACATTGGTCATAACTTGATTTTTTGACAATCTCTCATCAAGGTTATTAATATGCATATTGGCAATTGGTAATTATTTTTCTTTTCATATTATATGGGTTACAAGAACTTTTACTATATCTTAATGTGCAAAATTGAGGTGTTTAATTTTAAATAAGATGTGCATTGTCACCTATGAAGAAAGATTTGAAATTTTTTTCCATCATTTTGTTTTTAAATGGCTAATCCCACTTATAACTATGTCAATCATTGACTTTGGTTCTATTTTTCTTGTTGGTTGTATGTTGAAGTATGGGATGTTGAAATACTAGGGCTAAGTTCAAAATAGCTAGTCATTTTTGAAATTATTTGTCCAAAATTTAAAAAAGTTTTATGGAGATTTTTAAAGCTATAATATAACTAAAGCAAGTATGCTTTTATAGGCTCCTAGGATTGCCATCCAATAACCATTTTACAAATGTTAGGCTATCAATTGGCTCCTATTTCATAAGAATAAATTGCATATGTATGCTAGTATTTGTTTAGTGAAACAAGGTGCACAAGTAATATGCAAGAACCTTATATGTTAGTTCATTCAAGGTAAACTACAAAAGAAATTAAAACTATCCCCTCTCCCCCACTTTTATTCACCTAAAGGGGCCCCATTTAATCAATAATGTCCAAACCCCTATAGGTTTTTTGTTAGGGGACCTATGTCCAAGGTATGAGTACTTAGTTCACTAATTTTTTCATTGACTCACCTTCTCTTATTAGTAACTTAAAGGTATTTTTGAAATAGTTTGTAGTTAGTCCTTATTTAGATTTTGTTGGCTTTCTTATGTTAAGCTTCAACCCCTTCTAGCTTTGCATGGTTTTGTATTCTTTTTGAAAAAACCTCAATGGGATTTTTTCAAAATTCAAACAACCAAATCCAACAATCCCATTAGCCTAAAATAAAATCTTCAAGCCTACATACAATCGTATTATGTTGAACATTGAAAATTGAAAGTAATAGTCATTTTTACCAGTTTCATTGGTCTTTGAAAATTATTACAAATCCTATTACACATTTAATTCTTACACAAACCCTATTACATAAACCCTATTAATTTGTAACCTTTTCTACTAAACCTTATTACATATTTAATTTTGAATTCATTCATGAGAACTAAGAAAAAAATTCAAACCACCAAATCCAACAATTTCATTACATGTGCAACATGTTTTTCTTCACAACCACACACAAGACTATTCACCACCCTTTATAGTATAGGATATTATAACCTTATGTGTAGAGAAACAAAGTATAAATTTTAAAAATTTCTCCTAGAAGCATGTTTTCTTTTCTTGTTCCCAATAAAGTTCCCATTCATTCTTTAAACACAATGTTTGTGGGACTTCTAATGTATGTGGGAAATTCCATTTTGCAAATAGTTAAATAAGTTAGCTACATAACTTTGAATGATCTAACTACTTTCCAAAGTTGTTAGGTCATAATAGTATTTCAGCTTGTCAAAGTTTTATTCCTTAAGCTTCCATATGTACTTAATTAAATTTCTTGAAGACTAAAAATAAAATAAAATCAACAACCAAACGTTGAAGCCTGAAACATATCCTGTCATCAGAAATTAATATGTCTTTACTAACCAAGATTCATAAAAAAATTGATTTTTTTTATTGGATTGTAAAAAAGGTAAATGATTTTGTGGTTTTTGAATCTTCATGGTCATACTTTAGACACATTCTCTATCAATTTGCAACCCATTTTTTAAAATTTGAATTCAATTCAATTAAATTGGAATTGAATTCAAGTTGCATTGTAATGTTGCTCACATCTCAATTTCATATAAAAATGAATTAGTGTTTCTCATTTCAAGAAAATTCAAATTTCCTTCTTATTCCACAAGGATACATTTATATTTTCCTTGTTTTAACAATACTTTTAATCTTGGTGCAAATAATAATAATTTATTACATGTTACACATTGCATCATATTGTCATCACCCTTTTGAAATTCATTTATATCAAGGTTATTTCGACATGTCATGTCATTGACATATGAACGTATGTTGTTTAAATAAGCTTCATGTGAATATGTTGACATTGCTCAAGAGATTGTCAACAAAGGAACAAAATTCAAATGTAAATGTAAAGGGTGCAAATGGAATGTAAAAGGTGAAAATGCATGTGGAAACAACCATGATAGAGTTGTTTAAATACTATGCATGGTGTTCAATCTCCTTTCTACTTTTTTTTTTCCTTCATAAATCATAAATTGTATAAATTTGTGTGATTATGTAAATATTCTATGGGAATTATATGCACAAAGGGCAACAGATAGAAAACATGAAAACACATTATGAGTTTGGTAATGATCCAATGAAAAAGTGTTTCAATCACAAAACAAGAATGAAGGTTGTCCATAGAATTAAAAATATCATAAAAAAATTTTATCATGCAAATTGTTATTTTTTATGGAACATTTTTTGTCATGAGTTTTCTATGTTTGGGTATGCATTTTTTTTTTTTCTGCTTCATTATGGTTTGCACTCACTCAAGGTGTTACACAACAAATGATGTTCACCTTGTTATGTGCATTATGTGAAAAATAAATGATTGAAAAAATTAGTGGACCAAAATAGGAAAGATGTGTTGTTATTCTCAATGTTCTTCTAGATTCCTTTTTTTTTGGGGCTAAAAAATTAGTTTGATGTGTTTTGATAATCTAATTAAGTTTTATGCATCACATCATTATTGTATAATAGAAGCCATATGATATCAATCAATTTATTGCTTACAAACATGTTTTGAATGACATGGGTATTCATCTTTTGAAAGAGAGGGAAAAAATCGAAACTTTTAAAACTTTTTTATTTGTCAAATTACTTAACCAAGATAAAGCAAAAGATAAAACAATTTAAAGATGCATAAATATAAAATAAATCAATCAAATAATTGTATCAAGAAATGTAATTGTGAAAAATATTATTTTTGAAATCCACATTTGATTTTTTTTTTTGTCTTTTTAAATCAATATTTTACAAAATTGAAGAAGGATTTATGACTTTTACAAGACATTATACATGTAAAATACCATTTGATCCTTATTAGTACAAGATGGTGTACATAATATGAATAAATAGATGAAAATAACTTTGTGCATGTATTGTGACAAAATCAATGTGTTGTTAAAAATCTATGGGGATAATGACATGTTTGGCAACAATCCAAATTTTCCTATCATAAATATATAAAAAGACATGTGCATGAATCTTCTATTGATTAAGAATGATCTTTCTAAATATTCATGATTAATTAAATATGTGATCTTTTCATTAATTTTTTTAAAGATTCATTAATTAAATAGTGAATTTGAAACATCATTAATGATATGGGTAGATGACCAACATTGTCTTCATTACAAATGGCATTGTTTCATGATAAAATTAAATTTAAACTTACAATATAAAAAATAATGATTTTCTATTATATGAATTTAAAATGTCCTTGCAACTTATGGAAACACTTAATTTATTATTGACATTGCAAAATAGGATAAAAGATTAAATTTTTGCCACAAAATAATCACAATTTGATCAGATCAAATGTTTTTAATATAAATTTTTATAAACTCATTTGGTGATGCTTGGCCTTTATGCAAAAAAGTTGTACAAGAAAACACAATCCATTTTATTTTTTTTGCATAATTTATTGTAATTTTCAAATTTACATTCTTCAAAAAAATAATTGTTAAGGAAAATACATAGTCTTTTAATATATTCAAGAATATTTTATTCTTGACATTTCAAAATTCATTAATTATTCTACAAACATGTGTTGAGCAATTGAAGTTGCCATTATACTACATTAATCAAAATTATTTAAGAAAATTTGAAAGTATTATGAATCTATTAAATCATGTTTGTTTTTTACATCTTGTAAATATGTTGAAGTTATAATTTTCTTTCAATGTGTGTCATTAGTGAATTGAATGCATTGGAGGATGAATAAATTGTTGTGATAGAAGTTTTACAACATGGAGAAAAAAAATCAAAAAGGGCAACAAAAAAGGGAAGAAGGAAAAAATAAAATGAACCCTTTTATGTAATTGAATATGTTCAAATTTTGATTTTTGATTTCAGATTCCACATTATTCAAAAGATTTAATATTTTGGTTAAATCAATTGCATGTTAACCATAAAATCACATCTCTCAACCTATTATCATTATGTGTCACACCAAGGTTGTGATCACCTTGAGATTATTTTTTGCATTTTGTCATTTAAGAATGAATGATTCACATTCAAATGCATTGTGTTTCACCTTTTCATTCAACAATTACATTTTAAAACATAATGACTTATTAAATAATATATTATTTTTGTTTTGAAAGATGAATTTTAAATTATAATTAGATTTTTGACATCATGATTACAAATTGTCTTATATGTCCTAAATTTTAACATGTTTTATATGAAGGAAACAACATGTCATGATATATTTTAAACCATTAAACCACACTCTACATCCATACATTTCTTGATGGATTTGATATTGATTAATTTTCATAATGTTCATAATTTCAACAAGTGGTGACATTTAATTTAACATGATAGTAGCTTTTGGTTTGTATCAAAAATAAAAATTACAAATGAATTCATATGAAATTCCATTAGGATCATAATTTACACTAAATTATTGAATTTTTATAAATATTAATATTAATATTTTAATTATAAAAATTATTTAAATAATATTATAATAAATTTACATTAATATTTTTATTAATTAAATAAAAATATAAACATAAAACCATTAAATTTCATTTTGAATATTTTTGTAATATTTTAGTGAACATCTTTTAATCATAATTAGCAACATATTCAAATCAACATTGAAAATGAAATATCCATTAGAACATTCTATCAAAGTTGGGCAAGTTTACAAATTATTTACATCAATGTTATCTTTATAAAATTAGTTAGATTAAATAAATTTATTCTAAACAATAATTTATTAATATTTAATGGGAAGTGGCATCTAACAATCTTTTAATATCACTTCCATACACGATTTGGGTGGAGATTTTATTTTGCTCCTTCTAACCACCTTCTCCATGGAAAGGGTAATTTTTTTTTTTCTTTTCAAATCAATATAATGTATTTCCCCTTCAACTTTGGTCTCTTTTAGAATTAGTGAAGACTTGACTTGTTTTTTCAAAAAAAATTGTGCTTTGAAATCATTATGATTGTTGCTAGGCCAAGGTCTTGAAAAGAAATCCTAAGCTAAGATATGAACCTAGCAAACGTTCCCAAATTTGAACATCCTTATTCAAAATTTCAATTGGTCCATTATTTTGATTTAAGAATGACTTAAATTTGGTGAACAAAAAAAAATGCACCCAAACAATACCAAGGATGATGAAAGATGGGGAATGACAATAACAATAAGCAATAGCAAGGATGTTGAAAAGGCATGCTAAAAACACTATGTGTATTGGGTTGGATATGATTTTTTTCTTTTCAAGGCAATATGGGGCACCAAAACATCGAGGGTTGAAGTTGTTGAATATAATGTTGAAAGACACCAAGAAATACATAGGGGATGTTGTGGGCATTAGGGTTGAAAATGTTCTATATTTTTTATTTTTTCAAACCAAGGATCATTGGAAAACATGGTAGGAAAAACATTGAGTGACATTGGAAAGGCCCAATGTTTTTGTTAGGCAATAAAGGTGCCAAAAAGGACATCATGGATGCTAAAAATATTAATGTTTTAGTACATGAAAATGAAATCCCATATTCTACAATTAATGAAAGCGAAAATAATTTCATACACAATCTATATGATCATGGATTACCAATGTCTAGTAATTAATTTTTTAAAATTAATATCTTTAAATAAAATTTAAATATATTAATACTCTGATTTTATGTTAATCAATCGTCATTGGCACTATATTTTTTTTCAAATTCTTCAAGTAGGTGCGCTGGCTAGGATCCTTAGCATTAATTAGCAATAAATGGCGACTGTCTCGGTGGACTAGTAGTTTTTTTTGGAATCCTGCCTAGTTCTAACGACTTACAGGAACATACTATCTAAATCTGGCGACTTCTAAGTTTTTTTGGTCAAGATATGGCGAATGTTTTTTTAAATCTCAAAAATCCCTTTGTCGGATTTGCCAGCCCTTTTTTTTTGTGTCACCAGGTTGCGAAAATTCACAAAAAAAAAACACTGGTCATTGGTAGTGTGAAGCAACATTAAATCTAAAATTTGAAAAAAAAGGTGAATGCAAAGTTCATTAGCCCATGAGCAACAAAAGCTGCAATTGGTCAATTTTTTTGTACATACTTTTTTTCCTTCTTTGATCTAGGTGATCATATTTGTTGAAATGAGAAAATGAAAGAAGTGAAGAAAGAAGAAATGGAAGGAAAGTGACAAAGAAAAAGAGAGGATAAACTTACCCACTCAAAACTGGATGAGACAAACTATTACTTGGCTGTGGGTGACCTAAAGTTTTCTTTAAAAATTGCTTGGCTACTATGGGCCTCCTGGATTGACCCATTGCAAGCCAAAAAAAAAAGTAGAAGTGACCAAACTTTGGACACTTCCTAAATAGACATATTGACTTCAGCAAATAACATAGGTTACATGAGTTCCGTAGTTTTGAGCAAAGGACATGGGATGAACTTTGGTGCCATTGGGAACAACTTAGGGAACACATTGGATGCATTTAAAAAAAAACCATTGGGAACGCCAAGATCCCCCCATCTCCTCCCAAAAAAAAACTTTGGTCGTCTTGTGTGCATGCTTGATATTAGAATTGAAGACGCCAATTTTATTTTATTTTAAAAATGATTTTGATACCACACGTACCTAGTACCTACACCACAAATGAGCCACAAATAATGCGATATCAGAAAAATTGACATATGTACCTATACCGATCTAAGTGAATCTCCTGGGGTGCTCAGTGTGTGATCCTGCACAAAAGAATTGGATGAAGAAAAGTCAAAGTTTACCGTTTGGCTCAGGAAAATGGTTTTGGCTCAGCATAAAAATGCACAGTTTGCGGTGGCTGGTAAAAAGCGCAGCAACGCAGTGCACCTGCAGAAAAGAGTGTAATAAATATGATCTGGCTGTTACTGATTGGCCCATCATAATAATTGGTCCAGGTGGTTTGCTATTAGTAGTCCCGCACTTATTTGGTATCCCAGTTTAATGTGTTTTTGCATAAAAGTATACAAAAAAACTTGGATGCAAAAATGATTTTGCAGGGTCACATCCTGAGCACCGGTGCAGATGTAGTACCTAGCTCTCGAATCTACCTTTATCTTGTAATTCCAAAAGCACCTGAGTTTCCAGTGCAACTTCCTTCTTTGTTGTTTGTTCTTTTTTATGGAACGAGCTCGTGAGAGGGCGAAGAGTAGTGCATGTGAAGCTGTTTTTCCCCCTTACTACAATATAATCTTTTTACTTTTGTCTGGGTCGGGATAATCGTGCTAGTTTCATACCCATTCTTGTGTGCAGAGATTACGGAGGTGAAGGGTGAAAGCAGTTTGAGGTGCGGGAGGTAGAAAGAAAAAGCTATGCCGAGTCTCAATGTGCAGACCAATGTACCCCTTGACGGGGTTGAAACATCTGGCATTCTCAAAGAGGCCAGCAAAGCAGTTGCCAACATCATCGGCAAGCCTGAATCTGTATGTTTGATTTCATCTCTTTTCTTTGCTTTCCGGGGGGGAGGGGGGGGTCTTCTGTTTTTCTGCTGCATGGACAAAGTTTTGGAATTGGGTGGTTTCGATTTGGGTTCTTCCGAGTATCTATGTGTTCATAATCAAACTTTCGGATCCGATAAATGTTTGTGTGAAGCAATACTAGTAGGAGCGCAAGCTGCCCTTTTGCGTTTACTCTGAGGTTGCAGATGAAATTGCAATTCCTTTTCCGAGCAGTGTGTTCCTTCATCTTGTTCAGAGGGTTTTCAACTCTTTTTGCCTTCGAAAGCTCTTGCCATTGATCTGGAATTCGAGGGCCATTTCTATACGAAACCCTAAAACTGTGCACCACACGGATCTTTGTAGTACCCTATGTGGTCAAGGCAGGTCTATTGGTACTGGCAATACCTATCAATGTGATGCATGCTATTCTCACCTTGTTTGTTCGATTAACTGCAAGCTCATTGTGTAAAAGGCACTGTGTGTGGAGGGCAGTATGTGATGATATCACTGAGAGGAGGAGTGCCAATGTCTTTTGGAGGTAGTGAAGACCCAACAGCATATGGGGAGCTTGTCTCAATTGGTGGACTAGGGCCAGAGATAAACAAGCAACTGAGTGCAGCCATTGCAGAGATTCTGCAGACGAAGCTGTCAGTGCCTCCAGCACGATTTTACATCAAGTTTTATGACGTGAAGGTAAACCCTCATTTTTATGATATTATTTGGAGGGGAAATGTGTGCTGGCAATTATACTCCTGAATGGTGATTTATGCTTGCATATGTACTGTTTGGGCAGGGTCATTCATGTACTCAGGATAAAGTGTGCATGCATGTACTTCACCACTGAGGCTTCAAACCCTGTAATGTTTTGTTCTTGAGAAGTCATCCATCAAACTGTACTCATGGCAAGTAAGTTATTGTCTAAGAATCAGGTGGTGGATGCTTTGCCCAATTTGTGTCCCACTTGTACATTCTCTGCATCGTGTGCTTCAATTTTAAAGGATTTGACAGAGATGTTCCTGTCACAAAGCAAGAGCTTGTTTGTTCAAACATGATGATGAATGATGGATTGCTGAATGTAAATGAGATGGTCTTCTGTAGCTCACCAGTATGTGTTTTCCTGAACAATCTGGTAACTAATACCAGCCTTTCTGGTTTTAGAAAGGTAAATGCAACAGGACTTGTTAACTGGGACCTGGATGCTTAGGATCTGTTGAAATTTATGCAATTCATTAAGTGTTCACAGCAGCTTGCTGTGACCATCTTGACCATGAGGCTTGCACCTTATGAAACTTAGTGTATAAGAATTATTCTCTTGCCATATTGCTGAAAACAACTTGACTGGATTTTGTGTGGGGCTTGCAGAGGACTGATCTTGGCTGGAATGGCGCGACATTCTAGTCCTGTTATTGCTACGATCAGAAACTTGAATTGTTGTCATAGCCTGTATGTGATTGCTCAGCATTCAGAGGGAGTGGCATTTGTTCCTCCACTATCCATGTGAATTGGCCAAATTTCATATTGATGGCAACATATTAACACTGATATTTTCAATGGTAAGGCTGTCTGAAGCTCACAAATTCTTCTCCTAAACCCTGAACTTTTAGTTCATCTCGCAAATGCAATTGACCATGTAGATAACTTTCAGAAATTGGCATGGAGTCCCAAAAACCTGTGGAAGCTTGGGTGGAGGTGGTGCTACTTTGAGTAATGTCAGGGCTACCAATTTTGTGAAATATCTTTATTCATTGCAAACCAATAGAATCTTTGGCCAAGGAGACATAGGTCTCTTAGTAAATCTTTGAAAATTTTCTGGAACATAGAGAATGACAGAATGCCTGAATCTGAAAACATGTTTTTTAACTCTCTTTTTAGTGGAATTACACCTATCAATGAATTGCAAGGTGATTTGTTCAAGTATGGTTTCAAGAATATGAAGATCATGATAACATACCTTTTCACATAATACGGGAGAGCTGGAGAGTTTCAAATCAGTGTCTACCTCTATCATCTGGTCCTGCCCAGCTTCTTGGCCAGCCAGGGAGAACCCTCCATTCAATTAACCTCTGGATATAATTGTTTCTTAGGCTTATGGAATAGATACCTGAAGTCACACTTCTATAATCACCCTGAAAGTTACACATTGTGACTTCGTCAAACTTGAGGGCCCCAAAGTTGCTTTAGTTATCACCATGATCATGCCTCCTTGTAAATTGTTAGTTCATCATTTGTTCAAAGTTTATAATACTCCAGAAGGTTGCCCCATGAACAAGGGTGTGATTAACATAGCAATGAAAGGGCTGTTTTTGTTTTCTAATATGAGCTTGACAAAAAAACTTCATATCCTACAGCCTTTTGTCAACTATGTGGACACTGCAAATTTGGATTGTGCCCTGAAGGTCTTTATGTGCATGGGTGGTTCACAAGAATAATTCTCCACAGTATCAAACCAACACAACATTGTTTTAAAAAAATTAAATTTGTCATGTCATTCCATGCTTACTACATGGATATAGCACCAACATGACATGTTTTGCTGCCATCAAACATGAATGTGGATCTCATGTTGTAAAGGCATGTTTGCTTCCAACTTTGAACAATGTGTTTGTGATCCTGGTGCATTTTCCTCTTATGTTATTGTGAGATGGTTTTTGTTGAGTGTCTCTTGGCTTTTTCTTCCATTCTAAGCCAGCATTTTGGTTCAGCAACTTTGGGTTGGAACTATGAATTATATGAAGTTAAAGCAATACACCTTGTTGTGATTTACCATGCATTGCTTCAAGTGTAGTATCATGGGAATTTGAGGATTTGATGCTGTGACTTGCCATGCATTGCTTCAAGTGTAGTATATCCATGGGAATTTGAGGATTCGATGTTTGATTCTTATGATTTCATGATGCTTGAATTTTTCTCTTGTAAGTTTGGTATAATTTTTGAAAGAAAATGAACATGAAGTTAGGTTTTGAATTTGGAAGCCAATACCACTTAATTCAAAGAGTTGATTCATAAACAAGCTCAAGTTTTAATGTTTACTGAAATTTTTGCTTACTTTCATGTTACGAAAATGGTTTTTAATGGATTGCCAAATGTTAAAAGCCATGAATCACACTGATGATGCAAAATTACAACATCAATGTCTATACAATATCATTAATTGTTTGGAAAGTGTTTATTCAAATTGTCTATAATGATGTGTTCCATATCTTGTTTGGTGTGAAGAATTCAATCCAGAAAAAGAGTGTAGCCATCCAACCTCATTTACATCATACACCTATTATTTCATCAATATCAATTATATAGAGAGTATAAGCATATTTTTCCAATTTATTTGCATTCTTTAAAATAAATTGTGTATGTTTAAACTTTAGTAGCATTTTTCATTTTAATTATTCTGAAGTATTGAAATGTGCACTATATGGATGAACATTTCAATGTGTACATTGGTACATTCCAAGTTTTTATTGCTTGTTAAATGTGTTTTTAGGTGTTAGTATTTTTCATGATTTCATGTTAATTTGGACATTTGATCAAACTTGTGTCAAATATGAGCTCATTAACATGAATATATTATTTGGCATGAGCCATTAATCACATTATTCACTTATGCAAGTTGTCTATATATTTTGAACCTATGGAAATTGTAATAACACTTCACTAAAAAGCATTTTAGATTAGTTAGCAGACATAAATAACTTGGTGACCAACCCAAAAGAATATGAATTCTTTTTGGGTTATTGTGCCATTAGTAGCTTCCAAGTTTGAACATGTTTAAATCTTGCTAGGATTATTCGTTTGTCTAGAGACAACTCCTTATTGAAAATTGTAAAGAACCTCCTTAAGCTTCTAAAGAACAATTTGATGTTGGTTGGTAATAGCTTAAATTAGAAGAGCAACCATAGTGGGGTTGACGTGCCAATGTTTAAGACCACAAGGACATGATTAAAGTTGTGTCTTCTTCTTCTCTATTGTTCTTTCTAAAACTATTGTTGAGAGATTTGAAGTCTTGTATTAGGATAATGTTGTCTTCCACAAATGCTCACGATATTCAATAGAGCTTGAATATGTTAGTAATTTATGATGCTTATTTGCTATGACAATTTGTTGGCAGTTGTTGCGTGTGTATGGAAAGCCTTGAACAAGAATTGGTGGTGTATACTTAATGGCAATGGTGGCATTCCACAATGAACACGTTCCGCAAGATGTGGTCTCTTCTCATGTCAAATGGAGGTGGTGGCTCTTTGACACTTGATTAAACTTTGTTTATTTCATTTGGAGGTGTAGATTATCCTTCTAAAGGATTTCAGGAAATTAGTAGGATGTGGGTATTGCTTATATGGAGAGTGATGTGTGAAATCATGCATGTGATGCAAAATGGGTGGAGGCCTTATTCAACAAATTGTTATGGAAATTTTGTAACATGTGCAAGAACAAAAAATATTGCATTAAAGCATCTAGACAATTGTTCCAATTATTGTAACATTCCCTTCCATTTGTGGTCATAATCTAGTTTTAAACCCCATTTTGTAAAAAACTAGCACACCTCTATCTATTTTTTTGTTTGTTTGTTTGATGTTTTTAGCAATCATTTGAACACCAAAATAACAAATTAAATATCATTGGAAATGCTTACCTCATTGTTTCACATTAATATGTTAATGAGATGTAGTGTAATCATTTTTAAATGTTTATTTAAAATTGTTATGGAGATTCAATAACTTGGAGTTCCTCAATGATAAACACATTTATTAGTGTTCATTGAATAGTGTTGAAAATTACATCCATCCATCTACATGCACATAGAATATTGCATGGATTATGCAAATAATTAGAAATAAAATTAGTGATTACATTGTTCATGATCAATTGATGTAATTGATTGGCAATGATTATACATAACAAACTAGGAATTAGTTAGGATTTATCTTTAATTCATGCATGTGGGATTTTATATTTCATGCACATAGAAATGTATATATTCCTCTACTATTGGTTTTTATGTACCAATTATGCATTATGTGCTTCTACAACTAATAGAATTCTTCACATCATCAAAATGATGTCAAGACCGCATGTGTGATTAGACTTGAGTTAAGTTTTGTTAATTAAATCTTTTATTTTCTTCTAATGAAGTTTAGAATCATGTCATTTCAACCAAAGAGCATTATGTTTGAAACTTAAAAATTGATAGGAACTTCCAACTACAATGTATGAGTATTTTGCAAGAGGATGATTTATGGGAATTGGTTGAAACTAATGCAGTTATTGAAAAACTTCTTGATTAGGAGTGTCAACTCATGTTATTAGCAATCCAAAAACATTGGATGGAAAGAAAGACATATCCTTCAAGACAATCATAAAAGCAATTGGTGGAAAATGCACCTTGTTATTAGCAAAGGACATGGGTTGTTCAAGTTTGATCAACCAAAAAAAAATTGTTCTTCATGTGCCTAAAGTTTGTAAAAAATTCTACTTGTGGGACATCTTGTTAATCATGGTCTATGGGGTTTGTTTGATAATTAAGTTTTTTGTGCCAAATAATCAATACACTATCAATGGTCACAATGTCCATGATGTCTCAATTGGGTTATATATTTTTTCAAATCATTCAATTTCAACCTTGTTAATTTGGTTACAACCTTAAGATTGTCTAATATAAACAAACTTTGGCATCAACACTTGGTCACAGACACTAGTTCAAAATATGACAATGTTCATTTCAAAACATGAAATCGTCAAAGGTTTACCAAAACCTTTTTTACTCAATTTGTGAAGCTTGCATAATTGATTAACAAGCTCTAGAAAGTGACCCCACATCAAAGTTCTCATCAATCCAAAACATCTTTTGAAATAATCCATAGTGATGTGTGTGTGTGTGTGTGTGTGTGTGTGTGTGTGGTGTTCTCTTTTGATCATCTTTGACTAAAACAGAATACATTTTGACATTTATTGATGATTGTTCATGTTATGGGTGGGTTTTGTTTTAGTGATGTTCTTGGCGTGTTCAAAAAAAATAAAAGCTCACATTGAAAAAACATTCAAGAGTTCCATTTGTGTTCTTGGTAGTGATGAAGGTGGTGAATATTTTTTAAAAAATTTCCAACATTACTACAGAAAACATGACATCCATTAATGGGCATAACCATGTTAAAGTAGGCCAATTGGTGATCCTTGCTCAAAAAGTAAAATAAGTAGAAAGTAAATTTTGCATCATTGAATTTAGGCCTTTTACCAATGATATGAATTTTGGGATGTACTTGCCATATTAAATTGACCACATATGGTCATACCCAATTTATATTATTATTTGAGCAATTATTTATTGCAAGTTTATGATATTTTTTCCAAATCAAAGTATTCAAATGATGTGTTCTTAATGTTTGAGCCATCATGTGTATTGATATACATTTTTAGAAACTTGAATATATTTCAATTATGACAATGTTAAACCTTTCAAGTTTTTTTTAACATAGGTTTGAAGTGCTAAGAAGTTATTTTAAAATATGAATAACAAATTTGTTTTGTGTTTGTAACATGGTAAAAGATGTTTTAAACATCATTTGAAGGAGCTATAAGAATGAGTTTAAAAAATGAAAGGTCGTGATTATATTCTATGTCTACTTTGTCCAAAATAGGACAATAACACCAAATCAAGAAAAATGAATGAAAATAGGGTGGAGAAAAAGTAAACACAACATTTTAAGCTTTCAAAAACCTTTTCATGTCATACTACATATGCTCATGTAGTTTAAACGTTAATTTTTAAGAAGTGTGTCTTGGATTTTAACCTTCAAGGTTCAAAGTTGACAATTTTGTTTTTTTTTTCATTCAAATGATATCTTTTAGCTTATTTTGGCATACTTATGCCCTAGCAATTTGCACAATTTAACACACCACACCAAAATGGTGTGGCAAAATGAAAAAATCATATTTTTCAAAATATTGATCATAATTGAATATGAGTTGCATCTTTTTGGTTGCTACTCACTTGCAATTACTAGTTCAATTTTTTACTATTCTTTGGGTAGAAACAATAAATGCTACTAACTTCTTGGTCAATATCAACCATTTTCAACCAAATTTGGATATTCATCCATCTCATTTGGTCGGTGACAAATCCAATGTTAGCACGTTGCACATATTTGGTGGTCCATGTTATGTTTACCTCGGTTCTCACAAAAACAATTGGAGAACAAATCCATTATTAAAGTTTTTTTGGGATATGATTGTCACACCAAAGGTTCCCAAACATAATGTCCCCACCCCCCAAAAAATCATTGTGTCTAATGACTTGAAATTTGATGAATACAATTTTTTCTTTCAAAAAGATCCCTTTGTTTTTTCTCTAGTACCTATTATTGTCTTTCCCTACTTAGAACCTTCTTTCACTACTACAACTATCATAGGCACACCTTTGGCTACAACAACATTGGTTCCATCTACTAGTTTAAGTCTTGATCCAATTGTGGCTTTCTTGCATTCTTTAACATGAATGTGATCAAGATTTTATTTCACCTAAACTATCATCCTCTCCAAACAACCCTTCTTTGACACAACAAAGGCATGAAGGACTTGTTTTTCAATCAAATCAACCTCTCCTTTCATGTTGCCTTGATGGCTATCATGTTGGTTTGACCAAACTTTGAAAACCTACATCATACTAAGAAGTTATTTTGAATTCCAATTGGAGAACCACAATGGATAACAAAATTACATCCATTTATAATAAGGTGAATATTGGAAGCTATAGTGGCTCATTTTGGGCAAATGTAGAACTCCCAAGAATCCTTGGCATGTTTTTATATATTATTCATATGGATATGGTTTTAAATTTTAAGATTTCATTAGTGTAATATTTGATTACTACAATTTCACTCATTTGTGAAACCTTTTAAAACTAGGTGAAAACCATATTGAAAAATGTTATTGTTAGCTAGTATGGTGAAATTACTTTGGAATTTCTAAAAGAAAAATCCATAAAGTCCATAAGAATGAAAGCCCATTTAGATATTTCGATATGTACTATTGGGCATAGAAATTTTGACAAACACAAAAAATTCATTTCAACATAACTTTTGAAAATAAGGTCCAATTTTGACCCTTCAAAAGTTCATAACTACCATTTGGTTAAGGTTTCAGAAAAGAAAATTCACACTTAACTTTATCATTTCATTCTTCAACCCATTTTTAATTCCTATAAACAATTTGGAGCAAAATTCGATATGAATTTTTGAATTTCTTAATAATCCAACCAATTGACTAGTCCATATCTTCTATTTCTTATTTCAAAACTAACCATGAATAAAATGAATAAGGCCAAGCTAACTAATGAATAAATATGGCTAAAATAACCATAAATAAAGTAAATCTGGCCAAACTAACCAAAGAATAAATATTTTATGACTAAAATTGAAATGATTGAACTAACCATGAGTAAAATAAATATGGCCAAACTAATTAAAGAATAAATAATTTATGGTTAAACCAACTGCGACAAAACTAGAAATGGTTAAACTAACCATGAATAAAGTTAATATGGCTAAACTGACTAATGAATAAATATTTTATGGCTAAACCAATTATACATAAATTAATTATGGCTAAAATAAATATGAATGAAATATTTATGGCTTTAAAAAAGGTTAAAATAATTATGGTAAAAATAAAAATGTTTAAAATAATTATGGCAAAACCAACCATGGTTAAATCAACAATAGTTTTAAATTAATTATGGGTCTATTGATTATGGTTAAATTTATTAGGGTAAAATAATAATATGTTAAAAAAATGTATAGTTAAATTAGTTTTCCTTATAATAACCATGGTTAAATTCATTATGGCAAAACTAACAATGGCCCAATGAGTAATGGTTAAATTAATTATGTTAAATTAACTATCATTGTTAAACTAATTAAGGCTAAACCAATTATTGTTAAATTGACCATGGTTAGATTAATTATGGTTATTTTTAAATTTAATTATTTCTTTCAAAGATAGTTGAGCCATAATTAATTTCAAAATAATTAATTTAACCATATTTAAATAAACCATATATACATAATTAGTTTAATCATAATTAATTTGGTCATGATTCATTTAGTTATGATTAGCTAACTTTTACATTTCCAACTTTTTTCTAATTGGTCAAACATAGTCAACATGCTAAATGTAATCCCAAAATACCTAATTAATATGAAAATTTGTAATTGACCCTTTTGACTAAACCTACTTAGTTAGCCCTATTTATTGAATATAATAAATGTCTTTATTAACTAAGGCACTTGCCAATTTGACTAAATTGGGTGGTCTTATTAACTAAATTAATAACCAATTTGACTAGATGTCCAATTTGACTAATTGTTTAATCGATCACTCTAATCAAATTGATTAGTAAAAAAATATCCATGTCATTCAAGCCCTTGGCCTTTAATAAAAAATACATGTCCTCTAGTAAAAAAAACCCATTTAGTCAATTTGGTGATTTTGAAAAAATAGGAATTATAGTATAGCTATCACAACAAGAACCATGACTTAATCTTGTCCAATGAATTATGTTTCAAAGGCAAATGAATATTTTGAGATGCTAAAACCTTCAACCAACACATGCTACCATTGGAGGTTGGGGTTTGGGGGGGGGGGGGGGGGGGGTTATTTTTATCATATTTGTGGCCGCCATTTGCATACATAAAGATTTAGGGAATGAAACGTCTCACTGAATTCTACAAGACAGAT
>Ga0116227_10008567_pt1 | contig 19189 bp, 13 predicted proteins | sample S1TSphgellanicum_FD_89693 | JGI IMG/M metagenome (GOLD analysis project Ga0116227, IMG submission 89693) | Host-associated microbial communities from peat moss isolated from Minnesota, USA - S1T2_Fb - Sphagnum magellanicum MG | ecosystem: Host-associated > Plants > Peat moss > Unclassified... | reverse complement strand
ATATATTTTGCATTGCCGGCGCAAGAATCAAAACCACGACCTGCCCTGCCTATATATTTTGCATTGCGGGCGCAAGAATCAAAACCACGACCTGCCCTGCCTATATATTTTGCATTGCAGTCGCAAGAATCAAAACCACGACCTGCCCTGCCTATATATTTTGCATTGCGGGCGCAAGAATCAAAACCAAGACCTGCCCTGCCTATATATTTTGCATTGCAGTCTCAAGAATCAAAACCACGACCTGCCCTGCCTATATATTTTGCATTGCAGTCTCAAGAATCAAAACCACGACCATTGCAGGCATACTCTTAAGCACTATAATCTTCGTCCCTTGTAGAGATTTCCGAAAGACCCACATTCTCTGTTTTAGAAGACAGAAGACCTGCTTTCGAACTGGAAGACCTGTGTTGAAAGTTTCTTGTTGAAAGCTTCTGGACTTTTTTAAGGCATAGTCTATGGCATTTTCTTCACTCAGGCATCTAGTAATCTCGTGAAGCTGGGAAGAGTTTTTGAATCTCCGTTGAGAAGAGTTTTTCTCTAATCTAATTGTGCAGAGGTTTAGTAGAATCTGGTGAATTGAACTATTTTTCTGTCTTTCATCCTCGATGATTTTGTTCAGTTTACAGAGATTTTTTTTTTGCCTAGTTTGTCTTCTTTCAACATTTGTCTCTTGAAGCTTTACCAAGCTTTTCAAGTTGGTTCCTTCGATCATGTGGTCTGGCAAGGCAGTGGATGCAGGTCAAAGAGGAACCTGCTCCTTAACAGCTCCAGGTCTTCCAATTCAATCAAGCAGGTAGAGGTTCAAAAGCCCTTTACTTTTAGGGGTTTGAGAAAGTTGACAAGACTGTTGAGCTTTGAAGAGTCTAGAAGTTGAACCAGCAATACGAAAGTTCAAAGAATCCGAAGAAAATCTGACCTTCGGGGAAAAATTCTTGACAAGATAGTAGATACTGGAACAGTTCATCTCCTCAGAATTGGGACTATGAGCAATCTAACTCCTTGTTGCAGAAGGTGATTTCCAACTTAAGCTGATACTCTTTGTTTCTTTGCACTATCAATCCTGGAACTGATGACTCCCAGGATGAACATTGCTGGGCATGTTGAGACACTGAGATGAATCCTGTGATGTGTACACGGCGGTTCAATCCCCTGAGTTGCACACCTAATTGAAGTTTGTTATTTCATGAAATATCTTGTCTCTGCTAGAAAGACCGTGGTCATGTGCCAAAGAAACCATACATTTCACTGTATATCCCTTAATGGAAGTACTTGGTGTATATTTTGTAGGGCTGGGACTGTGTACGACATTTCACCTCAGGGGACAGAGAAGGTCTTGGAAGTTCAACATACCATGGATCACCAAGTAGATGCTCACATGGAAGTGGGAGAAGGAAGCAATTTCAATGCTGAGATCCTTACAGAGAATATTTTTCAGATGTTGATTAGAGAGCAGACAGTGCGGGAAGATCTGGCTCTCTGTCTCCTCAAGTGTGTGGAAACTGGCTCCGATCAAATTGTGAAGGAGCAGTTTCAAAAACTCAAATTTCCAATCATGGTATGGATGGGATATGAAGTTGGAAGAGCCAACTTGCATGACCGTGTGAACCTAACAAAGGACTTGAAGAAGTCAATATTAGGGTTGAGAGCGCTTTTGCCACCAGCAATATTGAAGATGCGGGCTGGGAATTTGGAGGTATGGAGCATGAAAACCAATGAAGAAGCAATCCACGTTGCCACTAGGCTGTGTTATCATATCTATATCATCTGGCACTTGCTTGTCATCACAATCTGCAGAGGTGATGATTTGAAAGATCAGCAGCAGAAGCTCATCTTCCATGAGTTTCTGCTATTGCGCAATGAGCACAAGTTCTTGAGTGAAGCTGAGAACACTGCAGTTGGGTTTGACAATCCTGATGTCCAGGAACTCATGACGTCAAGATCTCTTATCGACAACAAGTTCTTGCAGCTGGTGATGAATGAGTTAGCAAAGCGACACCAAGATAAGATGTTGTATGACCTTTGGCAGATGATGCAAGAAGTGACAGTGAACAACAGCATACATGTGAAGGACAACGCAGTTGACAATGCCAATGAGTCAACTATGTGGCCCTGCAGTGCGAAGTCCCATTTTGGGCGTTGGGTGATTGAGATGGAGAAGCCTGTGCTCCTCATGGACATTGAGGGATCATACCAGCACACCAATGAGAAGCGGATACAGAACCTTCAGCGGCTTGATTACATCCGAGACTTACTCCCTGAGGTTGTCAGACTCAAAGCCCAGTTGGAAGTGAAAGTTGACATTCAGCCTAATTTCATCGACCTCATGGTGAGCATCAGTCAAGTCCTTGCCTGCGTTCGCAATAATATGGTCAGGAAAGAGAAGCAAACGGGCCACTTCCCCTCACGGGTCTACCTCTCTGTTGTTCCTGTCGATGCTGGGTTGACAGGTGTCACCATGACAGGTTCCTCACGAAACATTTCTGTGAAGGTTGGGGTCACAGAGAAAGTCCAAGCGGGGGTGAATGCAAACATCAAAGCTGCACCATCAGCAGGCTTGAACTTCAGAGCTAGCAAAACGACTGCATCAGAAGTTGAAGGGAAACCCTGGCAGCTGGAGCAGCTCTCTGAGGATGGTGACACAGGTAGCAGTTTGACATGGGACTTGTTGAAACTCCATGGCACCAAATTTGATCGTCTGAACCCCATGAATGCAGAAGTTAAGAGTTCAATATGGCAGTTTGGGAAGAGGATTCCTGAAAACCCACTGCAGGAGTTACCCTTTGCAAGCGATGGGAGTGTCAACTTCACAGCCTCTCAGTTTAGCAATGTGATGGCATGGCGGTACCCAAGAGAACTTGAGAACACTACCCTGGTGTTTAACATTGTGGGCTGCGTGCACACCACCTGCACCCAGGCTCCATTCTGGGAGACACGCATGATGCTGTTCAAGGGTCAGCTTGAGCAGAAGCTGGAAGCTTGAGGTAAAACTCTTGGGGACAAGAAGGAGAAGCAGAAACCGGGCCCTCTCTCTCCCTCCCTCCCTCCCTTTGACCTCCCTCAACATTCCATGACAAAATGGCCTTGTTCAGTTATGCATAGTTTTATTGAACATCCAAAATCCTGATCTTGTGATCTAATCCATGATCAAAACTCAGTTGCCATCTGTGAACAGGGCCACCCCTTCTTAGTTTGATTAAATTCATGACTTTCAACCATGATAGGTGTGTAGTCCTTGTGTTTGATCAAATAGGAACCGGAACTGCATATGTTTTTGAGTTGGTTTACCTCTTGGGCTGAGCTATGTACATATAATGTATTTGTAGCAGGGAGATGAGTTTTTTTTGCTCCCCTTCCTGTCAATCAAAGAGCATATGTTAATATAAGGTTTAGGACTGTGTTGTGGCGAGTTAAGTAACAGTCTAGCCCAAAATGGTGTGAATGGAAACTCATCTACGTGGAATGAACAGCTCATGACTTAGTGTAAAGCATATTGGTTTAGGGTTTGGGCATCGCAGCAGCTTTCTGCTATTCTTGAAAAGGAGGTGCACTGAGGACTTGTCCTCTTCCTAAAAATGGAAAGCCTCTGGACGTTGATTTATGGAGATGCCTCAGAGATAGCGGTTAGCTTTGCATGTTGGTTGTTGTTTGCTTGTTTTTGATTGTTTTATTGGTGTGATTGCTGCTGCCAGAGGTGAAGAGATGGGAGTGAATTTATTGCTGATGGAGAAGGAAGGTGGAAAGACTTCTCGAAACATCTCGAGATCATGTGTTTTGTTGGTTGTTGCTTGCTTGTTGTTTGCTTGTTTTATAGGTGTGATTGCTGCTGCCAGAGATGAAGAGATGGGAGCGAATTTATTGCTGATGGAGAAGGAAGGAGGAAAGGCTTCTGGAAACATCTGGAGATCATGTGTTTGAGCCGCTTTTGGCAGTTTATTGCTTTGTTTGTTGTATGTGCAGGATTGGAATATGCTGATTTTGGGAATCTTCGGGTGGCTGATAATGGATAGTGGAGTGAATGTGTGGTGTTTGGAGTTTCAATCTTGGACTTGACATTGGAAAGCCTTGCTGGAGGATGCTTATGGTGATTATGGATGCTTGGTGATGCTTGTTTTCTTCCAGTGTTTGGCAAGATTTTGTGGTGCATGTGGGGGAGGCTGGAATGGGAGTGCTGTGGAACCTGGTGGATAAGAGGACTGCTGAACTTTGAAATCAAGAAGAAAAAAAAAGATTTGGAGATTGGAAAGCTAAGTTTACTGAGGACATGGCATGGCAGAAATCTGTTCAGAAGTAGAACTAGGAATGTACAAGATGTTGTAATGTCGGACTGTCTTGAAGGTTGCTGGATTCATTTTCTGCTGCACCCAATAGCAATTAAGGCAGTGTAACACTTGTAACTTCCATCATGCATATAAGGGGTTGATGCCTAGAAGCAAGGACACTGTAAGGAAGTTAGAGCTCATAGTGGGGTGTCAAGGGTTTTGGGGTTTATACCATTGTTGCGATGGTACATTCAAGGGTAAATTGATTCTGAAGTCTTCCAGTGTTCTTGGGTGGGTGTGGTGGAAGGAATCAAGAAACCTGTTTTCCAGGTACCTGGAGAGAGAAACCTGTAGATTATGTCAAAAACCCATTAGTTACAAGATTGTTACATCCGGAGTGAAATGGTGCTTATGAGGGATGGACTCGAAACCAGGTGGCTTTAGCCTTGATTTTGTTGAGGGCAAGGTTTAGATAATCATAGTTTTATTGGCCTGCATGGCTAAGGTGATTTTGAGAGATTTGCTGGAAAGGGCATCATGGTGTTAGTTGGATTGTGTGTTGTAAAGCAGGGAATAGGGTTAGTACCTCAATATGACCCAGAAAACGTTGAGAGTAGTCAAACCCCAAACTAAGCATGTGATGGATTAGCATAGATATATGCTAGTAGCAAATAGGGCCTGTCAGTAATTTGACCAGTGCACGATAACTTGAGATCATTCTGAACTGCTGTGGGCAGATGATATGACTTGTATATGTATTGAAGTGGCAGACTTATGAATGCAGTGCAATTTGCATTGGGTGAACATTCTCTTTGTTCCCTTTCTTTTTGGTTACAACAGCATCTTGTTAAGTTTAGGTAGGACGTTTGACTCTTTTTTTTTCTAGCTTGCAGAAAATAACTGGTTCGTAAATTTGAAGCAGTCTATATGCAAATGCAAGTTTTCCAGTTTTAATGTAAAATTTGTTAGTCCATTGTTGAGAACTAAGATTGTATAATTTTCTACAATTGATGTACATAACCCATCTGTAGCTCACTACAAATTCTGACCTTTCAGCACATCTCTCTGGAGAACCCCTCTTCCCATGCGGCTCATAATGCATCTTGAATTTTCCTAGACAGACCTTGGAAGCAGATTAGAGTAATATTGCTAACAGAAACACCTACTAGAGATTTTCTGCATGAGCATTAGTGACATTATATTGCTTTCTTGCTGTAGAATCAAAGGCAAGCAATCCCATCATATATTTGCCCACACAGAAGAGTTACACAATTTCAGATATGAAGGAAATTAGGAAAATTGAGTCATATAATTTCAGCAAGCGAAGAGAGTACAAAAGAAAACCCTAAAACATGGAGAGGGGAAGGGAAGGCAGTGTAAGTCGATTACATCATAACTGTTTGTTTTAGCAAGCTGCCTTCCACAGCTTCACTGGGTTAGTAGTTACTACCACCTAGTCCAAGCACTAGCAGATGCCGGAACGTTGGATATTCTAATATCCAATCCTGCCACATGCCCACAGTCTTCAGAAAGAAGAGAGTATGACAGAAATGTTGGATCTTGTAGAATCAAGGAATTTGCAATTTGAGGTAACCAAAAGAGCAAAACCAAGTTCATCTCATGCTGAGATCAAGAAAAATTCCCACACAAAAACAAAACGAAGAGAAAAAATGAGAAAGTGACGATCTACGAGTGAAGAAACCAAAGAAAATGAGAAAAAAGGAAATCAAGAAGGGAAACATTAGCTCAGCGGCGTCTGGCTCTTCACTTATGTAGTGACCCACGGCAACATGTAGGGAAAGTTAGCTGAACCATGTAGGTGAGTGTAAGTAAGAAACCCTCCTTTCCAAGACTCCAGCCCCCTGACTGGAGCAGTCCGGAGTTTCCCTTCGGAAAGCAATTGTTCAAACACACGCTCGTGTTGATGACAAAAGCTGCCTGGTGCTTGAGAAACAGATCCCTGAATCAGCGTGTGTCATTGGAAGGACAGACTGGAGGCCTACAAATGTTCATTGTGCATCAGAACTAAAGGAGCAACGCAGAAAACACAGGAAGAGGATGAGTGGTAGCTTGCTTCAATTTTTTTGAAAAAAAAAAGCTCTAGACGCCTCTATAGTTCCAGCCCCATGTCTTCCTCATTTTTAGTACGTTTTCAGTGATTTAAAACCTGATGGGTGCGTCAAGTAGGAATTTACAAAACTTCTTTGTATCCCATAGGCAAAGATGCAACAATAAAAGATTTGAAGCTCGAAATCCTAACCTATTTTGATTCACCCAAAACCAAACACTGAACCCCCGTACACCAAACACCCAATATCTTCCTCATTCCTTTATCGAATGGAGCAATTTTTGCGGCGTTGGAAGCGCTAGGTGGAGGGCTACAAATGTTCTTACAGCTTCAGAAACAGAGAAACGATGTCTGAGGATTCGATCTCCTTTGAGTTCTTAACTCTTTGCTCACCGGCCTATCTATCTAGGTCGTAACGGTTGCAACAGATGCCCATGGCTGCACAAACCCTAATTCCTGCCACTCTTCTTCTCATTAGTAAGCTGAAACTTTCAGAGCCAAAAAGAGCAAAGATGGTCAAAAGCTAAAATCCATTACACGAAATTTCATGTGTGTTCTTTTTCTAAATCGGACTGAAACACTACTTTTAGGAGTGTGGACTATAAAGGGATTTTTTTTTTCATTACTAAATTTATTCAATTGGTGATTTTTTTTTTTTCAAAATGGATATGAGGATGTGTTTTTTATTATCATGTTGCCAAGTTTTGATTTTCTTTTTGAAAAATTGCAAGATTTCTCTATTGGGTTCTAGCATGTAGCCAAAAATGTGAAGGATGCATAAGATTTTTAACTTTCATATCCTGTTTGTAGTCACATTTGACTAAACTATGTTATGGATGGTTGCCACTTCAAGTACATTATAAAAATGAAAAAAAACATTGTTGGGCCATTGTTCCCTTTTGATTTTTTTTCAATGTTTTGATGTAAAAAGTTTGATGATTTTTTGGCCAAAACATTAGTTGAATTTACACTCAAAAATAAAAATTTCCCAACTTTTTGGTTACAAAAGCAACAAAATTTGTCCAAAAGGAAAAAAGCTCTCAATGATAGAAGGTCTAAGCCCACAATTGTCTAAACTTGCAATTAATGAATGGTTTGGTGTAGGAAGGCTAGCATGCCCTATTGTGGGTGAGAGTGAACCATCGCTGGAACTAGTACCTTTCTGAGAGGGACCTCTTTGTGGCTATATTTAACTCAGAAAATGTTAGATTTGAAATTAATGGACCCTTGTTTAGGCTTGCTTTAAACTAGGAATTGGGGGGGGGGAAATCTTGAGACCAATAATGAAAAATATTGACCAATTTTGGTTCCTTGTTTGATCTCAAGTTATCAATAAAATATTACACTTTTAAAACCATTTAGTTCATGTCTAAAACCATTTGAGGTCAAGAAGTAAGAATTATGACTCAAGGTATTATATGCTTTCATTCATTCTTTTTTGCTCATTATTTTTCTTAGGGTTGAACTTTAGAAATCAAACCACCATGCATGAACATAGTTGTAAAACATTCTTATAACTATTTTGTTTTTCATCATGATTTGGCATGTTATTATTATAATTGTAGCATTGCAAAAACTTACATTTCATCAACATTATGGGGGAAGGATGATGATGACAATTTTCATTATGAAAGTAAATGAAGCATCAAGAAAGACTTTTAAGTAACTAATGATGTTAATTCTAGTAACTTTCATTATTTGAGTGGTAGTGTAGCTCCATCATTGGGTAAGGCACATTCACACATATGACATCATGCATTCCAACTAAAACACGAGTAGCCATCACATTTTTTTTGATTAGGCAATCTTCAATAACAATTTTACAAATGTGATGAAATTTATGGAGTGGTTAAAATCACTTCTTTTATCATTGTGAAAAAAATTTGTGCAACTATTAAAATACACAAGTGAAACCTTTTATGATAGAAAGATTAAGAAGAAGTAGCATAAGATGACTATTAAATGAATTTGAGGCATTTCAAGGCATATCTTGCGTTTGGGGGTCACATCACCTATAGATCCATCTTCTTACTATTGTTAAAAATGTTTTTGTTCAACTTTACTACAAGTTGTGATTGACACAAGATGTAAGTTTTGGGACTATGAATTTAGATGCATTAATCACTACCATGATTAGACATTGTTTCAAAATTTGAACATTGATTACTTTCGACAAATATGTTCACATATTGGACTTGCATACAATCAAGTACTTGAATGGTTGTTTAAAACATTTTGGAGTTTTGAAAGGATGGTGGAGAATTATATCAAAGAGAATTGACATGCCATTATAAAATCTACTCAATCTATGATTAGAACTTGCATTTACCTTCATAACCTATGCATCATCAATGCAAATAGACATGGGCCAAGCAAAAAAGTTGATCAATTAATGCAAGAAGAAGCCAACCATCTCCTTGGACAATTTCAACATAAGAACAAATTCCATATGGCAAATCAAGGTATAAAAAAATGCATAGACTACAATATTTCAAAAGTGATTGTCAAGTAGAAGTTGCAGATGAAGAGAATGAGATAATTTTTGGAATTGAGAAATCAAAAGGGCACCAAAATAGAAGAAAGACACAAAAATCAAAATAAAAATATGTTAGAAATTGCACAAGCTCAAGAATTATTAGTCAACACATTTTATGAAACAAAATTAAAATGACAAGGTAAATTCCTCTTCCCAACTACATCATATGATTCAAAATCAAAGTAGATATCATGCCTATAATTTAGAAGTTTATCAATTTGGTGATCAACTCTTTTCAATAAAACATTGGTTTTCTTGAAAATATTCACCATGATAGTATTGTTTTCCACCATCTTAATGAATATACCAATTGCTTAATCATTAAAATCCTTTTTATCACTTTTATATGTAGATTGTAAAGTTGTCTCCAAAATTGGTTGTTTTTCCAACAATTCGGTGATGCTTTCATATTGAGATAATTTTGTGTCATTGGTAGATGTGATGACATGTTTCATTATGGTACCAATTTAATGCCATCCAATATCAATGAATTCATAGAACTTGGATTCATCTCTTTCTTCCCTTGATACACCATTTGCCAATTTGTCAATTCATATTGTTTAAAAATAATAATTTAAGAATTTGAATTCAATTTAATTCAATTTGAACTCAATTGAATTAAGTTGCATGCAACATCACAATTTCATTCAAATGGAACTTAATATTTACAAAATCAGCTCATTTTCTGGATTGTGAGATTCATAGCAAAAGTACAGTGCAATTTTACTTGGCCCCTTGAAAGTAACCAATGCTGGCAAATACTCATTTCTGCAAAGGTTGCTTGCAAGTTTTGCAAGACGTTTACACTGAGATATACTGAGGAAAGCTTTTGTTCTGGTTGCAACCTGTTATTGTTTATATATTCTTGGCACATGCATTGCAGAGAGATGAATCAATCATGGTGTCCAAAATGTGCGTGCTGCTGAAGAAATGCTATCTGAGCTTGCACATATTGTTTCCTTCCCTTAAACCCTTTCTCAGATGCAGCATCCATAATTTTCCACAATTTGGGACTTGTTTATTTTGTGTTTGAGTTGGATCAAAGAATCTCATTTGAGAAAAATGGGTTCAGGTGGCACATGTCAAATACTCTAACTTTCATAAAAGAGCAAATCTCTGTTTGTGTCAATTGTATGCTGCAATGCACACCAGCTGAACTGATGCTTGGTTTTGTTGCTGCTACAGATTTCAATTCTTGGAAATCCTCCAAGGTGCCATTATGGTCTTGAGAAGTGGCTTTAATATTTGTCCTTTTTAGCCCTGGCCTGATGCATGAACTGATATTCTTCTACTTGGCACTATCAAGGCCAACAGGGCAAGTGACAGCCTTCTTCATTACATGGAATTAGGAATATTGTAGTGGAAATTTCATCTCAAAGTCACAAAGCTTCTCTCTGTACCCATCACTCTAAACATATTTTTTTCAGCTCTTTCACTCTTCTACTCACCTCTGTGCTGACCAGGGACTGACTTACAATCCATATCAGAGTTTCAGCATTTTTGTCAGTGCTTTTCTGCCTGAAAATATTCTTCATAGAAGCTGATGAACAGTCTGCTATTAATCCAGCAACTGTGATGAAGTGCCATGAGTAACAAAAGCATCCAAAAACCTATTGCACTTAATGCAGGAGTGGAGTTTCTTCCATTTTGATCAATGATGGTATCATCTCTGCCAGGCGTATTTGCAAGCTCTGGTTTGATGGACTCTTGATTTTGCCTGAAGATTGCGAGGACCGAGAAGTTGAGAAAGCCCTGAATTTTGTGCCCACTGGTGAGATCTTTCTCCGGAAAGAGAAATTTGACAATCAGGGTGCTTTTATTTCACAGCAACTCGCACATCAATATCTCCAGCCCTTTCAGAAGGTATGTTCTTGCCTTGTGTTGGGGTATTCCATCTTTGATACTTTCCTCATAATCTAGTCCCAGAACATGAGCTGCACCTTGTCTGGGATATCCCACCCTTTTCAAAAACCACATTAAGCTGTTTTTTTTCATGCCAATTTCATGAGTTTCTTTGATAATCCAAGAAAGAAATGGCTGAATGAGCTTTTGCTGGCACAATTGTGCTTTGCTTGTTGGAGTGGTATTAGCAAGTTCTTTTCTTTACATTCATGGGCAGCTCAGGCTTTCCTACAGATTGCTGCATTGAGTTTCCGTTAGTGACACTGTTCTTGGAAACTGTTCATTTTCTGCAGCAATTGTTTTGACATTTTTCATGTCCTTGACATGGAGTTTGCCTCATCTAGCAATCTTATGACAACAACCATCACTGAGGCACACTATCTTGCTGCTCCCCAAACCTCTAGTAATTTTGGAGCCATTAGGATCATGTATTGTCTGGGTGCCTGGTCTACGTCTAATGATTTTTCTGGGGTCTGCAAGATAAGGAAAAGTATCCAGAAGCAGTCTTTCATGTACTTCACCATATCATGTTAGTGTGCATTTTGCCGTCTCAGTTCTGATTCAGTCCAAGTCTCTTCGGAATGTGCAAAATTGGGGTGGCTGACAAGAACAAATCTCTTTTGTCAACCCTGATGATCATTCCAAACAAAGAAACGGGAATGGCAGGTGATGATAGAGAATCATTAGTACCTAGCTTTGCATGTCTATATCACTCTAGCCCTACCGGACTGACATCTGTAGCAGCTATTAGAAGGATGAAAAATTAAAGGTTATGAATGTGGTGAAGGAAATCACAAAAATCCAAGCTACCCACACAAGGAGAAATCAGTGCTACCTGCCCATAGAGAGTCCACTCCACTGCAAAATGTATTTGGCATTGAGTTACAATAGCTGCCATTGAAGTTCGAAATTTAATAATCCCCAAAGAGGTCCCTCAAGAAAAAATATATTCCACACTGTCCAAGTGGCAAACTCAGGAATTGAATGCTGAAGAACAGTACTTACCTTTGTACAAATTGTTTAAAGTTTAAACCCTAGGAAGAGGCCAGAAACAACTCCAAGATCCTTTATCATCCATGAAGGAACAAAAAATACAACAGCATTGGCAAATTCCAAACAATGGAAAAGCTTGCTGAGAGAAAAAAACCTTTAACCCCTGAACCACTTAACATGGAACTCTACAGCACTTTTTTTTTTCCTCTTGCGTTTCATTTTGCAAAAAGGTTGCAAAGGAAAGAGCCCTGCAATATGAAAAGCTTGCAATGATATTACAAATTCATGCCCAGATGATAAGGACCCACCAAAACTAAAACAAATTTGCACTTGCATGAATAACACCTGACAATGAAATGTTGCATTCACCATTTGCTCCACAACTTTGAACATATAGAATTCCCCTGAATATTCTTTAGCTTGCATAGATCTGGATTGCAACAGCAACCAGCAAGACATTATAAATCAGTCATGTGCTCTGATCTCATGGCAGACACTACCAAAGTTGGAGGGACTTTCAGAGCTGGAGGAGTGCAACCATATAGACCTGTTGATGAGATCAATGGAGTTTACATCAGTACAGAAGACAACATTTGGTAGGAGGGACCTGGTTGAAGATTCACACATACACACATTCACACACACATCTATGAAATTGTAAAGTAATCCCCACAACAACAATTTGAAGGTAACATGACAATGAGTGCAGTCATAACCTTATGAGAGACACTCACAAAGTGTCAGACCATCAATCACCTTCGTCATAGCAGTGACAAGTTGCCATAACTACCCAGTGACTTCATCAGCTCCTGACAATGGGTTAGATCAGTATGAATAAATCCACCCAAAATTTTGGGCATACCATTATACACGATCTGTGTCCTGAGTTTCTATTGCATTTCTAGAAGCAATCAGAAGACTCAGATATGATGTTGGCTTGCACTCAAAGAAACATAGCTAATAAAAAAACTCAGTAGTGTCCTCATTCAAGCTGGAGCAAGCTTGTGAGCATAAGCTGCATTTTAGGTTATCCTTGTACAAGCAAGCATCTATGCCAAAGGCATAGAGAGGCCTATACACATACATGTGGAGAGAGAGAGAGTGGAAGAGAATCACCTGTTTATTTCTTCTTTTTCTTCTTCTTGTCTGCTCCAAGAGGTTCACCACAAGGCTCCAGCTTCTGCTCAACCTTACACTCAAAGGGCATCATGCGCGTCTCCCAGAATGTGTCCTGAGTGATGTAGGTGGTGTGCACACGGCCCACGATGTTGAACATCAGGGTGGTGTTCTCAAGGTCCTTAGGGTATCGCCATGCCAGTGTATCACTGTACTCTGAGGCTGTGAATTGGACACCCCCATTGCTCCCAAAGGGCAGCACCAGCAGTGGATTCAATGGCACCCTCTTCCCGAACTGCCAGATTGATCTCTTCACCTCTCCAATCATGGGGTTGAGACGATCAAAGCCAGAGCCACGAAGGTTTGCCAATGTCCATGTAAAGCTGCCACCTCTGTCACCTTCCTCTGGGAGTTGTTCCATTTGCCAAGGCTTCCCTTCGATTTTTGACATGGTTGCCTTCCCAGCTGTAAGGCTCAATCCTCCTGCCGGTGCAGCTTTGATGTTTGCACGAACACCCACACGGACCTGCTCTGTCACCCCAACCTTTACAGAAGTGTTTTGTGAGGAGCCTGTCATGGTGACGGAGGTTAACCCAGCATTGACAGGAACAATAGAGAGGTAGACTCTTGAAGGGAAGTGGCCTGTTCGTTTCTCTTCCCAGACTGAGTTGTCAACCGTGACACGCACATGGTTGATGCCCACCATTAGCTCAATGAAATTTTGCTGAATGTCCACAGACATTCGGAACTGGACATTGAGTTTGGCAACCTGAGGAATCAAAGGCTGGACATAAGAATAGCGCCGCAGGCTCTGCCTCAGCTTCTCGCTGTCATCCTGATATGAGCCCTCCATGTCCATGAGGAGCACAGGCACATCCATGAGAATCTCCCAGAGTCCGAAGTGGGACCGTGCTTCACAGTGCCACAAAGACTCAACACTATCACTGACTGCATTTTTCTTCCGAGGCAAGCTGCTGTTAACCTTCCCTTTTTCACTTGAACGCCAAAGAATATACAGAATCTTATCACGGCCCTGTTTTGCTAACACCTTCATTGTCAGTTTCATGAAGTCATCATCAATCTGAGCTCTCACCCTCATGAGCTCTTGGACACGGGGATTCTCAAATCCAACTGCAGTGCTCTTAGCTTCATTTGCCATCACATTGTGCTCATCACGCCGCAGCAGAAGCTCACGGAAGATGGACACATGGGCACTGCCACCTGCAATGATGAGCAAGCGCCAGATGAAGTAGATGTGGTAACATAGCCTGGTGGCAGTATGGATTGCTTCTTGGTCAGTCCTTGTGCCTCGGAGCTCCAGCTTCTCAGCCTGCAGCTTCAATTCTGCTGCAGGCAAAAGGTTCTTGAACCCTAAGATCAACTTCTGCCAGTCCTTTGTCAGGTTCACCTTCACAAAGGGGTAGCCATCATCCTTGCTTTTCACAAGCTCGTAGCCCATCAATGCCATGTTTGAAATATTGAGTGGCTTCATAAGCTCTTGCACAATCTCTAATGATCCTATCTCCATTGCTTTGAGGACTGAAAAAGCCAGAAACCGAGGCATGAGCTCACTCATAGTAAGCTCAGCTAACCCCTTCCTCAAGATCTTGACAACATACAAGTTGCTTCCTTCCACTGCTTTCACAAGAGCATGCCCCACTACATGGCCATCCTCAGGAGCTTGAATCTTGAGAATCTCTACCATTCGTCTCTGTCCTCGCTGATAAACTGTTTTCAAAAGCCTGTCATTTGTAGACAACTCTGCTGCATCTTGCCAGAGGGGTTTCAAGCTCGGAGACTTAATTTCAATGCCTGCAAAGTTGAGAACCTCACTCACATCTGCATCATCGCCTGACTTTGCTGCCCCTCGCTCTGATTCTCGCAGTGCTTGGGCCAAGCTTGAGCTGCCAGGCCTAGACAACTCCATCCCTACTACTTGCTGCAGCTCGTGTGGGACACAGCTGATGCCTCACTCATGTACTTTTTATCTACTACAACAAAGCTCAAACAAATCTCCTCCTCCAGAGAGCTTCAACTTCACACGTGTGTGCAATTGTTGGAACCTAACCTTTCTTCTTGCAAGTTTCTTCTTTGTCACAAAACCCTCTCCAGCACCAAAAGCAACCCTACTTATGTAACAAGCACACAAAGAAACAGGCGATCAATTTCAAAACATCGAAGCTCAAGGAACCTAGTCCAAAAATGGTAGTTGTGAAGAAAAATTCAGCCTTAAGAATTCAATGGAGCCTACAATTTCCAACACAAATCATGAAGATCACTTGCCAAAGAAGATCAGAAGGTGATGATGGTCTGTTATATGGATGGCTAGACAAGAAGAGCAGAAGTTTGTTTCTAGAAAAGAGTGGTCAAGTTGCCCCTTTGCTTTCCTTAAATACTAAGCCTCTCTCTGTCTCTCTGTCGCTGTCTCTCTCTGAGTTCATATGGACAGCTCAACGCAATCTTTTACAGAGACTCTCTGAATCTCATTAGAGTTGGAAAGCTTGCAGAGTCCAGTGCAAACATATATGCAAATTTTTAGACCCTAAGCAAACAACAACTGGTGCACAAAACAACTTTCTGGTAGAAAGATAGATGCTCCACTCCCAAGCACAAAACTTACTTATTCTTTCCACATCCAAAACTCTTACACATGCAAAAAACAAACACAAACCCAAGCACACAAGATCAAAGGAATGGCGAAGCAAACACGATTACTTCTTTCTTTCCACAACCAAAACTCTTACATATTCAAGGAAAAAAAAAAAACACAAACCCAAGCACATAAGATCAAAGGAATGGCGTAGCAAGCAAACCTTCAGTTGAAAACCTCTTGTCTCTTCTTCGACTAGTCCTAGTTGCACGTGGAAAAGACCAAAGCAGTCCAGACACACTCCTTTGCCTCACCGTGTTGTGCTGCTGCTGCCGCTGCACTTCATTCCCGAACACAAAAACCGGAGCACCAAACACACCACCGAGTAGCAAACCTCTCCTTGACTTCGTCATATCATATCACAAGCATAAATAGAAACACTCCAGATATCACTACACCAGATACAACCTCTCCGCACCACTTGCAACCAAAACACAAGTCTTTGGGTCGCGAATCAAAACTACCGCGTGGGTCTTGAATTTGTGTGGAGTCGATTGCAATTCCAACTCGATTTCTGTAGGAGTTCCTTCACAATATTATCATAAAAACATTTCCTACTTGTTTTACGTACATCCGGATCATTATTTTTGTTTTTGGGCGGTTTGTTTGTTTGTTTTTTTTGCTTTGTCGCCAAAGTGGGAATCGTTCCACAGGAAGAATATGTAGAAAAAGTGAGGATCGTCATCCCTGAGAAGATTTAGCCACATTTGTCTATAAACCAGATATGAAGTACAAATCTTGAATCATATTTCTATACTTTTGGTGGTAACAAACTGAAAATCAAAACTTGGGCTTCACATTGCTTCACACTACTGGTGACAATCAACTTTTTTTTGTTTTTTTTTGGCCCTTTTTCTTACGTTCACATGTATGGTTTCTTCTAATAGTTCATCATTATTTATGCCAATCTCAAATTTAATTTAAATTAATATAAATATCATGGACTATGAAAAGACACATGTTAAAAAAAAAAATTTCATATTCATGTTGGAGGGTGAATGAACTAGTTATTAAAAAAGTTAGTAGAAGAAAAGATAATTATTAGAAAAGGAGTGAGATAGTAGTTCACTTGAAAAAAAAAGAGAGGCGTGTATGAATTGCCTCTGAAATTGTCTAGGAAGGATCATATCATAAAACTTGTTTTAAAAATTAAATCAAGGATGACCTTATGATAGATTTGAAAAAAATGACCCACATATCAATTCTTTGAAATTTCTCGTCATAGAAATATAAAACATCTGATTTTTTTTTAATTAATTGAAAACCTCCAAAGTCAGTTCATTTTCGATTTTTTAATTTTTAATTTTGATTTTTGAGCAAAATTTCACCAATAGTAAAGAGGCTGAACAGTCTTTTACGTTTTGCTGCTTTCCCCTCCTTTTCTTCCGCCACCTTTTTGGTGGAATCTCGTGAAACTCGGTGGTGGGCCCTAGAATCGTCTGTCATGTGTGATTCCTGGGCGGAATCTTCTTTGGGTTGACTGCTATCAATTCCAGAAATGGATTCACCTTTTTTCCCTCTTTCGGCAGTACAGGAACGCGTACAACTTTTTTTTTCAACGTTGACTGGATTGTACGTTGTACCAACCCACCTGAACTTTAAATATAATTATTTTTAATGCTAACAAAGTCGCCGCCATAAAAATTTCCCCTCACCCCGCATTCCCCCCACCCTCATAGTTCATGCCCCTGCTATTATTAGCCTAAGTTGTAATTTTGTTGGGGGAAAATATTGTGAAAAATATTTTCAAAAAATATTATTCTGTTGGAAACTCCCTATTTTTTGACAAAAAAATTGCCCAAAAAAATAAAATCGCCACAATTTCCTACAATATGAAATGGTGACTCAAATTTTGTACTCTCATATTTTTAATATTGCCAAATTTGGCTACATATACTTATGGACTATCGCCACTTGTGCAACATCATGGAATTTTTTTAAAAAACCACAGAGCCTTAGCTAACAATGGTCATGAACACAATTCTGTATAGCCAATGAGATGAGGCAGCATAGAACTAAAAGGCCCATTTTGGGTGGATTTGTAATTTTTGTGGGTTTTGTTGTTCCCAACGTATTCCCACCAAATTCCCAATGGTTCTTCAAGATATTCTCATTATATTGTCACCAAGTTCTCAATGGTTCTTCCTGATGTTCTCATTATGTTCTCACCAAGTTCTCAATGGTTCTTCCTGATGTTCTCAATGTGTTTCCACTAGTGTTTTGACTGGTTCCCTAGTTTCAGGGGTTCTAGGGGGGTTTTGGGGGGGACCTGTAAATTATGGTTCCTTACATTTTTTAATGGACTGGTCCTGGTTTGGTTCCAGTTCCTTTTTATTTCAATATGGGACTTGGCTATGGTTTTTGAAAAATTTCAATGATTAAATAACTTCGGGTTAGATTGTTTAAACTGATTCTGCTGGGTAACTTTTGGCAAACATCCAAAATATCAAAATGGACAAGGCCTAAAAAAAAAAAACAATGATCACAAGTTGAGTACACAACTTACGTAAAATCAATGCCAAGAGTTTGAAGAGGCACCCAAAATAAAGCTTGAAGTCAAGTTTCAATGGTGTCTTGTTTCTTGAGTGTGAATATTTTCAAACAAAACTTGAAGTTGGGAAAACAAAACTCATGGCGTGTTTTTGAACACCAAAGTTTAAAGAAATGAAAAATGTGAAAAAAAAGTCACAAAGAAGCTTAAGCTTTAAAAAAAGCTTAAAAATAAAGCTTTATCTTCTTAAAAAAGCCAAAACTCCTTAAACCTTAAAACTAGAACTGAATTTTAAATGCTTTTTTAATTTGGTTCTAGTCCTCAAATGACTTTGGAATTGGACCTCAAGTCTGGTGGTGATTACTTGCAATGCCATAACCAGAGGTGGTTCCAATCCACTTCCATAATCAATCCCCCTTCTCTGGTTCCCGTTTCATAAAATGAGATCCAACTTGAACAAAATCAAGCTCGGACAACCAAGTTCACCTGGGTAACCTGCCAAGACTGGTTTCCACCAAGTTCTGGATCATTCATCATGATGTTCATATTACATTCCCACAAAGTTCTCAATGATTCTTTGTAATATTCTGAATGCCTCTCCTAAGTTATGCCCTTTATGATGGTACCTTATTCCATATCCTTTGCCTCCTCATAACCTATAGGTATATAGTTAGATAAAAGGGAACCTAAAACTTTGAGTGGCGTCACAACCAGTCCATGTGAGTCACACATAATCCATTTGAAATTTTTCCCTTGGCATTAGGGAGGGAAAAAGGGGTGCCGAATACATTACCCTAGTACCTTGGCCAATTCGACACTAATTATATTATTTAAAGAATTTTTAAAAATTTTAAAATTATTTTTTACAAATAATAAAATATTGTGAAGGATAATAGTGAATATTTAAGAATATTCCATTTGTTGAAATGAAAATTTCAAAATTAATTAATTGCTAGATGGGCATGTGTTGAAATGGCCAAGGTCCAGCTTTTTTTAGTGTTTAGGGTGGTGACCAGTGTGTTTTTTTCTTTTTTTTGTGAATTTTTGCAACCTACTGACAAAAAAAAAAAAAAAGGTTGGGAAATACAACAAAGGGATTTTTGAAATTTAAAAAAAAAAAATTTGACAATTTTTGACCGAAAAAACTTAAAAGTCGCCAGATATAAAAAGT
>Ga0116227_10008565_pt1 | contig 19192 bp, 17 predicted proteins | sample S1TSphgellanicum_FD_89693 | JGI IMG/M metagenome (GOLD analysis project Ga0116227, IMG submission 89693) | Host-associated microbial communities from peat moss isolated from Minnesota, USA - S1T2_Fb - Sphagnum magellanicum MG | ecosystem: Host-associated > Plants > Peat moss > Unclassified... | reverse complement strand
CGGTTTCAACCAGGCGCATGAGGTGCCCAATCTGTTCATCACCGATGGCGCGGCCATGACCTCGAGCGGTTGTCAGAACCCCTCGCTGACCTATATGGCGATGTCGGCGCGGGCGGCCTATCACGCGACGGAATTCATGAAGGCGGGCACCATTTGATCGCCGTCTGACGGCAAGCATCGTGCGAAAAAGTGGGAACCGGTTTTTCGCGACAACGATGCGACAACAAGAAGACGCAAGGAAAACAGCTTGGTTACCATCCGTGACATTGCCAAACGGGCCGGCGTTTCCGTCGCCACGGTCTCGCGCACCCTGCGCGAGCCCGAGGCGGTGCGTCCCGTGCGGCGTGAGCGGGTGCAGGCGGCGATCGATGAGATGAATTACACGCCTGACGCCATTGCGCGTCAGTTGCGGCGGCGCAGCAATGAGACGATCATCGTCATCGTGCCCGAAATCGCCAACCCCTTCTTCTCCGGCATCGTGCAAGCCATTGAAAATGTGGCGCATGATCTGGGCTATCGCGTGCTGATCGGGGAAACCCAGGGCAAGCAGGAGCGGCTGGATTACTATGCCGACATGGTCCAGACCCGCGTCGCCGACGGGCTGGTGCTGCTCGGCTCGCTGATGCCGCGCATCGTCACCAATGCCCTGGAAAACGGCAGCAGAGAGTCGCCGATCCCGATGGTGCTGGCCTGCGAGCATTTCGACGCGCTGGACTGCCCCAAGGTGGTGATCGACAACATCGCCGCCGCGCATCTGGCGGTCAGCCATCTGATCGAGAGCGGGCGGCGGCGCATCGCCACCATCACCGGACCGCTGGACAATCCGCTGACCGTGGACCGTCTGCAGGGCTATCGCGACGCGCTGGAGCAGGCCGGGCTGGCCTTCCGCGAGGATTGGGTGGCGCCGGGCGATTTCTCGATTGAATCGGGCTATGCCGCGATGCGCTACCTGCTGGAAAGCGGGCAGATGTTCGATGGTCTGTTCTGCGCCGGTGACGAAATGGCCGTGGGCGCGATGCATGCCATCCGCGAGGCGGGGCTGGTGATTCCGCGCGCCATTGCGGTGGTGGGCTTCGACGATCTGCGCTTCGGGGCCTTTGCTGCGCCGCCGCTGACCACCATCCGCCAGCCCGCCAATGAGCTGGGGGAGACCGCCATGCGCATGATGGATGCGGTGCTTCACAAACGCCCGCTCGATCAGCTCAAGGTGGTGTTGCCGCATGCGCTGGTGATGCGTGGTTCCACGGAGGTGAGTTGAGCGAAAGTCTTACTTGCACCGGGCGCAAGCTCTGGTTATGGTCTGTAACAAGGTGATACCGATTGCAAAGGCAGCGGGCGCCAGGAGGAGGGCAAGAAAGATGCGGCAGTGCCGCTTTTTATAAAATTTAAATTGTAATCGGTACCATTTTTCTCCGATCGACCGGTCGATACAGGCAGGCGGGGGGAGGGAAGGCGTGTGGCCGAGGGTATGGGCCCCTCTGTCTTGCGCTCATTTGGTATCGTTTTCAAAAAAGCAGGCATCCACCGGGCATCATCCATGATCGCCCGCAACGGGGGAGGCTTGCTCACGCGACAACAAGAGAGGGGAATACCATGATGAACACGAATCCCAGGCCGGGAATCTCCCGCCTGTCCATGATGGCTGCCGTGCTGATGGCGGGCACCATGCTGGGCCAGACCGCCATGGCGCAAACCGCGCCGCAGGCCGAAAAGGCCGCCGAGCCGATCAAGGCCGAGAATGGCGACATCGTCGTCACCGCCACCCGCTTCGAAACGCTGGCTTCCAAGACGCCGATCGCGCTGACCGCCGTCAGCGGCGAAGGTCTGCGCACAGCCGGCATCACCAACCCCACCGCTCTGGGCGACCAGGTCCCCAGCGTGATGATCAACCGCAACAACGGTCTGCAGATCACCATCCGCGGCGTGACCAGTGCCGATGGCACCGAAAAGGGCGATCCCAGCGCCGCCTTCATGGCCGATGGCGTTTACATCGCCCGCCAGCAGGCGCAGGAAGTCAGCTTCTTCGACATCAGCCGCGTGGAAGTGCTGCGCGGGCCTCAGGGCACGCTCTATGGCCGCAACACCACGGCGGGCGCGGTCAATGTCATCACCAACCGGCCCGATCTGAGCAAGTTCTCGGGTTCGGTCGACACGTCCTATGGCAATTACAACAACACCCAGACCACCGCGATCCTCAACACGCCGGTCAACGAGAATCTGGGCCTGCGCTTCGGCGTCAACTATGACCACCGCGACAGCTTCCTGAAGTCCGGGCCGAACCTCAACGCCAACCTCAACCCCTTCAAGGACAACATTTCGGCGCGCATGACCGCGCTGCTCAAGTTCGACCGGGGCGAGCTGCTGATCCGCGGCGACTATTCGCATATGGGCGGCATCAGCACCAACACGCTGGGCACCGGCAATTTCTATTCGAACTACACCACCAACACCGTCAACCCGACCTACATCGCCAATGGCGTGAGCAACGACAAGCTGCTGACCCTGCTGCCGACCACGGCGGACGGCCTCTATCGCCTCGACCGCGCCGCCAATCTGCGCCGCGACAACGCCACCTATGGCGTGATGGGCGAGTTCAAATATGATCTGGGCTTCGTCACGCTGAACTATGTCGGCTCCTACCGCGAGTTCAAGCGCCACGAGGGCAATTACAGCTATTACGCCAATGGCCTGTCGCCCAATCAGTTCGACGGCTGGTACTGGCAGAACAGCCAGGAGCTGCGCCTCTCGACCAACAGTGACGGTCCGCTGCGCGCTCAGGCCGGTGTCTATTACTTCAAGGAACGCGGCTCGATCGCGCTGCAGATCTTCGACCGCGTGATCAATGGCGCGCGCACCAATCCGGGCGATGCGGGCTACATCTTCGCCTTCCCGCAGAGCTATGTGATGTCGAGCAGCCTGGCCGGCTTCGGTCAGGTCACCTATTCGCCCGCGCAGAATGTGCATATCACCGGCGGCATCCGCTACACCGCCGACCAGAAGGCGCGCACCGGCTACACCGTCACCTGCGCCTATGATCTGAACTGCGCGGCGCCGGGCGACGTCAAGACGCCCAACATCGCCGACCGCAGCTATCAGAAGACCACCTGGAAGATCGGCGTCGACTATGAAGTCACGCCCTCGACCATGCTCTATGGCACGGTATCGACCGGCTATAAGGCGGGCGGCTTCAACGATGGCTGCGAAGCGGGCACGGGCACGGGCTGCACCCTGCCGGCCAGCACGCTCTACTATCAGCCCGAAACGCTGACGGCCTATGAAATTGGCACCAAGACCGCCCTGTTCGACCGGCGCCTGCGCCTGAACCTGTCGGCCTTCCACTATGATTACAAGAATCTGCAGCTCACGCAGGTCGGCCCCTATTGCGCGGGCGGCACGCAGTGCACGCAGACCACCAACGCCGCATCGGCCAAGATCGACGGCATCGAGGCGGAGGCCAATTTCGCCGCCACCCCGCATGACAAGATCGATTTCTCGCTGTCTTATCTGAATGCGCGTTACGGCACCTTCCTGCCCAATGCCGCGACCTATCCCACGCTCAACTTCCAGGGCCTGAAGCTGGATCGCAGCCCGACCATCACGCTGATGGGCGGTGTGACGCACACCTTCCCGATGGCCAATGGCGGCGAGCTGGTGGCGGGCGTGCGCTCGCGTTACTCCAGCAGCTACAAGATGATTGCGCTGACCATCTATGGCCAGTTCAACCAGCCTTCCTACACCCAGACCGAAGCGACCCTGACCTACAATGCGCCCGAAAAGCGCTATTACGTGCAGGGCTTCGTCAAGAATCTGGAGAACACGCTGCTGGTCACCGCCGTGGGCGGCGGCGCCAATGGTACGCTTCAGGTCTCCGACCCGCGCACCTATGGTGTCCGCGCTGGCGTGAAGTTCTGATCGAACTCGTCTAGACCACACTGCCGGGCGTCACCTGAAATATGGTGACGCCCCTTTTTGTTTTACTTCAAAATCACCAGCGCCGAGGGTGCATCCACCGGCAGTGTCTGCACCAGCTCGCCGATCACGCCGCTTGCCGTGTCACGGCGGAACACCTTCACGCCATGGCTGGTCTGATTGGCGACCAGCACGAAACGCCCGTCAGGCGAGAATGTGAACTCGCGCGGCTGCGTCCCTTCGACCGAGCGGCGGTCGATCTGCCGCAGCGAGCCATCCTGCGGCGAGACCTCAAAGCTCACCAGATGATTGTCCGTCCCGCGATTGACCACGGTGAGGAAACGGCCATCGGGGGAGAGGTGCAGCGCCCCGGCGCCCTGCTGCCCGGTAAAACCGGCAGGGGCCAGCGGCAGCACCTGACGCAGGCTCAGCCGCCCGTCGGCATAGTCGAGCAGTGCGACGGCGCCGGTCATCTCCAGCGTCAGATAAGCATGGTGCCCATCGGGCCCGAACACCAGATGACGCGGCCCCGAGCCCGGCGGCAGGTCGAGCCAGGGCTGCTCCTTCACCGCGGTCAGCGGCGCTTCGGGATGGGCGGGGTCATAGCGATAGGCATAGATCCGGTCGGCCCCCAGATCCTGTGCGAAGAGCGTGCGCCCATCGGGCGAGGAGACCGCAGAATGGACATGCGGCCCGGCCTGCCGCGCGGCATTGACCAGGCTGGCGCGGTGGGTCTTGATCTGGGTGACGGGGCGCAGCCTGCCATCGGGCGCGACGGGCAACACCGCCAGCGTGCCGCCCGGATCGGTGGCGCCCGAATAATTGGCCACGAAGAGGAAGCGTCCATCCTTGCTCAGGCTGGCATGGGTGGGCTCGTTGCCCAGCGAGGGCGTGCGGTTGAGGAAGGTCAGCCGCCCGCTCGCCTTGTCGAGCCGCCAGGCCGAGACGCGCCCGATGGGGTCATGCTGCCCCGGGCCGTTCTCATCGACGGCATAGACGAAGCGCTGATCGGCCGAGACCACCAGCCATGAGGGGTTCTCAGCCTGCGTCACCTGCGCGGGGGTGGCGGCGATGTGGCCGGTGTGCGGATCGAAGCGATAGAGGTAGATGCCCTTGCTCTGCCCGGCGGTGTAGGTGCCGACCAGCAGCGGCAGCGTGCCGGTCGGCGCTGGTTGGGGGCTGGCGGACAGGGCGGGGCTGGCGATCAGCGTGCAGGCGATAAGCCCGGCAAGAGACTTGAGCATCATGCAATGAGGTCCGGAATGGGAGGGGGAGCAAAGGCCGATGACGAAAAATCCTAGAGGCCTGTTGTAAATTTGTCCATCTGGCCACGGGCGGCGGCAGGGCATTTCGTAAATAGCGCTTCACCATGGAAAGATTTGATCCATAGCGATTTTTTGAGTCTCTACGGAAATTTGCGGGGGTGAAGAGGCGCGGCTGTCACAGTATCGATCGGTCCTGTTCGGGTTCTTTTCGAAATACTTGCAGTATCACCATGAAACCAATATGATTCTCCTGCGTTTGAAAAGACATGGGGAGGCTCTCATGCCTGATCGTAAAATACCAAGAGCGGCGGAGATCCATTCGTCTGTAACTTTGTATCATGATGCCGCGCCTCGCCTTTCGGGCAAATGCGCTGGTGTTCGTGGCAAGGGACTGGGGCAGGTCTTTTCGGTCGGTCTTGGCGAGGATGCCGCCCTGCGGCATTACCGTAACTTCCGGGGATAGGCGCAAGGCGCCGCTGGCACTTTGCTTTTACAACTGACATGACCTGCGCCCGATAAGGCGGCGATGCTCTGCGGCCGGATGCCATCCTTTCGTAAGGTGCGCCGGTGACGGGCGTTTGCGGGCGATGGTTCGGCAACGGGGCCACAGAGGCAGAACGACATATGGGTTCGCGCATATCTCCCGGTTCCGGTCGATTTGACAGGCCGGTGCTGTTTATGAAGGTCGGTGATCCGCAGCCCGGCGCCGACACGCTGTCGCGGGAGCCCACGCTGGGGCAGGCCATCGCCCATGTGATGCAGCAGCCAAGCGACGATCACTGGCTGTTCGACATTGTCACCGAGGAAGGGCTGATCACCTTCACCCATATGCGCGACATCGCCGACAGCGAGGCCTATGTTATCTGGCAGGCCGGGCAGACCGCCTGAGGCTCAATCCGCCGGCGTTTCGATCACGCGGGCGGGCACGCCCATCACCGTCACGCCCTCCGGCACATCGCGCGTGACCACCGCCCCCGCACCGACCACGGCCCCGTCGCCAAGGCGCAAGCCCGGCAGCACCGTGGCATTCATCCCCACAAACACCGCCGCCCCGGCCTGCACCGCGCCGCCGAAACGCGCGCCGGGGCAGATGTTGGCGTAATCGCCGAGCTGGCCGTCATGGTCGACGCTGCTGGCATGGTTGAGGATGACGCCGCGCCCCAGCACCGCGCGCGGCCCCAGAATGGCGCCTGCCAGCAAGGCGCAGCCATCCCCGATGCGCGCGCTGGGCGAAAGGATGGCAGCGGGATGCACCACGCATTGCAGCACAGCGCCTTGCGCCAGCAGCGCCGCGCTCCATGTCCGGCGCAGCGCATTGGCCCCGCAGGCGACATGGAAGCGGTGGCCTTGCGCGATGCATGCCCCCGCCATGTCCTCCAGCCTGCCGAGCCATGGCGCATCGAGCGAAGGCGGCGCCTCCGGCCCCAAAGTGGCAAAGCCCAGCACCTCCAGCCCCGAAAGCCGCGCTGCCTCAAGCACCACGGCGGCATGTTGGCCGCTGGCTCCGGCGAGGATGATCAGCGCCATCGGTGGCCGGGCCCGGTCAGCGTACTACCACTTTGCTGAACTGCATCACCGGGGTGATGTCGGTGTAATTGGCCAGATCGCCGGTAATCTCCTCGGCATGCGGGGCGAAAGCGGCCTGAAAACTCTCCAGCGAGTCGCTGAAGATATGGCACAGCGCCACGAAAGGCGCGTCGGCCAGCCCTTCGTCGATCTCGTAGCCCAGACAGGCCGCGCCCAGCCTGGCCTGCACCATCGGCAGATGGCTGTCGCGGTAATAGGCGTGGTCGAAGCGGGCGCCCTGGGTGGCGGGATAGAGGACAGTCATCCTGATCATGACACGGAACCTTTCGCTGATGCCTGCCGCGGGAAGAGGTGCGGGGCCGGCAAAGTCGCTGCTACTTTGGGTCGAAAACCACTCAGGGCAAGGCGGAAATATCGATCTGCGCGCCCATCTTCACCCGGTCCAGCGCGATCAGCGAGCGGAAGCTGGCCACGGCGTCATTCTGCGAGAACAGCCGCCGCGTGATGGCTTCATAGGCGATCATGTCCGGCGCGACGATCACCAGAATGAAGCTGATGCCGCCGGTCACGTAATAGCATTGCTGCACCTCGGGCGCCTGCTGGAACAGCGCCTTGGCCGCGTCGACCGTCTCCAGCCGCTCGCTGGTCAAGGTGACCTCGACGATGGAGGTGATGGTCATCCCCAGCGCGCGCGTGTCGAGGATGGCGACATTGGCGGCGATCACCCCGGCGCTTTCCATCGCCGCGATCCGGCGCTGCACGGCGGCGGTCGAGAGATTCACCGCCTCGGCGATGGTGCGCTGGGGCGTGCGGTTGTCGCGCTGCAGGATCTGCAGGATCGCGCGGTCGAACCGGTCGAGGTCGCGCCGCTTGCTGGGAGGGTTTTGGGCCATCGGCGAGTTTTTGTTGCATTTCGCCCGCCAATCAAGAGCGCAAATCTCGCCATGGCGATGATATGTCTTGCAAGGCGCCCACCAAAGGCGGGCCTTCATCAAGGACAAGATCGTGACCACCGCCCCCGCCGCAATTCCCGCAGGTCCGAACCGCACGCAGCTGGGCGTGGCCTGCGGCATGGGGGCGGGGGCGCTGTGGGGGCTGGTGTTTCTGGCGCCCGAGCTGGTGCGCAGCTTCACCCCGCTGCAGCTCGCGATCGGGCGTTATCTGGCCTATGGGCTGATCGCGCTGCTGCTGATCGCGCCGCGCTGGCGGGCGGTGGTGGGCGCGGTGCGCCCGCGTGAGTGGCTGTCGCTGGTCTGGCTCTCGCTGACGGGCAACACGCTGTATTATGTGCTGCTTTCGGCGGGCATTCAGCAGGGGGGCATCGCCATGACCTCGCTGGTGATCGGCTTTCTGCCGGTGGCGGTGACGATCATCGGCAGCCGCGAGTCCGACGCGGTGCCGCTGCGGCGCCTGCTGCCCTCGCTGCTGCTCTGCGCGGGCGGGGCGCTGTGCATCGGCTGGCAGGCTTTGGGCGGGGCATCCTCCGCACCCTTTGGCGCGCGGGTGACCGGGTTGCTCTGTGCCATCGGCGCGCTGGTGTCATGGACGACCTTTGCGGTGGGCAACAGCCGTTGCCTGGCGCGGCTCGACCATGTTTCCGCGCATGACTGGAGCCTGCTGAACGGCATGGTGACGGGCGCTCAGGCCGTGCTGCTGATCCCGGTGAGCCTGTTGTTCGAGCCTTTGCAGCACAGTGTCGGGGAATGGTCGCGGCTGGGGGCGGTGTCGCTCGGGGTGGCGGTGCTGGCCTCGATCATGGGCAATGCGCTGTGGAACCGGATGAGCCGCCTGCTGCCGCTGACTCTGGTGGGGCAGATGATCCTGTTCGAGACGCTGTTTGCACTCATCTACGGTTTTATCTGGGAGCAGCGCCTGCCCACCATGCTGGAAAGCGCCGCCTTCCTGCTGGTGGTGCTGAGCGTGACAAGCTGCATCGCGGCGCATCGCGGGCGGGGCGCTCACGCCTGACCAACCGGTCGTCGCAAAAGGCGTGCTGGCCCATGGCGCCTGTGCTCCGGCCCCGGTAAGGTACGGATATGACGGGACATCACACCAGCGCGTCGCGCCAACGCGCAAGATCCGCCGCTGCCCTGCTGGGCGCCCTGCTGCTTTCGGCCTGCGGTGGGGGTGTGCATTATCGCGCGGTCAGCGATGTGCCGGTGCGCGTCGGGCGGCCCTATGTGGTGCGCGGCGCGACCTATGTGCCCGCCGCCGATCCCGCCTATGACCGGCTGGGCTATGCCAGCTGGTACGGTCCGGAATCGGGATCGCAGACCGCCAATGGCGAGCGTTTCCGCCCCAATGGCATTAGCGCGGCGCACACCACCCTGCCGCTGCCCAGCTACGTCGAGGTGACCGCGCTGGAGACCGGGCGGGTGATCGTGGTGCGGGTCAATGATCGCGGGCCTTTCACCCGCAACGGGCGGCTGATCGACCTGTCGCGCGGCGCGGCGCGGTTGCTGGGCGTGCATCAGACCGGGGTGGCGCCGGTGCGGATCCGGGTGGTCAACCCTTCCGAGGCGGATCGGCGGCGGCTGCGCGATGGGCAGGCGGCCTCGCCCCGGCCCAGCGTTTCAGGCAGGGCGCTGGCCGATCTGCGGGCGCAACTGGCGCAGGCGGGAGCGGGCAGCACGGTGGTCGCGCCGTAAATTGAATACATCGATGCTGTTGCAAATCAATCGCAACAGAGATAGGGCGCCCCTGAAACGTCGGAACAGCCGACATGGGGGGTCCATCCATGCTTCTTCTCGCTGCGGCCGCTGCCGCCGTTGCCACCACCACGCCCGCCGCGCCGCAGTCCACCAGCGATGATTCGCGGGTCGAGCGCAGCCTCGACGACCAGATCGTCGTCACCGGCAAGCATGAGGCGCCCTTCCGCGCCGAGGTGGTGCAGGTCGGCGCCTTCCGCAACCAGTCGATCATGGACACGCCCGCCAGCATCGCGGTGATGACGCGCTCGCTGCTCGACGATCAGGGGGCCATCGGGCTCGACGATGCGCTGCGCAACACGCCCGGCGTCACCCAGCAGTCGACCAGCCCGACGACGACCAACAATTTCCTCTCGCGCGGTGTGCTGATGCAGGCGCGCACCAATTATCGCCTCAATGGCGCGCTGCAGATCATCAACCTCGGGCCGATCCCGCTGGAGAACAAGCAGCGCGTCGAGCTGCTCAAGGGCGTTTCGGCGCTTTATTACGGCATCAGCACGCCCTCGGGCATCGTCAATGTGGTGACCAAGCGGGCGGGCGCCCAGCCGGTCACCAGCCTTTACGTCAATGGCGATGTCGAGGGCAGCGTGGGCGCGGGCGTCGATGTCGGTCGGCAGTTTGGCTCGGAGAAGCAGTTCGGGGCGCGGATCAACGCCTATGGCTCGCATGTCGAAACGCCGATCGATGGTGTGAATGGCTCGCGCTATGTCGTCAGCGGCGCCTTCGACGCCAGGCCCACCGACCGCCTGTCGCTCAAGCTCGATGTCGAGCATTACCGCCGCGCCACCGATGAGCCGGGCGGCATCACCCTGCCCACGGCGGTGAACGGCAAGATCACGCTGCCCGATGTGCCCAGCCCGCACAATCGCTATGCCCCGGCCAATGCGCCCTATCGCACGCTGGTGACCAATGCGCTGGGCCGCGCCGATTATGCGCTGTCGGATGACTGGTCGATCCGTGCCGAGGCCGGCTATGCCAACACGCAGCGCGCGCGGGTGATCGCCAACATCGCCCGCTTCAATCTGACCACCGGGGCGGGCACGGTCGCCACCACTTTTGCCGGGGATCAGGAATATTCCAACCTTTATTGGCGCACCGAAGTGTCGGGCAAAATCGACACTTTCGGCATCAAGCATGAGATCCTCTTTGGCTATGCCCGCAACCGGCAGGTGCAGGAGGATCAGCACACGCAGAGCTATGCCTCCTACAATCAGAACCTCTACGCGCCCGTCACCGTCACGCTGCCCAGCCTGACGCCGACCACCCTGCGCACCACCACCGGATCGACCAACATCGACACCGGCCTCTATGCGCTGGATCTGGCGCATATCGGCGAGAAGGTGCTGGTGATCGGCGGCGTGCGCTATGTCGATTACGCCACGCGCACGGCGACGGCCAATTACTCGGTGCGCACCTGGACGCCGACGGGCGGTCTGGTGCTGCGGCCCACCAGGAAGACCAGCCTGTACTTCACCTATATCGAGGGTCTGGAAAGCGCGGGCACGGCGCCCGACGGCACCGTCAATGCGGGCGATGTGTTGGCGCCGGTGAAGAGCACGCAGATCGAACTGGGCACGCGCGCCGAATTTGGGGGCGCGCTGCTGTCGGTGGCGTGGTTCCACATCAACCGCGGGCTGACCTACACCGATCTGGCCACCAACACCTATCTCGTCAACGGGCGGCAGGTGAACAAGGGGATCGAGGCCTCGGTGCAGGGCAATCTGACGCGTGAGCTGTCGGTGGTGCTCTCGGGGCAATATCTCACCGCGATCCAGCGGCAGACGGGCGTGGCCGCGCAGGACGGCAAGTTCATCGACAGCACGCCGCGCTGGTCGGGCTCGGCCTTTGCCGAATATCATCCTGCCGTGCTGCCCGCTTTGGGGCTGAATGCGGGGGTCTATTACACCGGCAAGCGTTACACCGATGTGCTCGATCAGGGCGTGCTGCCTGCCTACACCCTGCTGGGTCTGGGGGCGAGCTATCGTATGCCGCTGCGCGCGCGTCAGGCCATGACCTTCCGCATCAACGCCGACAATGTGACCAACAAGCGCTATTGGGCCACCGGCGGGTCGACCCTCTATGTGGGTCTGGCCCGCACGGTGCGCGGTTCGATCACGATGGATTTCTGATGGGAGCGGTTACTCGCTGATCTTCACATAGCCCCTGGACTGCAGGTTCAGGAAGGTGACGGTGGCGGACAGGTTGGTCTGCACACCGGGCAGGTAATCGGCGGGGGTGTAATGCTGCGCCAGCGCCGATTGCCCGCAGGTGACCATATGCACGCCCGCCGCGATCAGCTCTTTGAGCAGCGGCGCATTGGGGTTGGTCGCGGCATTCATGCGCTGCTGATAGACCGGATCGCGGGTGACCAGCGCGATGGTCTTGCCATGGAACACGGCGGTCATCTGCAGATGGCTGAGCGGTACGCCGGCATGGGTGTAGGTGTTGATCAGCCAGCCGATCGACTGAAGCGCGGGGCTGATCTCCCCGGGCTTGTCGGCCATGGTCTGCACGTCGAAGACGATCTTGTAGGTGGCCTTGGGGTCGGGCAGTTCCTGCGCCTCGGGCATGTCCTTGGCCACGCTTGCGCCGGGCACGGCGAGGGGTGCGGTCTGCGCGGCGGCGAGCGGCGTTGTGGCGGCCAACAGCGCCACCATGGCGAGGGCGTGATGCGGGCGGGGCAGTCTCATCATGATGGTCCTTGTCGCAGATTGGCGGCCAGTTTTGCCGGGACGAGCGCCAAATACGATAGGCAATTTGGCCCAGGCTCGTTTTCCTTGGCTCCCAAGCCCATTTCTCATTTCGATAGATAGCTATCCATAAAAGCGATTATGGGCTGCGCAGGCTTATGATACCATGCGCAAACCCCCGAAAACAGGGGGAGGCCAGCACCACCTGCCGGGGGGCAGGGCGCGGCAGGTCGCAAAATATGGGTGATGCGATGATCGGACGTGCTCGGATCGAGAGGTTCTCCAAAAAGCCGCTGCCTTCGGTGCTCTGCTTTCCTGCCATGCTGCTGATGTTCGGCTCTCTGGCATGGGGTCTTGAATTCGTGGCAAGGGCGATCTTCATCCATTAAGCGGCACATCGCTTAAGCCCTTCGATCCGGGCGCCCGGCTTGCTATGGCGCGGCGATGAGCAGCGCGAATCTTGCCGAACCCGATTTTGTCGTCGTCGATGTGGAAACCGCCTGTTCGCGGGTCAGCAGCATCTGCCAGATCGGCATCGTCGGCTTTCGGGGCGGGCAGGAGGTCTTCGCCTGGGAGACGCTGATCGATCCGCGTGACGAGTTTTCCTCCTTCAACATCGGCATTCACGGCATCACGCCGCGCCATGTCGCCGGGCAACCCCACTTCGGCGAGGTGCATGCGCAGATCGACGCCCATTTGCGCGGGCGGGTCACCGTGGCGCATAGCTGGTTCGACAAGGGCGCTCTGGCCGCCGCCTGCCGGGTGAGCGAGCGCGCCGAGATCGCCACCGACTGGCTCGACAGCGTGCGGGTGGCCAAGCATGCCTGGCCTCAGCTGGAGAACCACAAGCTCAACCGGCTGGCCGCTTTCCTCGGCATCGAGCACCGCCATCATGATGCGTTGAGCGATGCGCGCGCGGCGGGCATGGTGATCGTCAAGGCCATCGAGCATACCGGCATCGATTTGAAGGGCTGGATGGCCAAGCCCGACCGCGTGCGCGCCCAGCCGCCCGCGCCTGCTCTGGACGGGCCCTTGAAGGGCCAGCGCATCGCCCTACTGGGCGAGCCGCGCGACGGCGCTCTGGCCAAGCATCTGGCCGAGGCGGGCGGGCGGATTGTGGCCTCGGTGGGGTCCACGACGAGCATGCTGGTGGTGGCGACCAGGCAGCCTTACGGGCGCTGGGCCGAAACCAGTGAGCCCTACCGCAAGGCCAATGCCCTGCGCGCGGCGGGCAAACCGATTGTGATCGTCAACGAGGCCGATCTGCGCGCGAAGCTGAAACGCCAAAGCTGATCGCTTGCGGGCAGGGGCGGAGGCGGTAGGATGCCGGGCATGACCATGATCCGCTTCTGCCTGATCGCGCTTGTGTCGCTGGCCGCTTTCGCGGCGGGACCGGCGCAGGCTCAAACACCGCAGCAGGGCCCCAGCTTTGCCTGCACCGCCGGGCAGGGCGTGGTTGAAAGCACCATTTGCGCCAGCCCTTCGCTCTCTGCCGCCGACCGGCTGATGGCGGCGCTTTATGCGGTGAACAAGGTCAGCGCCTTTGGCTCCGGCCCCGCCAACCAGTTGGAGACCCAGCGCCGCGCGGTGAAGGCGATGCAGGATTGCGCCAAACCCTCGGGCCGGTCAGGGCAGCAGAGCATCGCGCAATGCCTTGAGGGCGCCTATGACCAGCGCAATGAGGAACTGGCCGTGGGTGCCGTCACCCGCGCCCCCGATCTGGCGCTGCCGGTGATCCGGCGGCTCGACCCCGGTTTTGCGCCTTTGGCCGAGACGATCGCGCTCTGGGCGAGCGAGCCGGAAAGCACAAACTGGTCCGCGCCTCAGCAGTCTGCCAAACGCGCGCGCATTCTCACCCTGCTGCGCCCCATCGTCACCGACCTGCTGACCAGCGAGGACAAGAGTTTCTACCGCAGCGTGATGAGCCAGGACGTCAAACGCGTCGAGGATGTGCTGGCCACGCCGGGGAACCTTGCCGCCGTGCTCAATGTGCTGGGTCCGGCGCTGGCGGATGACAGCCGGGCCAATGCCCGCGCCATCTTCTGCGCCGCCATCGTCAGCCATCCCGCGCTGCTGGGGGCGACGCAGACGGCCTTCGGCGCGACGCCCGACAGCTTCGTCTTCAACAGCGACTGCCGCATCACCCTGCCGCCGCTGCCCGCGCTCGATGCGCTGGATGGCAAGCTCAACAAGGGGTGGCCGCAATGCGACGGCACGATCCGCTTTGCCGCCTATCGCGTCTACAACACCAGCCTCGATGAAGCGCGGCTGGGCTTTGCCAAGCATCAGGCCAAGGCGACCCTGCCGCCCCGGCGCGGGGTGAGCGCCGGAGATGTGCAGGCGGCGCGCGCCGAACTGACCGCCTATTACATACGCTATCGCGGTGTGCCTCAAACGAAGGCGGCGCAGATGGCGGTGGATGCGCTGAGCGGCGTGCTGAACACGGCGCAGGAATGCGAATAGGGCGGCTCTTTGGGGCCGCTGCTTGCCAATCGGGGCCCTCGCTCCTAGATCGCATCCGATCTTTCTGCATGCCGGACCCGCCCATGACCCAATATATCGCCGTCACCCTTCAGGATGTGAAGGGGCGCACCAATGCCATCAAGCTTTACGGCCCCGAAGGGTTCGAGGGGATGCGCCGCGCCGGGCAGATGACCGCACGCGTGCTCGACCTGCTGACCGAGCAGGTGCGCCCCGGCGTCACCACGCAGGAACTCGACGATTTCGCCCGCCTCGCCATCGAGGCCGAGGGCGGGGTGGCCGCCAACATCGGCTACAAGGGCTATGCCCATGCGAGCTGCATCTCGACCAATCAGGTGGTGTGCCATGGCATCCCCGGCGACAAGGTGCTGAAGGACGGCGATATCCTCAACATCGACCTCACCTCGCTGGTCGATGGCTGGCATGGTGACACCAGCCGGATGTTTCTGGTGGGCGACGTGCCCCTGAAGGCCCGGCGGCTGGTCGATGTGACCTATGAATGCATGATGCGCGGCATCGAGAAGGCCAGGCCCGGCAACCGTCTGGGCGACATCGGCCACGCCATCCAGAGCCATGCCGAAAAGCACCGTTACGGGGTGGTGCGCGATTTCGTCGGGCATGGCGTGGGGCTGGTCTATCATGACTCGCCCGATGTGCTGCATTACGGCCGCGCGGGCACGGGGCCCGAACTCAAGCCCGGCATGATCTTCACCATCGAGCCGATGATCAACCTCGGCAAGCCGGATGTGAAGATCCTTGAGGATGGCTGGACGGCGGTGACGCGCGACCGCTCGCTTTCGGCGCAGTTCGAGCATTCGATCGGCATCACCGAAACCGGCTGCGAGATCTTCACCAAGAGCCCCAAGGGGCTGGACCGCCCGCCGTATTGATTGGCCTGGACAATGGGCTGTCGCCCATTGTCAGAACGGCACCGGCCCGCTCCCCCGGCCCAGCCACCCACAGCATACCACGATGGGTGGCTGGGCCGGGGGAGCGGGCCGGTGCCGCGTCGGCGCCCAAACCCTTTTAGGCCTGATGATCGAGGCTGAAAGTCTCGCGCAGATCGTGGCGCGTTGCGGAGAGCATCTGCCGGGCCTCGGCCTTGATGGCGTGGCGATCCTGCGCGGGCAGGGCCTCATGCAGCCCCATCAGCAGCGCGACCCACAGGGCCAGCGACAGCGGGGTGGCAAAGATCATGCCGCGTATCAGGGGTTTCCTGTCCATGCGCGCGTGTATAGGCGGCGGGTCTGAACGCAAGCTGACCCTGGCTTGGGCAAGCGGCTCGGCTGGTGCCGGGACAGGGAACGTTTTGCCTGCAATTCAACCTTGACATCGATGTCAATTTCGCGGAGCCATCGCCCCGAGAGATCACGGGCGTGATCGAAAACAGACAGAGGATGCCCCCTATGACCTTCCCTTCCACCCTGCTGTCCCGCCGGGACATGGCCCGCGCGCTTGGCGTCGCGGGCGCGGCCGGCCTGACGCTGGATGGCACTGCCGCTTTCGCTGCCGCCACGCCTCAGGCCTTCCCCGAGGGCTTCCGCTGGGGCTGCGCCACGGCCAGCTATCAGGTCGAGGGCGCGGTGAAGGAAGACGGGCGCGGCCCCAGCATCTGGGACACCTTCAGCCACACGCCCGGCAAGATCGCCGATGGCTCGACCGGCGATGTGGCCTGCGACAGCTATCACCGCTTTGGCGAGGATATCGCGCTGCTGAAAAATCTGGGCGTGTCGACCTATCGCATGTCGATCGCCTGGTCGCGCATCTTTCCGGAAGGGAAGGGCACGCTCAACCAGCGCGGGCTGGATTACTACAACAAGGTGGTCGATGCGCTGCTGGCCGCGGGCATCACGCCTTATGTCACGCTGTTCCACTGGGACCTGCCTCAGGCGCTGCCGGGCGGCTGGCAGAACCGCGACACCGTTCATGCCTATGCCGATTACGCCGCCGTGATGGCCAAGGCGCTGGGCGATCGCGTGAAGAACTTCATGACGGTCAATGAACTGCGCTGCTTTACCGATCTGGGCCATCAGGACGGCATCCATGCGCCGGGGCTGAAGCTGCCGCCCAAGCTGGTCAATCAGGTGCGCCACCATGGCATTCTGGCCCACGGGCTGGGCGTGCAGGCGGTGCGCGCCCATGCGCCCAAGGATGTGCAGGTCGGTCTGGCCGACAACACCGTCTTCCATGTGCCCGTGATGGAAACCCCCGAGCATATCGAGGCCGCCAAGCGCGCCACGCGTGAGCGCAACGCGATGTTCCTCACCGCGATCATGGAGGGACGCTATATCGACTCCTATCTCGCCGAGACCGGTGCCGATGCCCCCAAGGTGCAGGCGGGCGATATGGCGGCCATCGGCAGCCCGCTCGATTTTCTGGCGATCAATGTCTACGCGCCGGAATGGGCGCGCGCGGCGGACAATGCCAAGGGTTACGAGGTGATCCCGCATATCGCCTCCTCGCCGCGCATGGCCTCGCCCTGGCTGGTGGTGGGGCCGGAGGTCGCCTATTGGAGCGTGCGTCAGGTCAGCGAGCTTTGGAAGCCCAAGGCGATCTACATTTCGGAGAACGGCGCCTCGGCGGATGATCCGGTGCATGAGGGGCGCGTGGATGACGTGGATCGCGTCATGTATCTGCGCAACTATCTGGGCCAGTTCCGCCGCGCGGCCAATGAGGGCTTCCCGCTCAAGGGTTATTTTCTGTGGAGCCTGATGGACAATTTCGAATGGGCTGACGGCTACACCAAGCGCTTCGGGATCCATTACGTCGATTTCGCCACCCAGAAGCGCATCCCCAAGCTGAGCGCGGCCTGGTATCGCGAAGTGATCAAGCGCAACGCCTTGGTTTGAGATAAGGGGCGGCGCCGGCCCGCTTCCCCGGCCCGGCCATCCATCCATCGGTGATATGCTGTGGGTGGCTGGGCCGGGGGAGTGGGCCGGTGCCGCAACATCTGGCGAAGCCGGATGTTCAATCAAACTTTCGCCAGCCCCAGCGACAGCGCGCTGAGCGTCACCATCGGCGCTAGCACGCTGAGCAGCAGGGCGAAATGCCCGCCGCTCGCCAGAGACACCGCCAGAGCCGGGCCGACCAGCGAGGGCACGGTGTTGGCCAGATTCTGCAGCCCCATGTCCCGCCCGCGATGGCGCGGCGAGGGCAGGGCCTGCGCCATCAGTGCGGCATGCAGCGCCAGAAACACATGGGTGCCCACCGCGAAGAGCCCATAGCCCAGCGCGGCACCCTGCCAGCCATCGGTCAGACGCATCACCAGCAGACCGGCGGCGGCGGCCATCACACAGATTTGCGCCAGCAGGCGGCGGCGTGATTGCGCGCGTGCCCAGTGCCCCGCCCACACCGCCAGCGGCACGGCCAGCATGGTGGCGATGGCGCTCAGAATGCTGACCTTTTGCACCAGCGCGGTGGCGGGCATGCCGTGGCTGACATCCTCGAAATAATAAATGAGGTAATAGGACAGGACGTTCATCGCCGTCTGCGGTAGAAAGCGGGCGATCCACAGCCAGATCTGCTGTCGAACGGGCTGCCGCGCGGCATGGTCGGCCTCGGGCGAGGGGGGCAGCAGCCGCGCCCGTGTCGCCAGCAGCGGCAGCACCATGCCCACGATCAGCAGCGTCAACGCCAGATAGGCCAGCGCCTCGCTGCGCTGTTCGAGCGCCACCAGCGCCGCGCTCAGCCCCATCGACAGCGGCTGGGCCACGGTGGTCAGCCCGCTGGCGAGGCCTTTCTGCGCATCGGGCACCTCATCGGCCAGCATCGCCAGCAGCGGGGCCAGCACCACATTGATCGCCGCCTGCACCGCGCAGACCGCCAGCAGCAGTTCGGTGGCGCCCTGCGCGCGCCACACCCAGCCATAGGCCAGCACCGTGCCCACCAGGCCGATGCCGATCCAGCCGCGCCGGCTGCGCCCGGCGGCAAAGCTGCGGTCGCTCAGCATGCCCGCCACGATGTTCGACAGGCTGGCGACCACCGCGCCCGCCACCAGCACGGTGGAGAGCGCCTCGATCCGGCCCTGATGCGCCATGGCCTCGATCCGCTCGGGCAGCAGGAAGCCGAGCAGCGGCATATAGCTGAGCACACCCCCGGCATAGGCCAGCGCGAAAGCCAGCAGGAAGCGCAGCTTGCGGGGTTGGGGCGCTGTCTCGGCCTGGATCACGGGGCGGCGGCACTCTGGCGCTGCACCAGCGCGAAGGGCAGTTCGAGCCGCGCGGCAGGCTTGCCCTTATCACGGCGATATTTGGGGTCGACCAGCATATCCACCGCGCTGGCCACCATATCGCTGACCGGCTGGCGCATGGTGGTGATCGGCGGCCAGGAGAAACGCGCGGCGGGCGCATCGTCGAAGCCGACGATGGAGAGGTCGGCGGGGGCCTCCAGCCCATGCTTGCGCGCGGCCGAGACCGCGCCCAGCGCCATATCGTCATTGGCGCAGAACAGGGCGGTGGGCAGGGGCTTCTTGCGGGAGAGCAAGTCGTCGGCGGCGGCAAAACCGCTCTGGAAGGTGAACAGGCCGGGCAGCACCCAGTCGCGGTTCACGGTCAGGCCCGCCTCGCCCATCGCGGCTTCGAAACCGGCATAGCGACGGGCGGCGGCGGCGTGG